>WNGM01004943.1_pt1 | contig 24330 bp, 18 predicted proteins | sample 5400571 | NCBI WGS metagenome assembly WNGM01 (sample SAMN13153378, study PRJNA577476) | soil metagenome | isolation source: 100 cm soil or saprolite under Garry oak tree replicate 2 | place: USA:California | collected 2016-06-15 | reverse complement strand
TAACTTTGTCCCCCTTCTTGTTGGTGAACGCCAGCGTATGATCGTTGACTTTCTTGTAGGACCGCGTGTCTGTGCTCGGATCCCCTGTGACCGGGTAGTCTTTGCCGTCGTACTTGCCTGTCCACTCGCTATGCAGCGGCTTACCGTCGCCGTCCGTGCCATCGACCGTGACTTTCACGCTGTCCCCAGCGGCCTCGTAGACGACCGTAATGAGCTTCGGCGACCCCGCACCGATCTTGGACTTGGCCTCGTTGAGCTTCCAGGTGCCCATCTGTGGGTCGTCGGCGAAGCGCGACGAGCAGCGTTTGGTTGGTCAGAGCCGACACGGCCGACCCAAGTCCGCGAAGTGCCAGTCTGCCCGAAGCGCGAGTAGTGATTGATTTAGATCGTTATGGCGAAACTGGGGGAAACTTCATCTCTGTCAGGAGTTCCTGGAAGCGAGGATCGGAGTGGAGGGAATCGAGTCTGGGATCCTGCCGTAGGTAGTACATGCAACTTCGACTCCGAAAGGCTTTGTTGAGCCACTTAAACGCCTGATCCTTATCCTCCAGCTGCGCATAAACGCCAGCGACTTCATATGGACAAACGTAGAGATTAGGCCTTCCGTGCCAAGCCGGCGCAGGTCCCTGGTGTTTCGAGATTTCCTCCAGCTGCCGAAGTATGCGGTTTGAATCAGCGCGTCTACCAGCCCGTGCATATGCGCTGGCCAGGCTCGTGAGAAGGAGTGGGCTGTCATTTAGTTTTGTCGCTTTTTCCCCTTCGGAAATGGCGGTCGCGTAATCTCCCTTTTCTGCAAGGGCTAACACAAGGCCGAAATACGCCATAGGATCGGGTTCAATTTCCAAACCCTTCCGATATTGCTCAATCGCTTCATCGTATTTGTGCGCCATGAAATACAAATACCCCTCAGCCAGATAGTTCCGCTCGTAAAGCGGATCCAGTCTGCGGGCTTTTTCGAAATAAAGGGGGGCCTCCGCTTGCCGTCCGACAATCGTTAAATACCCACCGTACAAGCCATATGCCAAGGAATATCCCGGGTTCAGCTCGATCGCCCGATTCAGCTCAACTTCTGCGCCAGTCCAATCCCAGTCGTAAAACAACTTGATACTTGCCAGAGAAGTGTGGGCCTCTGCAAGCGAGTCGTCCAACTCCAGCGCCTTCATAGCTGAGGCTCTGGCTTTGGCCGTTGCTTCTACCGGGCTTTCGTGAATATCGCTCATCTTGTGAATGTAGGCATCCGCCAGACCCGTATAAATCAAGGCATTATTTGGATCCTTCGCAAGGCCGGATTGGAAGTATTCGATCGCCTTCTGTACATCTTGCAACCCTCCCCGCATCATGATGTGGCGCCCTTTCAGGTAGAGTTCATAGACCTCCGGATCCATCGGACGCTTTTTGACCAAAAGCGCCCGTTCTTGGGGTGTAATGACAACCCGTACCTGCTGTGCAATAGCCTGCGCAACTTCCCCTTGCAGCGTGAAAATATTCTTCAAATCACGCTTATAACTCTCCGCCCAGAGATGCTGGTCCGACGCTGCGTCTATCAACTGAACCGTGATGCGCACGCGATCCGCTGATCGCATTACCGAGCCTTCAATCACAGCATCAGCATGCAATTCGCTGGCAATCTCGTGCAGCGATTTTTTTGAGTTTTTGTACGGCATCACAGAGGTGCGTGAAATGACTCTCACTGCCTTAATTTTCGAAAGATCGGTAATCACCGCTTCGGTCATGCCATCTACAAAATATTCCTGATCCTGATCTGCGGAGAAATTCTGCAGTGGAAGCACAGCAACCGACTTGAACTCGGGACGGGCGACTAAAGCCTTCCTCACGGCGGTCCAATTGAAGGCGAGCGCGCCCAGCAACAATAAAACTACTGCGACCGCAATCCCCATCAAGCGCCTTGCAGTAGGGCGACGGTCCGTTCCGACTGTTATTGGTTTTGGGAGTGAAACACCGCTCAGTATCTGACGCAGGTGAAAAGCCAGATCTCCGGCGGATTGAAATCTCTGAGCGGGTTCTTTGTTCAAACAGCGCTTCACTACCTGATCCAGCTCCGTCGGAATGCCGGCATCGAACCCCACCAGTGAGGGTGGGTCCTCTTTCAAGATGGCAGATATCGTTTCGGCCAGCGTCGAACGCGAAAAGGGACGTGCCCCGGTGATCATTTCCTGCAAGACACAACCAAAGGAAAAAATGTCGCTTCTTGCGTCTACGTGCATTCCTCTCAGTTGTTCGGGAGACATGTAAGGGGTGGTCCCCATCACCACTCCAGTTTCGGTAGGCGATCCTACGGTTGTCTCACACTCGATGTCCGCTGGATTGGACTCGAGATGCCAGCGCGCCAGCCCGAAATCCAGAATCTTTATGTGTTCATCGCGAGTCAGAAAAATATTTTCCGGTTTCAGATCGCGGTGAATGATTCCTTTAGAGTGTGCTGCGGAGAGAGCTTCCGCTATTTCGATTCCCATCTGGACTGCACGAGACCACCCAGGACGGCGTTGTACAATTCGCTGGCGCAGTGTTTCCCCTGGAAGTAGCTCCATGACCACAAAGGAAACGCCATTTTCGGCGCCGACATCGAAGATGGTGAGAATGTTGGGATGAGAAAGGGCCGCCAGCACTTTCGCTTCGCGCTCGAAAAATCCTAGAGCAGATGCATCGCCGCTCAAACGATCCGGCAAAACCTTGATCGCAACCTCGCGGCCTAAACGCGTATCTTTTGCGCGATATACTTCTCCCATTCCACCTTTGCCGAGGGGCGAAAGGATTTTGTATGGGCCTAATTGCGTATCGGTTTTCATAAACGACCCAGCCGGAACGCGGATTCTTAGCCCGCTCTCCTCGATGAGAAGCGTCGCCGGTGGGCAAGATGCCCGCTGGTCCCGCTTAAACCGGAATTTCCATTTTGAGCTTCTTGCGTTTATCGGGTATTCTACACCGCATTGCTAGTGACGAGGGGACCCAAAGGGCTTCAAGAAGCTTCTGAGCGAGCGACTAAATTCAGCCTTAAGCCATGTGATGACTCGTCTATCGGCGTGATCGCGGTCTCTACTTGCCCATCGCCGCTTCCTTCTGCATCGTCTCCGCACCACCTGTTAATTCATCGAAACTTGGGTCGCTGGAGAACGTATCCAAGCGGTGAGCTGGTGAGTTGTCAATACTAAGTAAGCGCCAAATGGAACCTCCAACTTCCGGAGTTAGGGGAATTTAGATTCAGTCTCCGGCGGGCCACTAAGCTCTCGCGTATTCGGGCTGACCTTCCGGAACAAGCTCTTGTGTCGGGTCGATCTTGAGCCACATCAGGGCCCCAAAACCGAGCACCAACGCCATCAAGATCAACGGCCGGTCATAACTGCCGGAGACGTTTGCGATATAGCCGAACATGACACCCGAAAGAAATGCACCCACATGAGCGGCTGTGTTCATGGCGCCACCCATAGACCCCGGGAATTTCCTCGCAACATCAATACAAATCGGGAACGTCATTGACTGATTGAAGGCGATTCCGGCGAAACTCAAGCAGAGCAGCAGAAGCGTGCCAACTCTAGATGGAGTAAAGGCGGCAAGCAATGCGAAGAGGCCACCGCTAGTAAGACCAATTATTCCAACGAGGCGGCGCGCCGCCTTTAGCCCGGAGCGTTTCAGCAGGAAATCGCTTGTTATACCGCTTCCGACGTTAGCACACGCACCAAAGATAAATGGCAACGTGGAGAGAAGCAGATCCCTCTCACTGAAGTTGCGGGCCCGAACCAAGTAGGTATGCAGCCAAGCGATAAAGAAATAGTTGCCATAGCCAAAGGTTAGCGCCATGAGCAGAATTGCCCAGAAGTTTCCCCTGCGCACCACAACTCCCCAGGGAAGCCCGTGTTGCTGACGCTCCGGTGCAGCCCCTATCTCGTTAAGCTCTGATCGGGTGACGCCTCGCTTTTCCCGAGGGGTGTTTCGGAACCAGAAGAACCAGACGACTGCCCAAGCCACACCCACCAGAGCGAAGACGTAAAAGGATGCTCGCCAGCCGTAGCGCATCTGAATCGGAACGACCAGAAGCGGGCTAAGAGCGCCTCCGGTCTGCATGGCCATCGAAAGAAAGCCAAAGGCGCGTCCTCGTTCGCTAGCGGGGAACCATGAAGCAATGCTGGCTGCGGCATTCGGAAAAGCACCTGCTTCACCCGCCCCAAACCAGAATCTTGTCAGTAAGAGAAGAGGGTAACTAGAAACCGCACCAGTAAGCGCCGTAAACACCGACCACCACAGAACAATTCTGGTCAGGATGATCCGTGGGCCGAAGCGGTCGGCCATCCATCCGCCTGGAATTTCAAACACGGCATAAGCAATCGCGAAGACTCCGACGACCCAACCCCATTGCTGTGGACCAATACGCAGATATTCCTGAATACGAGGGCCAGCAACCGAGATGCAAACGCGGTCGAGATAGGTAATGACCGCCAGGAGAAAAAGAAGGGCCCCCACTCTGTATCGATATCTCATGGACCACTAACTCTCTAAGTCGCGACAGGCTACTATCAAAAAGTGTGGAGCACAATCGAAGCGTTTGCGCTTCGCAGCAGTTTCGCAGCTGGTCTCCAAAGCGGATCTTGTATCGCGGCATATCACGCACCCACTCTGTATACACGGTGGCCCAGAAGCCCTCGGATAATGTACCCACACTTGCAAGAGTGGCATCGGAACCGTGCGGCGATGATTCTGTCGGTCGTCAGAGCGATCGGAGGAAGTCCAGAATTGCCTGCTTATCCGTTCGCGACAGCGCATTAAAACGGTTGATCACGGCGTTGGCTTCCGAAGGGCCGTAACATGTCGAGTTGGGGTCACAGTCGCTCGCCGGCGATTGATGTGCTTCGATCACCTCTAACAGGTCGTTGGTGCGACCGTCATGAAGGAAGAATCGGCGCTGGCCGAGGCCCCACAGGGGCGTCGTGCGAAACATGTCGCCCGTCGCCGCGCCCTGCGTGATGTCGTCTGCCAGGCTCTTGCCCATGTGGTGGACCAGCAAATCCGTATAGGGATGTGCCGTCAAATTTTGGAGCGCCTCGGTTTCGCTCCTCACAGGAGTGACCATCGTCGGCGTGTGGCACGCAAAACAGCCAATGCCGGGGTTCTCCGGTCCGGTGCCAAACAATTGCAGGCCATGCATGGCACTGGCAGAGAACGTCACCGGCTGCGGCGCATCCAGAAAGCGCATGAAAATTGCGAACATCAGCCAGTCGGCAATCTCGTGCAGCGGATTGAAGAAGCTCTGATTTCGGACATCGGTGGGATCGAAGCGAGTGATATCGTTGGGCTCACTCTTGACCGCGGTGCATGCCGGACTCTCGTCGGTAGCTTGGGGAAAGATATCATTGGTGACGCCCATTTCAACGTTGTACGCTTCCGCGGCGAACATCGTAATGGACTTATTCTGCGCCTTCCAGCCGAAGCGCGTGATCGTGCCGTCGTTCCCGCTGCGGTTCGAGATTCCCTGGATGCCAAGTTGCTCGCGTATCGCAGCTGTCGCGTCATGCCGCTCAAGGATTTCGCGATCCTGGATGCCGTCAAGAATGCCGAGACCGAACAGTTGTAGCGGAATCCGGAAACGCGCGTTGTCGTTCTTGAATTGTGTTTCAAAGTCGATTGGAGGCAGCTCCCCGCCGGTACAAGTATTCGTCTGCCCGGCGGGAAATATGTCAGAGCGGCCGACAATCGTGAAGAGCTGGTGGACGCCGCCGTCAGGAGTTCCATCCGGGTTTTTCGCAAAGCGCACCTCGCGGATCGGTCCGAACTGCTGGAGGAAAGAAGGAACAGAGTTGGTGGCGCCCTTGCGATGAGGGATGAGATCGAACATTGGATTTTCCGGCTTCCGTTGCTTATTTGGAGGATCCTTTGGGTTCGGCACCATGAATCCGCTGGAACCCCCCAGCGCCGGTTGGTTATGGCAAACCGTGCACTGATCCCCATTGAACCGCACTCCCAGTCCCGCGGAGTTCGTCTGCGTCACGAGATTTGCCTTCGTCAGGTCCGTGAACTCGCCGAGCGTCAGGTCGCTGCAGTCATCGCATACCCCTTCCAGTTGGACAGCTCTCTGGAGTCCTTCCTGAAACATCGACAATTCAATTGGCGTCAGCCCTTTAAGCGAACCACCGGCGCCCGGAGGCCCCGGACGGACGCCTGTATCCTTTTGGGCATGACAGACCGTAGGCAATGTTAACGCGAGGATCGCCAGAACACTGCGGCACAACCAACTGGGCCTAACACTTGGCATGTTGTCGTCTCCTTTTCTGGTTGAGGTTCGAAACCAATTTGTGCGCAGCCCTTCCTGTTTGCGGACGCTCGCTCCGGCGCCCGAGAGCGTAGTCTAGCTAAGCAGGTAGGAGGCTACGCACCGTCTCTCTTGAACTTGCCACGATGGAATTTTCAGATTGCAGAGCGGCCAAAAATTTGCCTTTCCGCGCTGAACAGATCAATGGAGCCGAGATTCCCTATGGATTCCTTTTGTCTTCCCGAGTAAGGCATTCGAATAAACGATGTTACGGGGCGCAGTAAGCCCGCTACTTTTTTCGCCGCGCTTAGCACCTTGCAGAGTAGAATGTGGCAGCAACCCCCCAGGTCGTTCGCAACATGGAAGCGCACGCCAAGCCTTCTCCTGCCTACCGATTCGGTCCCTACCACGTGGACGTTCGGGCAGGACAACTTCGGAAACACGGGATAAGAGTTATGCTTGCTGGTCATCCCTTCGACATCCTGGTAATGCTTCTGGAGCGCGCTGGGCAGGTGGTCACTCGGGAAGAGATTCAGCGACGGTTGTGGCCCAACGAAGCCTTTGGCGATTTCGAGAACGGCCTTAATAAGTCGATCAACAAATTGCGGCAGGCGCTAACCGATTCCGCGGAGCAGCCCACCTATGTGGAAACCTTGCCTCGCAGAGGTTATCGCTTCATTGCGTCGATCGATGGAAACCCCTTGCAGAGGCGCGATATCGTCGCCATCCCCAGTCGGGGCTACCGGTTTGGCGATAGGGGTCGGGCAATCCCAGCGGAAAGCGGAACGCAGGAAAACGAGGGAATCACACTGAAGAGCAGCCCTCTTTTGAAGCCGGTCCTTCAAGGGTTAGGGTTAAGGGGCTCAATGGTTTGGCTTATCGTCGTTGCGATGCTGGCTGTCAGTGGGTCCGTTGCATGGTGGAGATCGTTCGAGACCAAGCGGGAAGCCCACGGTCCACTCGCGATAGTGCCACTCACCAGCCTTCCGGGGGAGGAACGAATGCCAGCCTTCTCTCCCGATGGCAGCCGAGTGGCTTTTGTTTGGCAAACTCAACTATCCGAGAAGTCGGGGATTTACGCCATCGTGGTTGGGAGCCAAAGCCTACTGCGGTTAAGTAGCGATCCTACTGACTCGTGTCCAGCCTGGTCGCCAGACGGAAAATACGTCGCGTTCCTCCGCTATTCAGCAGACAAATTCTTCATCGAGCTAGTCTCCGCTGTTGGCGGGCCGGAACGCCGGATCTACACTGGCGAACGCAACCGCAAGCCTGAAGAACCCGATGGGCTATCCTTTTCGCCAGATGGTAGGCTGCTGGCCTTCTCAGAATGGAACGCGGAGTCAGCGCAAACCTCCATCAGGTTACTGTCGCTTGATGATTCCCGCATTTGGTCTCTCACCACACCCCCCGCGGGCTATCATGATTGGCGCCCGGCGTTCTCGCCGGATGGCCAGAGTGTCGCGTTCGTGAGATCGACAGGGTCGCTTTACGTAGATGAACTTTTTGTGGTTCGAGCGACTGGTGGTGAACCTACGCGGGTCACATTTGACGAGCGCTGGATGTTCAGCCCACCGTCCTGGACACCAGACAGCAAGGAACTCCTCTTTTCTTCCAATCGCGCGGGATTACCGAGTTTGTGGCGCATTTCGGTGTCCGGCGGGAAGCCGGAGCCAGTGGTGGGGCCAGGACCTGTATCTGTCTATCCCACTATTTCTCTTCACCACGAACTTGCCTACGAGCACATAGTTCGTGAGGAGAGGATTTGGCGGCTGGAACTGCAAGACGCGAGCCACAGTCGCGGTCCCGCTGCGGTTCTGATCTCCTCCAAGACCTCGAATCTCTTGCCGCACTTTTCGCCTGACGGACAGAAGATCGCGTTCCAGACGGACCGTTCAGGTTATCCGGAAATCTGGGTTTGTGATGCGGACGGCTCGAATCCCGCAAAGGTGACCGCGTTGGCGCGCTTTGCAGGCAGTCCCCATTGGTCACCAGACGGTCGCTTTCTCGCCTTCGACTATCGCCCCAAGGAGCACAGTGAGATTTATGTAGTTGACATGCAAGGTGGCTCGCCGCAGTACGTGGCAACGTTTTCCGGGGCCGACAATGTGATACCGAGCTGGTCGCGAGATGCGCAATGGATCTACTTTGCTTCCAATCACGGGAGCAAATTCTTTCAGATTTGGAGGATATCCACCAAAGGCGGAGTCCCCGTTCAGGTGACGAATAATGGCGGCTTCGCCGCTGTTGAATCGTCCGATGGCCAATCCGTTTTCTATACGAAGCAATCCGACAAGGGAATCTGGAGAGTGCCGCGGGACGGCGGCCCAGAAGCTGCGGTTTTGCAAGAACCTGGACCGGATCTCTGGAGTAACTGGGCTGTGACCCGCAACGGCATCTATTTCATCGACTCAAGGACACAGCCCAAGCCGAGCATTCAATTCCTGGATTTCGCCACGAACAAAATTCACACCGTCTCGAATCTTGACAAGCCGGCATTCTTTGGGTTCGACGTGTCGCCGGACGGCGCTACGATCATCTACTCCGAGGAGGATCGGAACGAGCGCGACGTCATGCTGCTGAGAGCCTCTCATTGATTTGCTTATTTTTGAATCAATGATTTCTGATCGAACAGTTTTGGAGATGGTCTCGTCGCCTTTCTGTTCTTTGCTCAGCATTTGTGACTACCAGCTAGGGTCATGCACGGTTAGACAGATCGGATCATTTATTGTTGGTTTGCTGCTAGGATTGGCGTTTATGCCGCGTCTGATCTACATCTGCTGCCTAGCCGCAGTAGCTTTCATCACGGTGGCAATACATTTAAAAGCAACCAAGCGCGCCAGCCGAACCCAGTTAGACAATTGACCCAAGTTATCCGTTTTCCGGCCAGGAAGAACACTACGAGCATCACGAATATTCCATGAGTCAAGATCTGATAGGCGCGGTAGGTGGCGTCGTCAGCTTGTCTGCTTATTTTGCCGTAAGCCGTCACCATCGTTGCAAAAACCATCATCGCGAGAACAAAGGCCAAAACAACGTCCGTTTTGCCCCACCATTTCGGGAAAGCCCCAGTATTCTTGGATAATCCTGCGACAACGGGAAACGCGGTCGATACGCAGAATACGGCCGCTGTCGCGACAGACAGCGGACGACTCCAACGTGGCACAGCCCGCGTTCCGAGAACGCCGGCATCGGGGATAGCTCGCTGTTGGGCTGGTCCAGTCGACATAGCGTAAAGGATGTTTAAGAACATCGCTTCAAGAAGCGCTGCGAATAGGGGAGGCATTGTAAGCTGAGAGCAGCAATCAGCACTGGCTCATGGCTTTTTTGCCACCCGTCAGTGCGCGGCGGACTCGGGCGGAATCGGCAACCGCACAGGGGAGCAGAGGGCTGCAAACCGGGAAATCCTATGTAAGGGGGGCGTACGTTCGTGTCGCAAAATGCCCCTCGGTGATAGTCTTGTCTACGCGCACATGCTCTCCCACACCGTTGCCGCACCGAAAGGGACACTCCTGCGCGTGCTCGGCATGGGATTCGGCGTGGCAGTGTCTCTCGGCAATTCCATTGGAGCAGGGATCATGCGAACGCCTGCTGAGCTTGCCGGGCGGCTGCCCAGCGCATCACTCATCATGCTCGCGTGGATTGTAGGAGGCTTTTACTCGCTTGTGGGTGCGTGGCCGCTTTCTGAAGTGGCGGCGATGATTCCGAGTGCCGGCGGTTCCTACGGCATTGCCCGCCGCGCATTTGGCAACTACATCGGTTTTGCGGTGGGTTGGACCACCTGGGCCTCTCTGTGCGCCGCGAACGCCGCAATCGCTCTAGTTGTGGCTGAATATCTCAGCAACCTCGTTCCGCAGTTTTCAGGGCACACAGTTTACGTCGCGACCGCCATGGTGGTGCTTGTGACCATCATCCAATCTCGTGGCGTACGTTGGGGCAGTCGGTTTCAGAACTTTACTAGCGCGATCACCGCACTCGTCTTCTTCTCCCTTGTTCTTGGCGCGTTCCTTCTCCCGCACCACGTCTTCGCACCTCGTCTCGGGACTCCTGCCATTTCCGCGGGCGTGCCCCTCTTCATCGCCTGGATGGTCGTGCTTCAGGCTGTCATTTTTACGTTTGATGGGTGGAACGCAGCGTTTTTCTTCGGCCTGCTCCTTAGCTGATCGCCAGCTACCCGGTTTACCGTCTAGCCCGCAGAAATGTCCTTATCAGCCCTGCGTCTGCCGTGGGGACGTGATTTGAGTCCAACTGGGCAGATTAACCCATTGGTTCTCATAAACCGGCCGGCCAGATTCGCAGGAGTAAACTGTCGGTGCCCAACATCATTCCCGGATTGCGTCGGCAAACAAGAAGTAATTTGGTTCCTTCCTGTTTGCCCGTGACTCGGGAGGGGTTCTCTCTGAACTCCGATCCAGTCCTCACCGCGCTTCAGAAAGTATTGCAGCGGCGCCTATACTTGTGCTGCGTTTGTTCATTCACCTAAAGTCGTTCGACGCACAGAAATGCAGCCATGCCCTCATAACCGCAGAAGCTTTCTTGTAGCCGCCACTACTGCGGCCGTCGGCTTGGCTCTGAAGCGGGCTCTTGGAGAATCGCAAGACTTGGCTGCCTTGACGCTGAAGCGAGCTTCGGAGTTGCTTCGCAGCAAAGCCGCATCGCCCGTCGACCTCACCCGAGCATGTCTAGAGCGAATCGAACGCTACAATTCCGTGCTGAATGCCTTCATTACAGTGACGAGCGAGCAGGCTTTGGGAGCCGCGCGTGAAATGGAAGCCGAGCAACGACGGGGGAAGTGGCGAGGACCCCTGCACGGCATTCCGATCGCCTTGAAGGACAACATCGACACCGCTGGAATTCGGACGACGGCGGCGAGCGAGTTATTCAAAGACCGGGTTCCGTCCGAAGATGCTGAGGTAGTTCGGAGACTAAAGTACGCCGGGGCAATTCTCCTTGGAAAAACGAACCTCCACGAATTCGCCTACGGTGGAAGTTCTTCGGTCAGCTACTTTGGGCCCGTGCACAATCCTTGGGCACTGGATCGGGTTCCGGGGGGATCGTCCGGTGGTTCAGCCGCCGCCACTGCCGCCAGCCTCTGTTATGGATCGTTGGGAACGGATACCGCCGGGTCCGTCCGAATCCCTGCTTGCTACTGCGGGATCGTGGGCTTCAAGCCCACCTATGGCCGCGTGAGCAATCGTGGAGTGGTGCCCCTCTCTTGGACTCTGGACCATGTCGGGCCTCTGTGCAGAACAGTTGAGGACGCTGCCCTAATGTTGGGCGTCATCGCCGGTTACGACGGACTCGACCCATCGACTTCAGAAACGCCGGTCCCCGACTACCGTAGTGCATTCAAAATGCAGTCCTCGAAACGGCGCTTGGGTATTCCGCGGACCCCATTCTTCGACGGGGTGGACCCAGAAATCGCCAAGGCCGTGGACGCCGCCATCGAAGTACTTCGCAGGCTAACGGCGACCATAAGAGACATCTCGCTTCCGTCAGTAAGTATTTCCATTGATGAGATTTACGCCAAGGTCCGCAGTGTCGAAGCTTTCGCATACCACTCGCAATGGATCGCCGAGTCCCCCGAAAAGTATCAGGCAGCTACCCGCCAGCGGATTATCCAGAACGCCGCCGACGTTAAGGCGCCGGCCTATGCGCAGGCTCGCCTGCAACTCGATCTGCTTCGTAGAGAAATTAAAAAGGTCTTTGCCAACGTGGATCTTCTGATTACACCTACGCTGCCGAGCCCGCCGGTTTTGATCGCGAAGGGGGCCGATCCCACCGCAGTGAGGGACTACCGGCGATCTCTGTTCCTTGTGGTTTCACAACTTCCGGACTGCCGGTCGGCCTCCAGATCGTCGGCGCTCCGTTCGCGGAAACAACGGTCCTGGCGCTCGCGCATACCTACGAGCAGGAAACTGAATGGCACAGAAGGCATCCGGAGTTAACGCCAGAGTGTAGGAATTCTCGCCCCCATTTCTTCTTTTCCAGCACTGACACGCAAAATGGATTTCGAGACGGCGTCACGAAAGAAGTGATCACGTAAACTGGTTAACATGCCGGTCCTGGATGGTCGGCAAACGGGAAACTGGACCTGCCCGATGACTTCAGGATTGCCCGTTCTCAGGATGTGGACCCGGCGCTGGCGGACGGAGGCGGCTGACGAGTCGCGGAAATCGCGGCGAGTCCCCACACTGACCAGCTCACGAGAGTAACAACCCACCGACCGGCCCGCTTTTCCAATACCCACAGATGGCTGCCGAAGGCTTGTCTAGGGATGGAGTCTTCCGCCGAGGAAAACGTAGTCTTGTAGCAAGCCGTCAAGTAGGCAATCTCGTTTGAACCTCGGATACGACGACCGCTAATCTCAATGCCGTGAATTCTTGTGCTGCCGCGCGCCAATTGCGCCGAAACCGCAGTGCGTCCAAGTACTGGCGGGGCGTCGGGCGGCCAGAACTCGATGTCATCAGCGCACAATGCCAGCAAGCGGCGATCTTCTCCGGCGATTTCGAACTCGATCCAGCTTGAATGGATCTGCTGAATCTCTCGGACGTCATCTTCGGTGAGTCTGTTCATACACCGGACATGGATAGCAGATGCGCTCATCGCCCCGCAAGGCCGCGCGCGACTGACGGCCCGCGAATGCTGAGGCAGCTTTGAATTCAACGCGTGCAAAGAGGTTCTGGGAGGATCGTCGGCAACCCTCACCTAATCGCGTTACGTCAGAGTCGCTCGTGACTCGCTCGGGATCATGGTATTGGAGGGTGCCTGGGGTTCAGGAGCTTAGTTCACTGCTGGATGAGCGGATTCCTCGGCGCGAGATAAAACATAAGCCTCGATCGCATGCACTTGAGTCTCGTTGAGCAGGTCCTTGAACGACGGCATACCACGCGACTCGCGAGCGCCGCCGAGCACAATGGATGAGAACTGCTTGTGGACCTCGGCGGTCGCATAACGGAGGTCGGGAAGAGACCCAGCAACTGCGTTGAACCCATGACAGTGGTAACAATACGTCCGGTAGAGGATGTTGCCTTCGTGCACGGTCTCACGCGATGCATTTATGCGAATCGCTGGCTTGGGTGGGCCGCTGTGGCCAAAGGGAGGAATTTCCAGTTTTGCACTCCCACCAAGGGCAAACGTGAGAATCCGGCCGAACCCTGGCTTTGTGATTCCCCATTTTGGAAAATTCTTGATACCAGGGTCGCCTCCCCATCCCGCCATCACCGTGATGTACTGCACTCCATCCAGCATATAGGACACAGGCGGGGCCAGGATTCCCGTTCCGGTGTCATATTCCCAGAGTTTCTTCCCGTCGGTCGCGCGATACGCCAAGAAGATTCCGTCGGAACGGCCTTGAAACACGAGATCCCCAGCAGAAGCAAGCACTCCAGCGGACTCCACACCTGGATGGGTCACATGCCAAACCTCACGCTTTTCGATGGGGTTCCACGCGATGAGTTTGCCGACTGGCGCCGGGGCGGCTTGCAATTTGGTGAAGAGAGGGCCCTCGTAGCGCCGGTCAGTACCCCCATTCCAATTTGTCGGGTCAGATTTCCAGCCGGGATCTGGCGCGAACAGCGATACTGTTCCCTCCCTCGCGGGAACGTAAACAAGCCCTAGGGTCGAGTTAAAAGCCATGGGATACCAGTTGTGCGCTCCAGCGGCGCTGGGCGAAACGAGCACTGGGTTCAGACCGTCGTAGGCGGTTTTTGATTCGATTGGGCGCCCGTTCTTTGGGTCGATGCCCGTTGCCCAAGTAATCTGGCCGACAAACGGGTTTGCGGAAATGAATTGACCTGTCTCGCGATCCAGCACATAGAAGAACCCATTTTTCGAGGCCTGCATGATGACCTTGCGGGTGCGGCCTTCGATCTTCAAATCAGCGAGCGTGAGTGGTTGGGTGGCGTCGTAGTCCCAGTTGTCTCCTGGTGTCACCTGGAAGTACCATGCGACTTCACCATCGCTAGCGTGCAGCGCCAGAATGGATGCGAGGTACAAGTTGTCACCCTCACCTTCGCTGCGAAGGGCGCGGTACCACGCGGTTCCGTTTCCAGTGCCAGTGTAAACGAGGTCGAGTTGTGGGTCATAGACAATCGTGTCCCACGCTGTGCCTCCTCCGCCTGCCGTCCACCATTTGCCATGCCACGTTTTAGCCGCGGTCTCAAGTTCCTTGGATTCAAATCCGCGAGACGGATTGCCGGGGACCGTAAAGGTGCGCCAGACCAACTTGCCTGTCTCGGCGTCGTACGCGGAAAGATATCCCCGGACGCCGTACTCAGAGCCGGCATTGCCAATGAGGACCATTCCTCTGGCGATGCGCGGCGCTCCCGTAATTGAGTAAGGTTGGGACTGATTGATTGTGACGACGTCCCATACGGGAGATCCTGACTTTGCGTCGAGAGCGATGAGGCGGCCATCGAGCGTGCCGACATACACTGTGCCGTGATAAAGAGCCACGCCGCGATTCACAACGTCGCAGCAGATTGTGCGTGCGCGGCTGCGAGGCACTTTAGGATCATATGTCCACAGAATCTCCCCGGTTCTGGCATTCAGCGCATAGACCACGCTCCACTCACCGGTCGTGTAAATCACGCTGTTCACGACAAGCGGGGTGGCTTCGAGCCCGCGATTGGTGCCGAACTCATGGCTCCAGACCAGGCCAAGCTTCTGCACGTTTTGGTCGTTGATCTGCTTCAACGGACTGAAACGCTGCTCATCGTTGGTCCTGCCGTACATGCTCCAGTCGGGCGAATCAGCAATGGACTTCGAAGAATTCGATGACTTGCAGGCAGCGAGCGTGAGAAGAACGGAGGCTGTGAAGGGGAGCAAAGCTCTGCGGAGCATGATCACCGCCGAATCCGAAATTTTTGCTTTGTTTTCCGATTATCGGGACGTGGCCGTACCCCCCGGCATGAAAAAGCTTGCTGATTAGACTTCAGCATCGAAGAGTGTGTCAAGCCATTACGGCGCTTATCACAACACAATAGCGGTCACGCAAATGAATCTTATTGCTGCTGGTTTCGCGATCAACGTCGCTAAGTGCTTAGGACCCGCCCAAGGGACGTACAGTCGACAAACAGGAAGTAATTCGAATACTTCCGAGTGGCCCGGGAGGAATGGCCACATCTTGGTTTCGGTCGCTCGCGGTAAAAGTCAGTTCTCGTCAGCAATCGTCAATTTTCTAGGAAGCCGGTTTGTTCAGGCCAATGCTGAGGGATTCTTCAGGTACCGATTCACGATGGCATCGGCGGCGCGAAAAGTGAGGGCCAGAATGGTGGGTGTGGGATTCGCAGAAGCGTTCTGTGGGAATGCCGATGCGCCAAGCACGAAAAGATTCGAAACCTGCCAGTGCTGTAAGTAGGGATTAACCACCGAACGGTCGGGAGAACTTCCCATGATCGTGCCACCCTGAATGTGGGTCGATTGGCTGCGGGTTGCATCGTAACTTCGCAAGCCAGGAAATGGACTAACTTCCTTTGCCCCCATCTGCCGAGCGATTTCCGCTGCTTTCGCCGTGGCAAACTCAGCCATCTTCCGCTCGTTCTCTCGCCAGTCGAGCGTGAAACGGAGCAAGGGATCGCCAAAATGATCTTTGTATACGGGGTCCAGGTCCATGAAGTTGCCTTTGTAGGCTAGATGTTCGCCGTGGAAGACGATGTTCCCTGTGTGGTCATAGTAATGGAGCGCGGCTTTCTTCCATTCCGAACCCCACTTGGCTTTCACCGTTTGGGGAACCACACCGAAATTAGCGATAGGCCGGAAGCCCAAGCTTAAAGCCAGCAGAATGCCTCCCCGCAAGAAAGGAAGTCCGCTGTGGTCAAACAAGTCTCCGTCGAAGTCAGCGATGCGGACTCCCGAGGCGCCGGAGCCCATGAAGCGGTTTAAGGGCTTGTCGAGGAAGGCTGTTGCTGCGGGAAAGTAGACCTGGTGGGTCAGGTTGCGTCCAAGCGTGCCTTTTCCGGAAGTAGGGTCGTAAGGTTCTCCGATCTGCGAGAGGAGTAGTAACCGGGTATTGTTCACAGTCCAGGACGCGAGAAAGACCACTTCCGCCGGTTGAAATACTTCTTCGCCGCTGGCATCGATATACGAGACGCCGCGCGCCCTCCCACCGCTTTGCGTAGTGTCATGCACGATGCGTCGGACTGTTGCTCCAGTGCGAATGGACACGTTTTTCCGTTTTTGTATCACGGGCAAGAGAGTATTCGTAGGCTGAGCTTTGGCGCCGATCATGCACCCAAATCGTTCGCAGAATCCACAATAGGTGCAGCCCGGTCTCGCGATGCCATCGGGATTCGTGTAGACCTGGCTGATGGTAGCAGCAGGAATCGGATAAGGATGATATCCGAGCGCTTTCGCAGCATCGCGAAACAAAGCGGAAAAGTAAGGAATCTTGACGGGCGGGTTCGGATACTCAGCGCTGCGCCAGCCTTCAAAGATGTTGCCTCCTTCCATTTGCTTTCCGCGGATATTGCCTGCTTTGCCGGAAATGCCCAGGAGTACCTCGGCGCGCATGTAGTGCGGTTCCAATTCATCGTACGTGACGCCCCAATCCTGGACGGAGTGATCTTCGGGCAGTCTATCTGCTCCGTATTTCTCGATTGTGTTGGAGAGCAGTGCGAAACAATCTGGCAGAATCCGGGGAAATTCCCCATTCCAATGCTCACCTGCGCCACCGACGCCAGAGCCGGGGAAGAAAGACGCGTGCTGTCGAAGGGGAAGAGCGCGCTGGCTCGTAGTATGCCGGAGCGTGACCGTCTCGCGCGACGCATCCAGCATCATGCGGAGACGAATGGCGTAATCCAGCTCATCCATGTCGTCGCCGTAGTCGTCCGTCTTGCGGAGCCCTCCGCGTTCCAGCACCACCACCGAGAGCGTCGTGCGCGAGCCAAGTTCCTTGGCCATGAGCAAGCCAGTCCAGCCGCCGCCGACGATCACCACGTCCACGGATGGCAAGGTCTTCATTCCTGGTCCTCGCTAGGACGGACCTTGCGCCCCGTCATCTGGCGTAAGCTGGCGGGCTTCGGGCGAAACGTTTCACCAAAGTGCTTGTCCACGTCGTCAAAGTTGCTCATGCGGGGGCCAGGAAAGCCGATCAACTGCCATCCCAACATGTCGATGTTCCCACCATGCGTCGGATCGCAGAACATGCCTTCAATGGTGTTCTGTCGGAGAAGTGAAAAAAACAAACTAGCTTCGATTTGCTTCAGCTTCTGGTCCTGCTCGTCCGGCCCCAGGCGATCGAAGCCTTTCAACTCTTTGAGTCCTTGGCGATAGATCTGCTGCGGCGTAGCTTGGCCTTGATAGCCGAACTCCGCGGGAGCATTCTCTCCAAAGGGCCCCTGGGTATAGCGATGAAGGTCGCGGCCCCAAGGTCCAGCTAATTGCCGGTCGATGTAGACAGCGACTCCTGCTTCCCGGGCGCCAGGACCCGCTTCATCGCTCGGAAATATACAGGAGGCGGCTGCGGCAACAATCAGAGCTTCCGCTTGAGAGAAAAATCGAAGAGGAATGCGAATGGATTTGTCAGCTTGCGCGGAAAGTCGAAAGACTTCACGATCAAGCGAGTAGACAAGCACTCCGCCGATGCTGGCCGCTGACAAGGTGAGGAACTCACGGCGGCGCATGACGCGGTAGCATATCAGATGTGGTCATGTCTTGCGGGGAAATTGGGCCGTTCGCTTCGAACTCCAGGCGATAACTCCCTAATTGTCGGCAAACCTTACATTGGGATTATTTCAGAGGTGCCCGTTACACAACCATGGGCACGGCTGACTATGCCTCACTGGTGCCAGTGCTGATTGGGCGGTGAAGGTAAGGGTTTGCGTCGTGTGAATCTTCTGCGCTGGCAGAAGCAGATCAAGAAGCAGATCCTGCGGTCTAGCGGTGGAGAACTCGACATCGTAGGTCTCGCCCACGGTAATCGTGAGTTGCGCCTTGCCCGGGTGTGGGATCAAATCAATCCCGTCTTTCGCAATATTCAGCCACTCGACAGGACCGTTGGCATCGCGCAACGAGACCTGCATCCCTTGATTGTTGGTCGAGATGTTGATGAGGCGGATGCGGTATTTCTTGCCTGCCTGAAGCTGCAACGTTTTGCTTTGCGGCGTTCCGTTAATGAGCGCAAGCTCGTGCAATGCCCCAAAGTCGCCGATGCTGAACACAAATGTCAGGTCGGATGCGGGATCAAATTTCTGTCCTGGCGGAAGTACGATCAAAGGGCCATAGATTCCATTGGTGAGCTGTGATGGATCGTGCCAATGCGTGTGATAAATGAATGTTCCGGCGCGTGGTGGAGTCATGCGAGCCACAAAGGATGTGCCCGGTTCGATCGAAGGCGTAATCTGATTCCCCACGCCACTCCAGCCGGGAACACCGTCATAGTAGCTTTCAAGTTCGATCCCGTGCCAGTGGATGGCGGTTTGCTCTTTTAGGCGGTTCACCACCTCAATTTCGACGGGCTCGGCGCGCGTCAGAATGATCGGCGGTCCTATCAATCCCGGTTCGTCACCTTTGTTCCCTGGCTGGGTATCATCACGCAACGTGAGTGCATACCGGGGCGCACCCGCGCGCTCGCTCATCTCCAGTCTTAGCTTGCGATTCGCGTGCCATGCGACGCTGGACGATGCCCCTGCAGTCCCAGGTACCGTTATGCCCAGAATAAGCTGCCCCATGCCGCTCTCGCCGTGCATTGCGAGGTGGTTCCTGCTGTCACTCGATGCGGGTGACATCAACAATCCGGGCACATTGGGGACTATGGCCGGGATCATGTGCTGAAACATGTGGCAGTGAAACAGCCATTGTCCGGGACGGTCTGGCGACCAACTCATGTCAAAGGTATCGCCTTGTGCGATTCGTTGGGTGACGACGAGAGGACGTGAGTCCCCGTGGTACTCCCTGATTTGCCCTCCTAGATTGATGGCGTCGATCCTGTAATAGAAACCGTGCAGGTGCAGCGCGTGCGGCTCGTTGGTTGCGTTGATCCAACGCCAATGAGCCTGCTGGCCGACGTTGTAGCGAAATCGTTCGGTGTAGGGCCAAGACTTGCCGTTGATCGTCGCCAGGGTTTGCCTGGAATTGAAGCCTGGGTGCTCTGAAATCATTTCTATGACGAAAATGTCGTCGTCTACAGTGTGGTTCGGCGGATCGACCACCAAAGCACCAGTGAGTTCCGAGTCGATGCCGTAGCGCAGCTTGAGATCATCGGTGTCCGACGCACCCCAATAAAAGTAAAGGCCTGGCATCACTGCCCTAAACCGGACCTGCTCTGTTGCTCCAGGCGCGACACGCACAACGGAGTCGCTGCCAGAATCTCCCAGCCCATGCACGGCGATCGGGACTGGCAGCTTATTCCATAAGGAGGCGTGTATTTCCGTTCCCTGCGGAACACGAATCAGCGGACCGGGATTTTGCAGTGGACGTCCCGCTTCGCCGAACGCATAAACCGCCAGTGCGATCCCATCGTCAGCTTCGGGGTGCCATTCACCTTTCGCGATCTCAAGTTGAATCGTCAATACGCCATCACGAAGGATTCCCGATGGCTTGTGGTTGTCATTGATTGCGATCGGAGGGAGCGATTCCGCCAATAGACTGGATACGGTAAGTACACAGCACAGCAGAAACAGCTTCTGAATTGTCGTGATCAGAACGGGGCGCATTGTCTTTGGTGAATCCAGCGCAGGGTTATTGGACGCGGGAAATTGTAACCCTTCGTATAGGCGCGTACCACGTCTGGTTTGCCCGCGACTCGACAGCTGACAGATTTCAGCATGCAAGGCGTGCCGCATGGCCTAGGCTCTTGCGACAGGCATAGCGCGACGACGTCTCAGTCGGCCAATAAGAACCGCCACGAGCACGCCCGCAATGAATCCCCCGATGCCGTACCATCGGAAAAGGCCGAGTTGGGTCCAAAGCGCCAGATCGTCTCTGTCGTTCCAGTTCTCAACGATCCTGCCGTCTCTAATCCGGAAGATATTCATGCCGGTCTGCGTCACCAGACCTCTAGGTCCGACAACCGTCCGCAGAATTTTGATTGGCAAGTCGCCAGGGTTTCCCTGCAGCCGCCAGTGGACAGCGACCAAATCACCCTCCGCAACGGTCACATCAAAGGTCGAATGCTGGTCTGGCATATGGTTGTGGAGGCTGCGGGCGAGCTGGCTTTGCGGGCGCGCCACGGATGTCCACTCTGACTGATTGTGGCGCACATAGTGGTCCGCGAAAATCTGGTCGATCTCCTCATATCGGCCATTCAGGGCCGCATCGTAGAACCGCATGACCAGCCGCTTGTTCGCCTCCAGTGTGGCTGCGGTGTCCGACGCACTCGCACTGACGGTGAGGGCGAGCAACGCTACGAGTGTCGCCCAACAGATTCGCACCATGATAACGTTCACTGTGCACCTCCTACCGAGTATTCTTGAAACAGCTAACTAAGAAACCCGCAAATTTCTCGGCTCTCTGAAAAGTCCCATACTACTCGTGAGTGGTCGGCAACCCTTACCTTGCCGATTATGGAAGGTTGCCCGTAACTCGGGGCGGAATTTTTGGAAACAATGCCAGGACGCCAAGTGCGACCGCCGAGAGTAGTACGAAGACACGCAGCGAGGGGAACATTGTAATCATCAATCCGGAGCAGGTTTTCAGACGCATGCGTTAGTCTACAAATAAGCCGCTTGCGAATGACCTAGACCAAGAGCAGAATGCCCGCGGCAGTTTGTTATGCATCAGCCAGCGGATGACTCTCGGAGTCTAGGCGCATTCGCGCCGGTGCTGGTCCTGCTTGCGATCTGCGTTCTCATCAACTATGTGGATCGCGGCAATCTCTCGGTTGCGGCTCCCCTGCTGAAAGCCGAGTTGCGCCTCTCTGCCTCGCAACTTGGCATTCTGTTCGCGGCATTCTTCACAACTTACACGGCAATGCAGTTCGTTGTTGGCTGGCTCGTCGATCAGTTTGACGTCAACCGGATTCTCGCGGCCGGATTTCTGCTCTGGTCTCTGGCCACGGCGACCACTGGCCTGGTACGGGGATTTGTCCTGCTGCTGACGATGCGACTAATTCTCGGCATTGGGGAATCCGTCGCCGTACCCGCAACCTCGAAGATCCTGGCGCGACACTTGCCAGAACACCATCGAGGGTTTGCGAGTGGCGTTGTGAATTCGGCATTGCGCTGCGGAAATGCAGTAGGCACTTTCGGCGCAGGATTTCTGATGGCAAAGTTTGGCTGGCGGCCCGTGTTCATCGCGATCGGATTGGTCAGTCTATTATGGCTGCCTGCTTGGAAGAAGTGGATGCCGCGCGACGGCCGCTTCGTTGCGCATTCCATCACGCCAGCAACTGGTTTCGCAGAAATCTTCAGGCAAAGGTCCTTTTGGGGCACATGCGCTGGCAACTTTTGCGGCAATTACCTGTTCTATTTCATGATCACTTGGCTCCCAACCTACCTTGTGCTCGAGCGACACTTGTCCATGGCAACGATGGTTCGGGTCGGCGGCATGTACTACTCGGTGGATGCTGCATCAGCGCTCGCAACTGGCTTGCTCCAAGACTTCTGGATTCGCAAGGGCTATACGCCTACTCTTGTGCGCAAGTCAGCCATGGCGATCGGATTTTCCATTGCGGCAGTCACACTGGTCGGCTGCGCTGTTGCTGGTCCACACGCATATGTGCCCTGGCTGATGGCTGCAGGCATCGGCTGCGGAATGACTTCGCCAGGCAACCTTACATTCTGTCAGACGCTGGCCGGGTCACACGCGGTCGGAAGATGGTACGGTGCGCAAAATGGCTTCGCCAACTTCGCGGGCGTAGTGGGGCCTGCTCTTACAGGATTCGTCGTTCAGCGGACCGGAAATTTCCTGATGCCATTTGTGATTACCTCAGTGCTGTGCATCTTGGGTGGCCTTGCCTGGGTGTTTATGGTTGGACGCATCGAACAAATATGTTGGGCGCCCGAAAGCGAAGCTTCCATTGCGTCTGCACGCGCTCAAGGCTAGAAGCGGTCAGCCATAAACGGCCATCGCCCGCAGGGCTGAATCTTCTGGGAAACTGTGGCCTTTTTCAGCAACCTGCCAGAGCGGAGCCGCGATCACGCAGAAACGGCCAAGGAATCGGCGCGAACCCAGCCGTATTGCGTGTTGCTGGGAGCGCACAGGCCGGACTGTTTGTACGCCTTGCGCAATTTTTCAACGTAATCGCCCGGCATGGGATTGCGCTTTGCTCCGGGATCGACCCCATACACACGTGCAGCGTTGAGACCGAAAATCTGCCGTTTCACGTCATCGCTGAGCGGCTTCCAGCCGAAGCGCTTGGTCAAGTCCCCCGGCATCTCCAGCCGGCGGAACGCTTCAATCTGCCACTGCGGCGAACCCCACCAGATGGAATCGGTGCCCCAGAGAACGTGGTCGGCGCCGAAGGCATCAATGATCATGCCAAGCACGTGCGCGGCGAGCACCGGGCTTGCTGTGACCATGACGGCGAACGTGCTGCCGATTTCCATGTAGATATTCTTCACCTGCGGGTTCTTCTTCTTCCAGGCACAAAGGTCGGAGGTCCACGGAACGTAGGAATCCTTCGCGAAACGCTCGCGCGCGGCGGGCAGTACCTCTTCAGGCGCACGAAATCCGGAGTGGTAAATCAAAAAGTTCATGTCTGGAAAATCGACCGCGGCTTTCGGCACGTCCATGGGGCTCCAGCGATTCGGATCCCCAGGGAAGGGCAAGCCTTTGTGCAGGCAGATGTTGCGGATTCCGTTTTTGCGGGCGAATTGCAGGGCCGGATAGGCGACCTTTTCGTCGTCGACGCGCCAGCGGTCGACGCCTTTGGCGCGAGGCCACCCGGTGTAGCCCTTCCAAGCCTCGATTTTGATCTTTTCGAGCTGCGAGTGCATGAACTCGATGTTTTGCTGGCCGAGGTCTGGCGAAAAGTAGCCGTGGCTGATAACGCGCGGAGAACTGGTCACCTCATTGATCCACGAGCGGCTGCGATAGATGACGTCTGGGGTGAGGATGTCGCTATCCTCGGAGGAGCCGGGCAGGGCGCTGAGAGCCACAACGTCGGTTTCGCTGTCGAGGAACACTTCCTTGATGTAGTTTTCGAGATACAAATCTTCTGGCCGCGGCACGCGATCTTTCAGCGCGGGATTCATGGAGCGCGCCTGCTGGCGCAGACTGAAAATGGCGTCGAGAAACTCCTGATCGACGTGAGGAATCTCCTGCGGCATGGCGACGTGATGGGTTTGCACATCGAAGATGAAGAACTTCGTTTTGTTGGCGACCACAGCGGCATCATGAAACTCCGCGGCGTCTACGCGGAAGCATTTTCCGTAGACGGTGTTCATGGCCGCGAACGCCAGGGCCATGCCGCATGTCGAGCGCAGGAACAGGCGTCGGTCGATGCCCGCGCGGAGCGCCTCGCGGCCGGCCCCGCTCACGATCTCGTACTCGAGGCGGCGTTGCTCCGGCGTCTGCGGCATGGGATGAAACTCTTCGTTGGAGACGATTTGCGTGGGCACGGGCAAATGACGGTCGAGCCACGCGTCCAAGTCGGACTTGCGGATCCAACCATTGTTGGCAATGGGCTTTCGAGCCGAGGGAACCGTTTTGGGGTTCGGCACCAGACCCTCCTCGAAAAGTCTGCGAATGGGTGAACTATACACTTCCGAAGAAGCGACGCAAGAGCATTAAACGCGCGAGAGAAGCGGCGTGTCAGCTCGTCACGGGCTCTGCTTTCGACCGGCGCCGCAACTTCGGCACCTTCAAGGTGACTTCGCCGACTTTGGTGTGCAACCGCCGCTGGTAGGAACCCGCCCGCGTATCTTTCCGCGCCGGTCCGTTTCGTACCGCTCTCCGTCCTCGAAGTGAAGGGGGATTTTTGCCACCGCGTAAGGGGGAGCCGAACACAACAATCAACAGGCATGCGCCTCAGCAAATGTGCGAAAAACTCTGGACACTACCCTTATCGCAGGACCCGCCGACTTCATAAAACTCTTTGCGCTCAGGGTGAGGTGGTGGAAACTGGCGACTACTTTTCAGCAGTTAAAGAAAAAGGCTTTTAGGCGAGACGAGCCAGGACTCCAGGACAAGAC
>WNGM01002717.1_pt1 | contig 24345 bp, 56 predicted proteins | sample 5400571 | NCBI WGS metagenome assembly WNGM01 (sample SAMN13153378, study PRJNA577476) | soil metagenome | isolation source: 100 cm soil or saprolite under Garry oak tree replicate 2 | place: USA:California | collected 2016-06-15 | reverse complement strand
CTGGGCCATCTGCCTGGCGTTCCTGGCCGTCGTGCTGGGTCTCCCGGTGGCGGCCCTGCTGTGGGTGCTGCGCTTCGCCCGCCGGGCCACCCGGCCGCCCACCACCCCGTACGACGCCGCCTATCACGGTGCCCTGCTGGAGATAGCCAGGCGTAACGGCCACCGCGACGCCTACCGCGACTGCGGCTGACCGGTTGCGTGGCCCACGGCCAGACCGTGGGCGGCGTTGCCTGCCAGACCACCGGAAGGAACCAGCCATGACCACCGCCACCGCACCCACCGCCGAGGGCAGCAAGCAGCTCGCCCGGCTGACCCGCATCGAGTACGAACGGCGCATCCTGCTCGCCGCCCAACGCCAATGGCTGGACGCTGTCCCCGCGGATGAGCCGCTCGACGCGGAGGACGTGTGGGTCGAGCACAGCATGTACCTGCTGTGGGCGCACGCCTGGGAACAGCCGGGTGCGCTGCCCGCCAGACCACCCGCCGGAAGGAACCCGTCATGAGCCGCTACTACGACCGCCGGGGCAACCCCGTCGCCGACGTGATCACCTGGGCCCGCACCTTCGAGGAGGCGGATCGGCACGTCGGTGATACCACCATCGGCGACGTGCGCGTGTCGACGGTCTGGCTGGGCGTCGACCACAACTTCGGTTCCGGCCCGCCGCTGCTGTTCGAGACCATGGTGTTCGGCGGCAAGCTCGACGAGGAGCAGGAGCGGTACTCAACCGAGGCCGAGGCCGAGGCCGGACACGCCCGCTGGGTGAAGCTGGCGCGAGCCCTTCAAGGCGCGCCGGGAAGCAGGTGACTGCCACCAGGGAGATCAGCGGTTCGGGTTTCGGGGGTCCTCGGCGTTGCTGGTGTTGCCGCCGTTGTTCACGCAGTCCCAGCCGGTGGCGGTCTTCGTCGAGGTTTGACCGGCCGGGCAGGTGATCGGGTCGGCCGCGGCGGCACCGGCCCCGAGGACGGCCAGCGCGGCGGCGCTCGGGTGCTCAGGGCACGACCTTGCCGAGCGGTGGCTTCAGCAGGTGCTCGACGAGCCGGGCGACAAGCCCGTGATCATCCAGGCGGTAACCGAACTCCTCCCACGCCGCGAGCTCCTTGGCGACCAGTTCGCCGACCGGGCCGGGGTAGAGCCGCTTCGCCGCGAAGGCCGCGGAACGCATCCGCATCCGTTCGTGATGGTCGAGCGGCGGCAACGGGCCCGGCTCGTGGGTGACGGCCATGGCGCCTCCCGCTGGGCATGGATCGTGGGGGTGGTCGGCGGGGCGGACGCGCATTGACCGGACCGAGTGATGCCAGCCCGATAGGCCCTTGCGGTCCCGCTTAGTGCGCCCTATAGTTCTCAGTATCAGCAGGATGGCAACCCAACATCGAGGAGCACGACGTGAGCACAGAAACCGCCGACCGGGCACGCCGCATCGCCGCCGCGCGCGCCGCAGACGTCGCCGCCAACGACCGACGGTGCCGGGCGAACGCCGCCACCGCACGCAACCTGGCGCACCAGGAAGCCGTTGCGGCGGAGGCCAAAGCCGCAGCCGACCTGGCGCACTGGGCGCTCGCCCAGCGCCGCGCCGCCGAAGCCCGCGACAGCCAGTAGTCCTCCCCGCATCGACAAGCCCACCCCGAGGAGCCCGACATGAAGACCAGCCACACCGAGTCCTTCAACCTCAACCGCGATGACATCGCAGACCTCGCGCTGCCGGTCGAGCTCGACGAACGCCTGCGCGATGCCCTCGACGACGACGACCACCGCCACGAGATTCAGGACGAGATCGACGTGGCGATCACTGCGAAGATCCAGCAGCACGGCGTCAACACCGAGACCGGCGAGTGGTACGGCAAGTGGTCCGCCGAGGCGATCGTGCTCGACGCTCTCAACCGGGCACGCTGACAATGGCCGCCGGTCGGGGCGGCGGCGCGGACACCCTCCGCGCCGCCGCAGCGGACCTGGAACTCATCGCCGCCGCCCGTGAGGCTGTCGCCGTCGCCGAGACGCACCTGGCGGAAATTGTCCGCGAGGTGAAGGAGCGTCGGCTCGTGACGGTGGACCAGATCGGCGAGGCCCTCGGCGTCAACCGGCGCTCGGTCTACAAGCGCCTCGCCCGGGACTGACCGGTCACCGCCGTCATGGAGTTCCGCCAGTCCAGCAACACGTCGATGTCCTCCCGGATCCGCCCGGCACCATCCGGAGTGGCGACGGGCAGCAGACCGAGCAGGGTGCGGAGGCGGGCATCCACCGCCTGCACGGTAGGCACCAGGTAGTCGCCGAAGCGGCCCCGGACGGTGTAGCGGCGCAACGTCAGGAGGCGCATCACCACACCTCCGACATGCGAAAGCCACACGGGTCGAGGAGACACGTGTGGCGCGGGATCCACCGTTGCACCAAAGCTGTCACTGGTCAACTTCTGGCTGGTCCGGCATCGTTTCGTGCCGTCGCCCGGTGCGGTCCCGCAGCCGTCGGCCGCGCCGCAACTGCAGCAGGTCGGCCTCATAGAACAGCGGCTGATGCCGCCGGTCGAGACCGATCGGATACAACCCGGTGTGCCGTCTTCTGTGATGCCACGACCTGACCGTGGCAGCGGGGATCCCCAACACCCGCTGTGCGTCCGCGGCGGACAGGAGGCGTCCGTGCGGCTGACGGGGGTCGGTCACGAAGCGAGCCGCTGCTCCTGGATCATCCGCCCGAGATGCTCCCACTCGGGGCGTTCCCACGTCCGGCCGCAGGCGTGGCACGAGATGGAATCCCCGCGTAGGGGCGCGTACAGCCGGGCCCCGCATTCCCGGGTACCGTCTTCGTCGTCGATGGTGTTGGGGCACTCCCCGATGTGTTTCCGCCCCGGGTCGCCGGTGACGGGTTTCAGCTGCCCGAGCAGCTCCCGCAGGGCCTGGCGGTGGTCGGTGATCACGTCGTGGCGGGTGGCCCAATCCAGGTTACGGTCGATGTAGTCGGCCAGCCGGGGCACGCTGTCATCGCCGGGACCGGTGATGTCGCGCTGTTCGGCGATGTCCCAGCAGATGCAGTCCAACACGTTGCGCACCGACAGCGGGGGCCGCTCCGCCTCGTGGTGCACCCTGCCGTCGCGGGCGAGCCACACATGCGCCACCGGGCTCGAACGGGGATCGCGCATGGCGATGACGTGATCCGACGCGGGGGAGCGGGGGCCGAACCCGGGGGCGCCTCGGCCGCGGTGGTCGGTGTTGGCGCCGGGGCGGGGGTTGAGCAGCAGGTAGCGGCGGACAATGTCTTTCAGGTCGTCCCGGAACCGGTCATAACAAGATCCGCACGTTTTGTATCCGGGGTCGGCCAGCCGCCAGTGCCCGGCCTGCCGCGGCGGCGGGCACAGCAGGCAGGCGCGGGCCGGCCGGGACAAGGCCGTGTCCGGTTCGGGGGCGGGCTGCAGGTGGTGCAGGTCGGCGCAGCCGCCGAAGACGTCACAGACGGCCTGAGGGCCACCGAGATGGCAGGTGCAGTCGCAGGGCGTGTCGGGCATGGTGGCCTCCGGGGAGCAGCTACGATCTTGGTGCGCTCCCCTCTCGGCAAGGGTCCGGTGCGCTGGGGGCGGCCCGCCTTCCTGCCCACACGGGGGCGGCCCGCCCGTCAGGTCAGGTGAGCTTCTCCTTCTCAGCCAGCAGCTTCGCCAGTTCCTCGCGAGCCTTGTGCTCGGCCTCCGCGATCTCCGCTGGGGTCATTTCGGACACCGACCTGCCGTCGGTGATCTTCTGGTAGGCCTTCTCCCAGGCTCCCATGATCAGTTCCTCTCCTCTCGGTAGATCGGCGAGAAACGCGCGGATCGCCGACGTTCAGCCAAGGGGGGCCGGGTCGGATATTCACGGTGCCGCCGACCGGACGCTCAACGAACCAAATCACGCGGTGGGTCATGCCGGTCCTTTCGGTTGAAGTTCGGCCAATGCTCATGGCATGGATCCGATCCTAATCCGGAGCGGAAGTCGCCGAAGGGGTGGACCGTTTCGGGGCCGCAGTCGGGCGTTTACGGATGAATTCGACATCCAACAGCAGCGGCCCGTCCAGCGGCACCCGGCTGCCCCAGGCGGCCAGGCAGGCGGCCCGGACGTCGGTGCGCCACGCGTCGACGTACTTCGACATCTCCACCATGCGGCCTTGCCCGTAGGAACGTTTCGAGCCTTGCGGGGCGACCCGGCCGGGGACAAACACGTCCAGATGCCACACCGCGTCGGGCAGCAGCAGAGCGAGACCGCCGCGGATGGGGGTGAGGTCGACCGCCCGGTTGACGCGGGCGCCGGGGGTTTTCGCCGTGGCGGTCACGGCCGGTCCTCCCCTGCCTCTTCGGCGAGCACGGCACGAGCGATCCCCTGTCCGCCCAGGGTGATGCCGTCGGCGGCGCGGCGCATCTCCTCCGCCGGGGTCATGGCTGGCCTTCCCGCAACAGCGCCTTGGCGACAGCAAGGGCAGGCCATATCGGATTGCCCTTGAAGAGCGCGGCTTCACACCGAAGCCACGTGGCGAGAGTGGGAGCCACCCCCGGATGCACCAGGGCCGACCACCTGTTGTCGGGGTCGAGGTCGAATCCGCCGATGCCTTTGGTGCCGTCGTAACTGTCGGGGTCGTCCTCGTCGCAGCCGACGAACAAGCCCTGCGCCCGGGTGCCGTCGTAGCTGTGCTCGAGCTCCCACGGGCCGGGAGTCGCGCTGGCGGCGCGCTGCTCGAGCAGTGCTGCCGCACGCCGAAGAAGTTCGGCTGGGGATTCGCTCACGTCTGGTCTCCTTCGAGGCGGCGCCGCCAATACCACGACAGCCGCGGCATCCGCCCGGCCCCGTGGTGCTGGTGGTCCCGGTTGGGTTCCCAGCCGTGCCCGTGCCCGGCGTGTGGGGGGGCGGGGGTGGCGGCGCAGGTCGAGGCGTAGGTGAAGTCGGGGTGGGCCTGCGCGGCGTGCAACGCCCGGGTGAGCCGCAGGATCTCGGCGCGTTGCGCGGCGGTGAGGATCGACCATCCGCGCTCGGAGGGCCCGCAGAACGCGCCGAGCGCTTGGGAGACGGGCGCGTACGGGTCGTCGGCGGGTGCGGGCGCCTTCAGGCCGGGTTTCATGACGCTTCCTCTGTGTCGTCGTCGGGCGGGTTCACGCGGTTTTCATCCCGGCCGGGTCCGGGTCGGGCACCAGCTCGTGGGGGCCCTGGCCGTCGTCCCAGCGGCGGCAGTAGCGGCACCACGGCCGCAGCCGGTGATGCGTCCACTCCGCCCAGATCGCGCCGAGGAACACCGAGTCGGCGCCGAGGAACACCCACGACCAGCCGATGCCGCCGATGCCGGTAGCGAGTGTCCCGATCGCCCAGGACGACCCCCAGATCGCCAGGTACTGGAGGGCGTTGAGGTGGGCGGCGCGTAGCAGGAGCCGCTTGCGGGCGGCCTGGCGGGACGCGTCGGCCGGGACGTCGCGCATGCAGCGCACGCAGATCCGGGCCAGCCCGTGGTGGATGACCGCCGCGAAGTAGATCGGGACGATGACGAAGCCGGACGCCAGGATCAGCCAGGTAGGTAGTCGCCCGGGTATCACGTCCACGACGACGCGGACGGCGTACGTGAGCACTGCCGCCCACGGCAGCAGGTGCGCGGTGCGGGTGAACACCCGGGACGCGGGGGACCGGTCGGGGTCGCCGAAGTCGTCGATCAGCTCAGGCATCGGTGTTCTCTCGGGTGCCGAACCGGGCGAGCTTCTCCTCATCGGTCATCTCGGGGCCGCACCAGAGGCCGTCGCGCAGTTCGAGCAGCGCTCTGCGTCCACCGCTGCGGACGGTGAGGGTGGCGGGGTCGAGGCAGCGTCCGCGTTCGCCGTACTGGGAGCGGTGGGCGTCGAAGAGTCCCACGGTTGAGAACGATCTATGGCAGGCGCCGCAGTGTGCGGTGCCGAGCGCTGTCCAGGTGGCGGTGCAGCCGCCGCAAGTGATGGTCATGTCTGCTCCCGATGGTTGATGGTTGAACCCGGCCCTGCGAAATATGACGCTGTTTTGATCTTCACACTTGCTCCGGGACGTTTTCGGGGCGTTCGGCGCTCTGTGGGCCGCACGGCGGGCTCGGCGGGGGTCCTGTGATCGCCCGGCCGCCCAGGTGTCGTTCAGCCTCGCCGAGACAGCAGGCCCATACCTCCGGACCGGCGGCGTCCACGAGGCGCCACGGGGTGGTAGTGACGTAGCCGTGGCAGAAGCCGAAGCTGCAGCAGTCGGTGGTCAGTGACTCGCTCTGCCCGATGTCGGTGTGACGGAGGGTTTGCCCAGGGGCCGGGAAACCGCACCTGCCGCAGTGCTGGCCGTTGATGCGCCACCCGGTCAGGTAGGTCTGGCCGTCCATGGGCGGGACGTAGGTGCTGTTCGCGGTCATCGGGGATCTCCTTCGATGGGGCGGGCGGGCGCTGAGACAGGCCGTAGACGGCCGCACGGGGTGGGCTGGGGTGGTTGGCTGGGGGCGGCCGCCTGAGGCCTTCTGAGGCCTTCTGAGACGTTCACGGCCGTTCGCCGTCCGGCTCGGCGGGGACGTGGCAGGGGCACACGCACGGGCTGGCGCACGTCTTGCACTGCGCCGGGCGACGGGCGAACGGCTTCCCGTCGGCGTCGACACCGCGCGTGGCGGAGCACTTGTCGTGGGCGCGGTGGTAGCAGTGCGTGGACTCGTAGACGTGGGCCACCGGCTCCGCGCGGGCGGGCTGCGGGGACTCGTCACGGCGGACAGCCAACGCAGCACGGGCCCGCCGGATCACGTCGTCCAGCGAGGTGATGCGGCGGGCCTCGGCCATCGTCGGCAGGTCCAGCGCCACCAGCGACCGGGCGAACAGCCGCAGCACGACGTACGGGCCCCACGAGGACGGCGGCCAGTCGTCCGGCGGGGTGCGATCGGCCATGCGGGCGCGGGTGGTGGCCCCGCAGGACGGGCAGGACCACTCGTGCAACGGCTCCGCCTCGATCGCCACACACGCGCCGTGCCACTGCTCGCCGCGGTGCTCGACCCAGCCGTCGGCGCCGAAGCTGTCCGTGGTCTCGCAGCCGGGGCAGACCGGCTCGTCGTGGTTCTCTCCGGCGCTCATCGGGTTCTCCTGCTCGTCGTGGCGCTTGCGGACCCGCCCTGTGGCGGAGGTCGGGGTTTCGGGATGCGCCAGCCACGCCTCCCAATGGGGGCAGGTGTCGCACCACTGGTCGGTCTCGCAGATCCCGCACCACGTCAGGGTCACGCGGCACCGCCGAAGTCGAGACCGGGCTGTGACACCCAGCGCGTGAGGCGGGGCAGGTTCGCGTCCGGGCCGAACGCGAGGAAGGTGCCGTCCACGGAGTCGCAGCCGATGTACTCGGCGTAGGACCAGCGGCGCCGGGAGTTGACCCGGCCCATGTGCACCCACTTGCCGCGCCGTTTCGCCTCCGCCACGAGCCCGGTGGCGGCCTTGGAGAGTTTCCATTCGGTAGTGCCGCCGATGAACAGCACGTCGAACGCGTCCCACGGCACATCGAGGTGTTCGAGCCCGTCCTGGGCGACCAGTGCGGCGGGGTAGCCGAGGGCGCGGATGGCCGGAAGATGCGGCAGGGAGCGGGCCAGGGTGGCTGCCGCATGCCCCACCACGTCGGGGGCGGTGGCGAACAGGCACCGGGCGGCGTGCGGGGACAACTCGTCCAGCCACGCGAGCCAAGCCGGGTCTCCCGGGTATCCCTTGCCGAAGCAGCCGTTGTCCGCCGCCCAGGACGCGCCTGGGAGTGGGACACGGCGTTCGGCGGGCGTGCACATCTGCCCGATCAGGCCGTCGGTCATGGCGTCACGCACCCGCGGCGAGGACGCGTTGCCCAGGTAGCGCACCGCGCACCTCCACGGTCGCTCCCGCCGCCGTCACCCAGGTCGTCACCACGCGGACGTCGGTGATCCCGGGTTGAGCGGTGAGGTGATCGAAGATGTCGGCGGTGATGTCCTCATGGGAGATCACGTCGTGGCGAAACCCGTCGAGCCAGGCGGCGAGGGCGTGGAGCTCCAACGTGGATCCGTCGGTTGTCCAGCCGATCTCGATGCGCCCTTCGTCGACCTCGTCGCGGAAGGGGCATCGGTGGACCAGGGCGTGGTGGCTGGTCATGGCGACCTGGGATTCGCAGGGGACGGTGAGGTTCACGCCGCCACCCGCCGATCGGCGATCCGCCGGACGGCGATCCGCCGGACGGCGATGGCTGTGATCAGGAAGAGGGCGGTGACCCAGACGGCCTTGACGAGCAGCTGCCCGAATACCAGGCCGGGCGCCAACCCGAACCCGGCGATCGTCAGGAACAGCAGCGTGTCCACGACCGCCCCGACCGCGTTGGAGGCGAACACGGCCAGGTGCCACTGCCGTTTCCGCAGCGGGGCATAGACGGCCAGGTCGAACAGTTCCGCCGCCCCGAACGCCGCTGCCGAGGCCAGCGCGATCCTGCCGTCGGCCAGCAGCGCGGAGAGGGCAATGCCTGCGGCGATCGTGGCCAGTACCCAGCGGACGCCTCCGTGGTCGTGCAGCACATCCCGCAGTCCGAGAGCGAGTCCGGCGGTCCAGGTTCCGGCGGTGACCATCAGGCCGAACCCGGCGGGGACCAGGCCGAGGTTGGTGGTGAGCCAGTTCGCGGCGACCACGCAGGCAAGCAGGGCTGCAGCGGCAGTGATGGCGATGGAGGTCTTCGGGGTTGTTGCGCTCATGATCGTTCGGTCTCCTCGGCGTGGCGTTCGTTGGCGCGGCGGGTGTGGCGGTGGTTTCGGCGAGCAGGTCCACGACGTCCGGGAGCAGATCGCCGAGACGAGAGGGCCCACGCCTGGGGGACCGGGGAGTCGTCGGGCGCGGTCATGACGCCCTCCTGGTGACTTTCGAGGCGCGGGCATACACGCGGTCGGAGGCGCGACCGAGCCACTGCACGGCGAGGTCTTGGCCGTACAGCAAGCCCTTGCAGGGCCACGTTTCGGCGCATCCGGTGCAGCGGCGACCGGAGTGGACGTGCAGCGCGGCCAGCTCGGCGAGCACCTCGGCGACATCGGCCTCGTCGGCGGTGGGTTGCACCCACGGATAGCGGGGGTCGGTGGTGCGCAGCGCCTCGGCGGCTGCGGCGAGCGGGCCGGTCATCCGATGGCCCCGTATCCGCCCTGCCAGCGCAGGCTGATCTGCGCGGTGGGGCCGTGGCGGTTCTTGTCCACGATGAACTGGATCTGACCGGTCGGCAGACCCTCCGGGGTCAGGGGGCGGTGCAGCAGGATGATCGCGTCGGCGTCCTGCTCGATCTGCCCCGAGTCGCGCAGGTCGCTCATCGTGGGCCGGGGGTCGGAGCGTTTGCCGGATTCCCGGTTGAGCTGCGCGGGCAGGCACACCACGCAGTCCAGCTCGAGCGCGAGCGCCTTGAGCTGCCGCGACACCTCGGCCACCTCCTGCTCGCGGGACCGGGCCGGGGTGTCGGTGCGCACGAGCTGCAGGTAGTCCACGACCAGCACGTCCAGGCCGTGGCGGTGATGGTGCGCGCGGGCCAGGGTCTTGATCCCGCCCAGGCTGCGTGGCTTCGCGTCCACGGTGATCCCGGGCGTGCCGACTGACTTGACGTAGTCACGGATGCGGGCCAGCGACACGTCGGTCAGGGTCCGCGAGTTGATCTCAGATAGGGCGACTTCGGCGCCGCGGGCCAGGATCCGGCCGGTGACGTCGACCCGCGGCATCTCCTTGGAGATCACCAGGGCCTGCCGGTTGGATTCGACGGCGGCGTGCATGGCCACGATGAGCGCGGCCGTGGACTTGCCGACGCCGGGGCGGCCACCCCACACGTAGACCCGCCCGCCGAACAGGCCCCCCAGGATCGAGTCGAGCTCCCACCACGGCGACGGGATCCCCGGGCGTGACCCGCCGGGGGCGTGGACCTGTTCGAACTCGTCGACCAGTTCGTCCCAGCCCATCGGCCCGTCGCCGTCGCGGCGGTCCGGCTCGTCCACGGCGGCGACCCGGGCGCGGATCTCGGCGAGGATCTCCGAGGCGTCCCCGGGTCGTTCGAGGGCGAGCTGGCGGATCCCGGTGCCCAGCGCGACCAGCTGGCGGCGGCGGTGCGCTTCGGCGACCTGCCCGGCGTAGCGGCCGGCGTGGCCGGCGGACAGGCTGGATGAGCCCTGGGTCATCTCGACCTGCACGACGTGGCGCACGGGCCAGGCGGTAGAACCGGTCGCCGGGCAGGTCGGCCAGGACTCCGGCGAGGGCGTCCGGGTGGCGGGCGACGGCCCCGATGAGCGCGAGCTCGGCGGGGTCGGAGTGCAGGCGGTCCAGTTCGTCGGCGGTATCCATCAGCCGGTCCTCTCATGGGCCAGGGCGGCGCGGATCTCCGGTTCGTGGGCGTCGATCCACTCGATGGCCGCGGCGGCCTGGAACTGCTGCGGTGGGGTGGGGTCGGACGGGCGTTGCTGGGCGGGGAGGTAGGCGACGCCGAGCCGCTGCGCGGCCTCGGGTCCGGCGGCGTTGAGCCGGTAGTCCTCGAAGGACGCCAGGACGGGCGCGGCTGGGACGAGGGTCAGCGACGGCTGCTCCGGCTCGTCGTCGTAGGAGCCGGCCCGGAGCCAGGACGCGGGGTACTGGACGTACTTGATCTCTTTGCCCTCGGCTCGCCACCGGCTGGCCTGCTGGCGCGCGGCGTCGATGACGTGCTGAGGGTCGACCTTGCGGCGCTGGACGGTCTTCCACGCGAGGCGGGCATCGTCCTTCTTGACCTTGCGGGGGTACACCGACCAGAACACATCGAACAGCGGGTCGGTCTTGCCGTTCTTGGCCGCCGCGGCGGCCAACGTAGTTCTCTTTACTCTGTTCCTCTGTTCCTCTGTTCCAGACGGGGAGGGTGTCGCGAACCCCTCGCGATCCTCTCGCGAGGGGTTCGCGTCGTCGCTGGTAGGCGGGTCGGACGTGCTGCCTGGCTCCGGATATCGGGGCTTGTTCGGGCGGTCGACGCGTTGATGCTTCCGCCACTTCGTGATGTAGATGTAGTGCTTGTCATCGACCTCGTATCGGACGATCAACAACCCTCGCGAGAGTGTCGCGAGACCCTCGCGAACGTAGTCACGGATGTCCTTCGGATCGTCCTCAAGCGCGAACAGGTCGGCGGCGATGGCGCGGTAGTCGTCGATGCCGACCCCGTTGTCGTCGACGTAGGACCAGAGCCCGATGAACAGCAGGCGGTCCTCGCGGGACAGGGCCGTGATGTCACCGCTGCGCCAGAACTCCGGCTTGATCGTGCGGATGCGCATCAGGCGCCTGCCGTTCCGGCGGCCAGGCGTCGTGCGCGGGGAGCGTCCACCTGCCACCTCCTCTCGTGCGGGTCTTGTGTGGATCAGGCGACGTCGAAGAGGCCCTCGGCCTCGCGTAGTCCTTTGAGTACGGAGATGACCAGCCAGGCAGTGGGGTGGTTGTTGAGGTTCCCGACCAGCAGTGAGCAGTCCGGGCCGAGGTGCAGCGAGTCGCCCATGTGGCGGCAGGCGTAGTCGTCGCCGTTCTTGCGCATGAACTCGTAGCAACCCCAGTCGCGCAGCATCAGTCGGTGCGGGCCGTCCTCGTCGCGGAACCTCAACCGCGGGATGTACGCAAACCTCTTCGCCCCTACGGTGGGTTTCTCCACTCCCGCGTCGAACAGTTCCAACTGCGGAGAGTCGGGCGAGCTGGGGTTGAACTCGAACTCGATGTCGATGCTGCTCGGGTGGATGATCGCCAGACTTATCCGATCCTCGTTCGCCTTCTTGATCGAAGGCACGAAGTGTTTCTTCAGCTGCGTGGCCCGGACGGCGGGCGCCATCTCACCGACCTGGGTGAACACCGCGTTGATCCGGTTGTGCGCCTCGCATGTCCGGTCACCGGCCAGCTTCCAGGAAGCGTCGCGGTGGTCGCGCGGGTTGCGTTCCAGCGGCACCCGGTTACGTGTCCAGCGCTTCGGGGCGTCGCGCTGGGCTAGCGGGTAGACGCGGATCAGCTTCTTGAGATCCGCGCTGTACCCGGCGGAGCAGACGAAGATCCGGCCATCACTGTTCGGCTCGGGTACGGTCTTGCCGAGCATCACGAAGTCGTCCAGGACGATCACGGCAAGTCACGCGCGGGGTCGGTCGTTACGAACGGTCTGAGCGGTCTGAGCGGCAGGGCCGAACACCCGGGGCAGTAAATGGCCGTACGGCCATTTACTGCAGCCCTGATTGCGGAATAGGGCACTCCGCCCTGGTCCACACTGTCCTGCTCTTGCAGCGCGAGGATGTGCCGAAGAATCGGAGTGGCCCGGTCGCCGCTATCGAGGAAGTCGCCGATGGCCACTTCGGACCCCTCATGGTCGAGCCACGTGTGTTCCAGGAGCGCGCCGACGAGCCGCAGGTAATGCTCGATGATGTCTGCCTCGGTGATGCTCGGGTGCATGCTCACGCCTCGACCCTCGCCTTCAGCACGTCGGCGTGGCACGCCTGCGGGGCGCACCAGCACCCAAGTGCCTTGCCTTGCAGCGTGTCCAGGCGGCCGGTCAGGGACGGCTTGTGCGGCAGGTAGTACTTGTCGTAGTTGCGGATCACGGTGTCGCGGTCGCCGTCTGCGGGTGTCTCGAACGGGTTGCCCCAGTCGGTGCGTCGATCGACCCGGACGTAGAGATCGGCGGAGGTGGCCCACTCGATGAGGTTGGCGTGCTCCCCCCGCATCGAGACGACGACGGTTTCGCCACCGCGCAGCTGCTTGAGCAGGCCACGCTCGTCGGCGGACCAGGACGCGAAGATGCGGTCTTCGCGGATCTCCTCGGCAGCGTGCCCACATTCGGGAGGTAGCCCGTCGAGCGCCTCCCGCAACAGGTCTTCGGTCAGGTGGTCGGAAATGTCATTGTTAACATCTTCGACCGCCGTCGCCTTGCCAACTCCAAGGAGGTCGGCAATGGCCTGCATCGAGTACCCGGCTCGACTCAGGAGCAACGCCTTGACCTTGCGCACTATGCGTCGACGCTCATTGATGTCGCCGCCCCACTTGCCCACGGTCTGCCGGGTGACCCCGAGAGACCGGGCTATCGTCTGCATCGAGCAGTCAGGATTGCTCGACATGACATCGCGGACGACCTGCTCTAGATCCTTACGGCTGATCCGGTCGCCGTGGCGAGACGACAGGCCCGCGGCGTACAGCTTGGGAGGCTGGCCCGATGGGATGTCGTGGTGCTCGACGTCGATCTCCTCGCGTCCGAGCTGGCGGTGTGCCTTGTAGCGGTGCATCCCGTCGAGGAGCCGGTGTGTGCCGGTCTCCAGGACGATCGGCGGCAGGGTCTCGCCCGCGCTGATTGCCTCGGCGTACCGGGTGACCGTCGCCTCGGAGTACTCGGCGCGGGGGTAGATCGCCATATCGATGACGACACTGGCGAGGCTGATGGCGGCCATCAGGGGGAGTGCCTCCTAAGCGGGCTGTCTGTGCTGGTCAAACTGTGATGGATAGCCTACAATGTAGGCATGACGGGCGCAACCATGGTAGGCATTCATAGTGTGCTGACCAGCGACGACGACCGGGAATGCCTGGACCGTTGGCCTACGCTGTGTCCCGTGGACGCGACCCCCGAGGAGCAGCAACTGCGTTCCCTCAGCGCCCGCCGCAAGCGCTTGGCCGGACTGGTCAAGACCGCCCGCGCCGAGGAACGGGAGGCGATCCTGGCCGCGCACAACTCGGGGATGAAGCAGGTGCAGATCTGCCGCATCACCGGCTTCACCCGTGACTACGTCCGCCGAATCACCAATCCGGAGCCGGCCGACTCCCGCCCGGCCTGAGCGCACCGACTGACCCGCCCCTCCCCCAACGGTCGATCTTGAGGAGCAGCCGTGACCACCGTGTACGTCGTCGTCCACGAAGACCGCCACACCGACGTCGGTGTAACCGTCTTCGCTGCTGCGGACGCAGCAATCGCGTACGCCCGCGACCAGGCCCGCGAATGCGCCCGCGACCCGGAAGACATCGAGGAGGAACTCAACGGCGCTATGCGCGCCGACGGCTGGCTCTACTACTGCCGGTACTCCAGCGAAAGCGACAGCATCCGAGTTGTCGAACGCAGCATCCAGACCCCCGGCTTCGTCCGGGTGCACCCGGCCTCCCCCGATGTCCGTGCCCCAGGAGTCTGACCAATGAACGTCGACGAAGCCCTGGCAACGGTTCGCGTGGTCGGCCGCCCGCCCGCCGCGAACGAGGTGAGCATGCTGGTCGCCCAAACGCTCGCCGACGAGGTCGAACGCCAGCGCGGGGCCGTCGCACATGTGCGGGAACTGCACCGACCCGATCCGTGGGGCGACTGCCCAACATGCGCGCCCGACCCGGAGGGTGACGATCTGCCGTACCCGTGCCCGACCATGCGGGTACTTGAGAGCGAGGTTTGAGCGGTGAGCACAGACAGGCTGGTCCAGTTCCTGAACGAGCGCCTGGATGAGGAAGAGGCCGACGCCCGCGCCGCTTTCGCCCGCTCTTTGAGCGGGCAACGCCGAGGCCAACCGGAGTTCAGCGGGCGGTGGGGGCAACTGGTCGACGACATCGTGCGCCTTGAAGACGGGATGCGCGTCGGCCCAACATTCTGGCCACCTGCGGTGCCGCACGTCCTCCGTCACGACCCTGCCCGTGTCCTGGCAGACGTAGCCGCAAAGAGAGCGATCATCGCCGAGCACAAGCTGCTCGGCTCCGTCTACAGCGACGGCATCCTGTGGTGCCAGACCTGCACTCCCCGCACAGTAGGACCCTGCGTCACGCTGCGGCTGCTGGCCGGGCCGTTCGCCGACCACTCCGACTTCCGTCAGGAATGGCTGCTCAACAACTGACGGCATCTCGTCGTCCTCCTCTCTGGTCTCCGGCGCTGGGGAGCGGCGGGGGGTATGGCTATCAGCGGCCCGCAGACATGGCATGCGGGCCGCTGATGCGTCTACTGGATGCCCTCGATGAACTCGCGCATGTCCCGCTCCGTGCCGAGGTGGCCGGTCATCGCGAGCATCCCCATCAGCTCCACTGCGGCGTGCCCCTGGGTTTCCGGGTGCTTACGCATGTCGACCCGATGGAGGCCATGGCGTTGTCGACTGAGCCTGCATCCAGTTCGGCCAGGGCGCGTTGCTTGACCCAGGCGATGTGCTGGGCGCGGTTCATTTCCCGCCCTCCTGCGCTTCGAGCTCGGCGTACTCGTCGGCCCGGTCGACGATCTCCGCCTCGACCACCGAGCCGTTTGCCTCCCGCAGGTGGCTGACGTCCACAACCGGTACGGCCGCCGGGGGCGCAGGCCGGGCCTGCTCGACGGCGACCTGGGCACGTAGCGCGTGTTCCAGATATTCGGGAGACGACGGCACCCATTTGGACAACTGCTTGACGACCGTCTTAAGCCACATACGGTCTGTCCATTTGACCCACGGGTTGTCGGCGCGGTTGCTGGCGTTGAGTTTGTTGACGGCCTTGACTTTCTCGATCTCCTTTTTACTCATGACGACGACGCGGCTGGTGGCGCCGTCTTTGAAGATGCCGTAGGCGTACGCGCCGATCATGTCGCCGCGGTCGCCGAACCAGTCGACATCATGATGGGGCCGTTCCATGTCGGGTCGGTAGACGAATGTGTCGCGGGAGTAGACAATCTCCGCCTTGACGGAGGACACGGCCTGCGCCCGATAAATCAGTTCGATCTCGCCGGTATAGTCGGTGATCCCGACGATCTCCCCGCCGATGGGGGCGAGATGGAATGTGTCGCCGGGTTCGAGCCCGAGCCGCGCGCATTCCAACAAAGCCGACAGGAACGATCCCGGGTTGTTACCGGCTGCTGTGGCCAGCTTGGCGTCGCGGCGCAGGAGGCCCTGTGCGACCCGCACCCATGTATCGGGTTTGATGTGCGAGGGCAGGACGGTGGCGAAGTCGGCCTTGTACTGGGCTATGAGTGCTCCGGGGCCGTCGTCCCGTTTGGCGACGGCGTTGGAAACTGTCTGAGTCATGCTGCTCCCCTATTGGTTCCGGCCTTGCATGGCCGTAGGAATGGCGGGTTGTCTCCCCTGCCGGGGACCCGCATGGCGATGCGTTCGCCCTGCCAGGTGGCGTACCGGGCGGAGCCCATCACGTCGGTGATCTCGCTGGTCAGGCCCTGTTTGTCAGCTTTGGCAAGGGCGTAGGACTCGCATGCGTGGCGGTACGCGACGGCCAGGTAGCCGGGTATCTCGTGGTCTTCCCCGTCGATGTCGGGATGCAGTTGCCGGACGACTTGGTAGGTGGCGTCGCTGCCGTCGATCGGCGGCCGGTTGCCGTCCACAATGTCGAGAAGGAACGCTTCGGCAGCGTCCCGCATCAGCTGCGCTTCGGTCGCGTCGTATTCGACGACATAGGCCCGGAACTCCAGGAATGGGAGGATCACCGCAACGTGGCAGCGGCGCAGTCCCACGGTGTCCATCTGCCAGATCACCTGCCCCCGGTGATAGACCGGGATCTCGTCGGTGCCGGGTTCCCCCCAGTCCTCGAACATCGCCGACGATTTGCATTCGACGAGCTCCACCGATCCGTCCGGCAAAGTGGCGGTCCGGTCCGGGCTGGCCGCCTGCCACGGCCGTTGCGGATGCAGCCACGTCCCAGTCTCCTGGATCCGCCAGTCCGGGTGTTGGTCGGCGAACCAGGCGGCGATCGCCGGCTCCAGGTAATGCCCGCGGCGGGTTTGGTCGTTGGTGTCGTCGCCGACCATGCCGGTCATGCGGTGGTACAGGCTGAACCTTGACTCCCAGGGGCTCAACCCCAGGACGGCGGGGATCTTCGACGCGGACATGACCCGCAGCCATTCGCGGCTGCCCGGCTCGATCCGGGGGACGAGGACACCGGTCGGGGTGATCATTCCCGCCCCCAGATCTCGTCGTCCTCATACCGCGACGCGCCGATCTCCCAGTCCCCGACGGCGCCCCATTCCCGGAGGTGTTCGACCCGTTCGATGTGGGCGTCGTCGACGGCGGCCTGGCGGTCGGCTGGGCTGGGTCCCATCACGCCTGCTCCCCCGGGACGTCGTTGCGCATCCGGTGGATGTGGATCGGGACGGGTGTCCCGATCCCGCGCGAGCAGTGCGGACAGCGGATCCTCCCGACGCCGCCACCGCCGGGGATGCGCAGCTCCACCCACCGGGCGTCTTCGCAGACCATGCAGGACGCGGACGCGGGCACGGCGGTGGCGAGGGAACGGGCAGGACGGTTCACGGCTTCTCCTCCATGACAGGGACCGGTTCCCGGTTGACCCACCAATGCGCAGGCAACACGCCCGGCGCGCCCTCCAACGCCTCACGGACGGCGCGGTCCGGGAGGGTCCGCGCGAACCTCGGCCACCACACCGCGGACGGGTGGGCGGCCACCGTGAACCGGTGTGCGATCCGGTCGCAAGACAGGATGTGGCTGGTCAAGCCCAGCGCGTCCGCGACGGGTACGTCCAGGTCGGTCAGCCACACGAGCGGGTCCGGAAGCCATGGGTGCAGGTGGGGTCGCAGGACTCCGGCTCGACGGATGCCGTCGGCCCCATGGTCGCAGGTGTAGTGATGGAGCTTGATGTCCTCTAGGCTCATGCCGCCGTCTCGATCCCGACATCCGCGACCCAGGCGAGCCGAGACCGCAGCGGCCTCTCCGTGGACACCTGAGCGGCCAACACCACCGACCACGCCAGCTCCGGGTTGACCCCGGGTGGGGCGGTGAGGGTGGAGGCCTGCCGGAACTCGGCCAGGACGCGGTCGGGGTCTTCGGACTCGACGGCATCCACGAACCGTCCGGCGCACATGGCGAGGGCCAGGGCGTAGGACTCCACCGCGGCCGGCTCGGGGGCGGTCATGAGGCCGTCCTCTCGGGAACGCCCGGCACGGCACGCGGGTCACCCGCAGCGCGGGCCCGGTGGAAAGCCCGGTCGAACGCCTCGAATGTCACGTCCAGCCGCGCGGCCGCCTGCCGCTTGCTGTATCCCTCCAGCCGCAGCAGTTCCCACTCGGCCATCAGCTCGTCGCGGGAGTATCGGACCGGTTCGTAGTCGATAAGTTCGCCTGCCGCCCGGCACCACCGGTAGCACGGGTCGCACAGGCCCCGGCCGACATGCGACCAGTCCAGCGCGAACATCCAACTGACTGGGTAGATCAGGTGCTCACACCGCACGCACCGCTTCGGCCAGCGGTTCACGACGCCTCACCGCGATCCACCCACGGCGTGGCGAGCACCCACACCCGGCGCCGGTGGATCCGCCCACCCGTGCTGCGGGACTCCCGCCGCGCCTCGGCCAGGCCTACGAGGGTGAGGAAACGGCCCACGACGCACCTCACGAGGCCCTCCGACAGGAGAGCCATGCGGCGAGGCGATCGATCGGCATGGTGAGTGCTCTGGCGACATGGACCTCGAGCTGCGCCCCCCGTGAGGTCTCCCAGCCGTCGAGCAATGCGACCGCCTCGCAGGTGAGCAGCAGCATGAGGCTGTCACGTAGGTAGTCGCGCCATGTGAAGCCGTCGATGACGCCGCGGTGGCCGGGTTCGCGCAGTTGTTCGGTGGCCGCAGCGAAGGCGGGCAGGTTGTAATCCTGAATGCCGCTCATCGGTCCGGCGAAGAAAATCTTCACGACGCCTCCCCGAACGGGAGCACCGTCTGCGACAGCCGGTATTCGACGGCCTTGGCGCACTGCTCTTCCCGCAGCTCGATTCCCACCGCGCGACGCCCGGAGTTGCGGGCCGCGACCAGGGTGGAGCAGCCCCCGGCGAACACGTCCAGGACGGTGCCGCCTGGAGGGCAGCCGTAGGTCAGCAGTTGCTCGACCAGCCCGGCCGGCTTCTCCGTCTCGTTGATCGCGGTGCCGTGCATCGACTGCGCCCGGATGACAGAGCGGGCCAGCCGTTTGCCGTTGTCGACGTAGGCGGCCGACCCGATCCGGCCGGTATGCGGGGTCTGCCCCCGACTGGGCACGCTCTTGTTGCCGCTGCCACCAGGCAGGCGCGGGGTGTCGTGGTAGATCGAGTCCCAGTCACCGCGGTACCAGTGGGTGGCGAACTCGTGTACGCGCTTGAACCGGTCGGTCGCGAACCCGGAGCCGTTGTGCTTCTCCCATACGACGTCCTGCGCGAATTTCCATCCGGCGAACTCGCCGTAGTGCTCGAGGAACATGCGCATCGACCCGAAGCACCACATGGACCGGCCGGGGATGAGGGCCGGCCAGCCGTCAACCCAGCGGTCCCACGCCAGACTCGTTTCACCATAGGGTGGATCGACGAGGCAAAGATTCGGTTCGCCATGCTTATCCAGCACGCCAGGCAGCAATTCTCGGAAATCCCCGCAATACAATGTCACGGCTGGGTCTTCGTAATATGGTTTCACAACAGCCCCCGCCGCAGTTCCGAGCGTTCGTAGACCACTGCTGACACCCGGGGCGGGACACCACCCAAGGTGATGCGCTCCAGCAGCACCCGGTTCTCTTCGGTGAGCCGGGCGATCTCTGCCCGGTCGGTGTCCAGCTCGGCCAGCATGTGGGTGGCGGCCACCCCGATCGGGGACTGTTCGGCGGCGAGGATGCGGATAGCCGATCCGTGCCGGGTCATGACGCCGCCTGCTCGGTAGAAGAGGCCAGGATCAGTCGTCCGATGTGCTCGGCAACGACGGGGACGACGACGGCGTTGCCGAGGGCGTGACGTCGCCCTTCAAGGTGGTCCATCCGAGAGGAAAGCCCATGAACCACTCGAGCCACGTCGGGTTCAGCTGCCCACCAGCGGCACCAGGGATCGAGCTCTACCTGGCCGACAGTTGTCATGCCCGCGCGTTCGAGCCCCAATTCGAGACCGCCGATACCCGCGAACAGCGATAGGACGTTCACGGCTGCACCCCGCGATACGCGTCCATGAGCTCGTCCAACGCCCCCAGCTTGATCGAGTACCAGTGGCAGGCGCGGTGGGTGTCGTACTTGCGCGCCAGTTCGGCGAGGGCGGCCATCACGTTGTCGCGGCGGGCTTCCTCGTCGGCGGTGCGCACCACCCGCAACACGGGGCGGGTCACGACGACGCCTCGACACATCCCGGGCAGCCATGACAGGCGAAGTCCTGCCACTCGTCGCCGCACCAGGTGGAGATCAGGCCGTCAACACAGATCGTGGTGGCGGTCATGAGGCCACCGCCTTCGCTGCCTCGCCGTGAGCACTCCAGGCCGCATCGACCTCGTTGTAGGTGTCGGCCACGAAGGTCTCCCCGCACAGGCACTCGCACAGCCAGTGGGTCGGGTTGCGGATAACGATTCGAAATGAGCCGGAGTGGCGCTGGTGAACCTGGCCAGAACGGTTGCATTCGTGCGTCATGACGCCACGCCTGGTCGTTCCATGCTTCGGATAGGTGCCGTCCGCGCGGAGCCGAAGCTTCCTCTCGCAGTAGAAGCACTGGACGATCTCGCTCACGTCGTCGCCTCGATTCGGGCGGCGAGGTGGGGATGCTGGTCCACCCACCGCCACTCCGCGATCTGCGCGACCTGCCGGGCGGTGTCGGCGGTGTATCCGGCATCGAGGACGGCGGCGACCGCTTCGCGGATGTGCCGGTCGCGGTAGGCAGCGATGTCCTGCGCGAACTGCTCGCTCATGCCGTTCTCGCCTTCGCCCGGTAGGGCATGGACCGTTCGTCCGGGGTGAGCCCGGCACGTATCGCCCACGCATCCCGCGACGCCTGCGCGTCCAGGCCACACTCGACAGTGACCCGGCAGCCCCGGCAGGTCTTCTTGGCGCGCTCAGCGCGGGCCCGGTTGACGTCGGCGCCCCAGTTGAAACCGATCGGGAAAAAGTTCTCCCGCTCGTCGAGGTCTAGGGCACGGCAAGCGGCGCGGGTGCGCCAATCGGTGCCGAGCCCGGTGGGGCTCTCGTAGCTCTGGGTCTTGGTCAGGCCGGCCGGTGGCGGCATCAGGTCACCTCCTGTGCGGGCTTGGGCTTGTAGGCGGGCAGGGCGCGGGTGCGTTCCACCTCGGACGGCGTGTCGCGGTGGTGCCGCCCGGTGTCGGGCAGGCTCGGCCAGATCGGGAACGGCGGCGGAAGCGGCCGGGTGGGGCGGTGTCGGGTGAGCCATGCGGCCAGCAGCAGCCCCACGATCAGGCCGAGGGCGGCTGCGGCGCAGGTCCAGATGGTCAGGGCGGTCATGAAATTTCTCCGGAAGCGAGATGGGCGGTGATGGCGTCGCGCAGGGCGGCGAGGCTGCCTGCGGTGAGGTAGAGCACGACGTGGGCGCCGGTCTCCATCCAGGCGAGCATGAGCGTGTGACCGTCTTCGCTGTCGGTGATGCGGATACTGCGGGGGCTCGCGGCGAGGTCGACGAATGCCGTGAAGGTGCAGGACGGGATCGTCGGGCCGGTCATGCCGCGTGCTCCGCGGTGGCGAAGCCGACGATGAGGAGGGCGGCGGCGAGCGCGAGCCCGGTCATGAGGGTCACGAGGAAGCTCCGGATTCAAGGTGGTCACTGTCAAGGTCGTCCGGGTCTGTGCCGCCCTCGGAAAAGATTTCGAAGTCGCCGGTGTAGTTGTCGGCGCCGCAGCGGTCGCACGTGAAGTTGGTCTGAGTCGCGACGTCGTACGGCACCACTGGCAGCCCGTCGTGTTCAAGCGTGGTCCCGCAGGGGCCGTAGAAGATCTCTTCGTCACAGTTCTGGCACTCGGCGACGAGGTAGTAGGCGGCAACGCTCACGGCGTCGTCTCCTGGGCCTTGAGCACAACCCAGAGGGCCTCCGCGGAGGTTTCGGCGTCCTCCCGGTCGTCGTGCACGCCGTGGCGGTGCTCAAGCCGGTGGCCGAGGTGCAGCACCTCCCACCGGTTCTCGGCGGTGCGGTAGGCGCCGACGAAACAGCCGGGCCGGTCCAGCTGCCAGGCGGTGAAGTCGCGGCACACCAGCGGGGGAAGGGTGATGGAGGCAGGAGCAGGCATAGGCCCATCATGGTCGCATATGGCCGCGTGGTCAAGGCCGCGAACGGCCGTCGATGGCCTTCCGTTACCTAAGACGTCGCGATCAGCGACAGGTTGCCCGGGGACGTCGAAGACCCCTCGCCGCCAGCGGGCACGGGCGACGAGGGGCCGGGAGCCGGCCGGCCCCGGAGGGGATCGAGGGCCGGCCGGGGTCTTACCGGTGGGGGTGACGAGAACAACCCAAGCCAGCGGGCGCCCAATCCAACCCTGGCGCCGTTGTTCTCGTCCTTACCGGTCGGTCGACCCCCTCTACGTGGTGGTGGCGATGCGCCGGACGTCCCTCACCCAGTCGGGGGACTAACCGCCCTTCGTCCCCACCCCGAGCGCATCCTTCCCGGGCGAGCGGCCACCCACGGGCTACCAGATCATGGTCGGCCCGGTCGGTCCGGGTGCGCACCCGAGTAGCCACGGCATCCACCGGGCCCGCCACGCCGCCTGCCCCCCCGGGGTGCCCGGCGGGTGCGCCGCCTCCTTCAGGAACCTGGCGGCGACAATGTGATCGGCGACGCTGCGCAGCGCGTCCCGCTCTTTGATCTGGTTGCTCACGGTGCCTGTTCTCCGATCTCCTCGAGAAGGACCTGCGGGGGCGCGAACGCCAAGAGGCGGCCCAGCGTGTCCGCTCGCCGCGACGCCTCGGGCGTGCGCCTGATGTCGACCACGGGGCCGACGCGCTGCTGCTCCACCGCGCTGAGACGGCGTCGCAGATGGAATGCCCGCCCGCTCCATTCGCGCCACTCGCCCAGCGATGGGTCGCCCAGCCCATCGAGCGCGGCCACGGCCCGGCGCTCGCACATCGTCTTGCCGTAGAACGCCCGCTGCGGGGCAACCGAGGCGTGCCAGACCGGCCCGGGTTCTAGGACGCCGATTGGCGGTCCAGATAGCTGATCGCCGAAGCCAGTAGCGACGGGTTGTCCCGAAAGTACCCCAGGCCCGCGTTGCAATTGCTGCATAGCAGCCCACGCACACGACCCGTCGCATGACAGTGGTCCACCACAAGTCGCAGGCGTCCAACCCCCGGCTGGTCGGTTCCACAGATCGAGCACGCACCGTTCTGCTCGGTGAGGATCCGCTCGTAGTCCTCGAACGTCATCCCGTACGCCGCGAGGGTGATCCGAAGCCGGTTTCTGATCGCCTTCTCCGGGTCGCGCGCCTTCCGGGCCTGCTCGTACTTCCGGCGGCACGGGTCGCAGTGCGGACGAAGCCTCCCCGGTCGCTGCGGGTTCTCCCCGAACGCCTCGGCAGGCTTCCATGTCTTGCAACGAGTGCATTCCCGCCCGTCCTGGCCCAGTGGGGTTCGCTTGGCCCGGCCGTAGCAAGTTCGGGAGCAGTACAGCCCGTGCCCTCGGTCGATCTGGGACTGCACCGTCTCGAACGTCTTGCCGCAGGTCGCTAGTGCGCATATCCGACTCACGCGCCCCCTGCGTACCCGTTGGGCCGGTGCGCCTGTTTTCCTCACGAGTGACGATGTTACCAGTCATCGGACGACCGCCCGATAGAACTTCCATTCATTCGTAACCGCTGTTCACGGTGACGATGACGGAGAACCCGGCCGGATCGACGACGCCGAAGCGTGGGTGCATCGTCTCGATAGACAGCCGGCAGTGGTGTCTGATGGCGATCTCGGCATGCCGCGGAAGCTCATCGGTCGATGGGGTCACCGAGCTCCTCTTCCCACAGCCGAAAATCTGCCTCCGCTTCTGTCTCCGCCTCTGCTTCGTCGGCGGTGCGGACGATCCGACCGATGAGGAGCGCGAGCACGGTGCCGCCCACGAGGTAGCCCGCAATCCACCAGATCACGACTTCACCGCCGGGGCGATCGCGCCGGCGGCGTGCACGGCTTCTTTCGCGGTGGGGTAGGTGTCGATGACCGGCGTGTCACCGACGTGATGCACAACTTGCCATCCTCGTTCGCTGATGATGACGGTGGCCGCGCCGTCGAGGCGTCCGACGCCGACAAAACTTCCTTGGGACATGGAGAACCAGCGGTCGGTGTCGCCCTGGATTTCGGCGCGCAGCTCCGCGGCGTAACGGCCGCGTTCGAACCGGTCGGGGTGGGTCATAGCCAGTCTCCCCCGGTGTTGTGGCGTATGTGGGTGATGTGGGCCAGCAGGTGGACGTCCTCGGGGATGCGGTGCCGCCCGCCGGGCGGGTATACGCCGGGCAGCCAGTACCGCAGCCGCAGTACGCCGCGGCGGGCGTGCAGGTGGTGCCGCCCATGGTCGGGGGGCTGGCTAAACTGAGCGGGCTGCGGGGCCATGGGGGCAGGCGTTCCTTTGGTCGGTGGCGCTGCGGGGCTGCACCTTTCGGGGGATGGCCCCGCAGCTGCGGTTAGGCGGTGCGGGGCAGGTGGTCGGGGCGGTGTTCGCGCCGCCGAAGCAGCATCAGTTCGGCCCGCTGCCGGGGGGTCATGGCTGGTTTCGCGGCCACCGCCTCGCGGGCGGCGGCGACAG
>WNGM01000865.1_pt1 | contig 24354 bp, 20 predicted proteins | sample 5400571 | NCBI WGS metagenome assembly WNGM01 (sample SAMN13153378, study PRJNA577476) | soil metagenome | isolation source: 100 cm soil or saprolite under Garry oak tree replicate 2 | place: USA:California | collected 2016-06-15 | reverse complement strand
GCGGCGCAGCGCCAGGTAGACGAACGACCAAACCACACAGACCTCCGTCAAGGAAGACGAGCAAGCGAGGACGCATCGTAGCCCTCCGTCAAGCAGAACCTACTGTCACGGCCACGACCGACTTCTGGCACCCCACGGGTCCGCATTACGCCCGAGCACCGCCGTTAGCAGGGCTGCTCGTAACCCCGGATGGGATGAAGGCGATCGCGCCTTCTTCCGAGCTCGCAGCCCGCGCAGATCCTGGCGGCCCGCCGCACCAGCCAGCTCACCCTGGCTGCCTGAGCCACATGCAAGCAGTTCGGGAGGCCGAGCTAGCGCACGGCGATCCGCAGCACCATGCCGGGGTTGGCGACCGACACCCAGATCGCGCCCTCGGTTGCCGCGACATCGATCGGATGGCCACCGACGGCGATCGTCTCGACCGCGCGGTTGGTCTGCGGGTCGATGCGGACGACCACCACGTCCTGGGGCGCGGCGTCCACGCGGTAGTCGCTGGTAACCCAGACGCCGTCGGCACCGGCCGCGAGGTTGCCGGCGTGGAACCCGATCGGGATCGGCGACCCGACGACCCGGTTCGTCGTGGGGTCGATCCGGGAGACGGAGTTGTCGTGCCAGTTGCCCACCCAGGCCGCACCCGCGCCGTAGGCGACCCGGTGCGGCTCGGACGGCACCGGGATGTCCGCCACGACCTTCCCGCTCGCCTGGTCCATGCGGGTCACCGTGCGGGCGTCATGGTTGCCGACCCACAGCGACCCACCACCCACGGCCAGGCTCTGCGGGCTGGCGCCGGTTCTGACCGGCCGGCCGGCGACCCGGCTGGTCCGCGGGTCGATCCGCGCCACGCTGTCGCCGCCGCCGCCGGCGTTGGTCACCCAGACGGCCCCCGGCGTGGCCGCGACGTCCAGGGGCGCTCGGCGGACCGTGATGGTCGCCACCGTGCGGCCGCTCGCCAGGTCGATGCGGGTCACCGCGTCCTCGCCCGCCACGCCGAGGTCTCCGGGGGCGACGCTGGTGACCCACAGCGCCCCCTGGCCGACGGCGATGGCCACGGCGTCGGCGGGGGCACGGAGCGGCTTCCCGACCACCGCGTTGGTCCGCGGGTCGATCCCAACCACCGTGCCGGAGGCGTCCAGCACCCAGAGGACCCCGTCGGCCACGGCCATGCTCCCGGCGCCGGGAAGGGGGATGACCGCGGCGAACCGGCCGCGGGCAAAGGCGGGCACGGTGGCGCCGGTGGGCGTGGGCGGCGGCTGAGTCGATCGCGGGCTACTCCTGGTATCGGCGGTGCCGGCGCACCCGGCTGCGGCGAAAAGTACCGCAAGGACCAGCGTCTGCCAGCGTCGAGCGCGAAGCGGCGATGGTCGGAGGTTGGCGGGGCCTGACATGGCGCACCTCCCCTCCCAGGGCTCCAGGGTGGAGCATCCTTCCTACACCGGATGCGCCTGGCCGGTTCCCCTCGCGTGGAAGGTCAGCGCGGGATCGCGCCGTCCCCGGCGTGGCGCCGCAACCGCAGGCTACCGCGCGGCTGAACCGGAGAAGCTGACCAGCTCGTTCGGCTCGGTCGTCGCCACCCAGGCGTTGTTGCCTGTCGCCACGACATCGCGCGGGCGGCCGCGGGTGCGGTACAAGCGCACGATGCGGCCGCTGCGGGGGCAGGATTGTCATTGTGGCGGCAGGGATCGTAGCTCTGACCAGCGCACCGGCTGCGCCGTGAGGGCGGCAGCCGCGGCGGTGACGACGATGGCGTTGTTCCGCCAGGCCGCGCGGCCGGGCCTGGTGCAGGCATAGATCCGCCGGGAGCCTGCCGCCCCGTCGATGTCGACGTAGCGGACGCCGGGATGGGTCGGCCCATCCGAGACCATCAGCCCAACGCCGAGTCCGGCCGCGACGAACTCGGTGATCAGCGCCAGACTGTCGATGCGATGGGCCACACGAGCAGTGGCCCCGTGGGCGGCGGTGACCCGGTGCAGCAGTTCGTCGTCGTCGCTGCCACGCGAGTTCGTGATCCACTCGGCCTGTTCGCCACCGAGGATCCGCGCCGGCTCCTCGTCGCGGCCATCGTGGCGACTTGAAGGAATGATCAGGGCCATCGGCCGCTCGGTGAGCAGCCTGACGGCTGCCTGGTCTGGGTGGTAGCGGGGCACGAGGCTGTAGTCGTGGACGAAACCGACGTCGACCTCGTCGTTGGTCAGCAGGGTGTCGACCTCGCGGGGCTCCCGCTCCTGCAGGAGGATCGCCAGTCGGGGATGCCGTGCCGACAGCTCGCGGATCGCTCGCAGGACGGGTCCGGTGAGCAGGCTGGCGAAGGCGGCGACGCGGACTTCCCCGACCGGCTCGGCCTCCGGGTCGAGGGTGCCACGCACGGCTTCCACGCTGGCGAGGATCTGGCTCGCCGACGGCAACAACGCCATCCCGGCCGGGGTCAGGCGGAGTCGGCGTCCGACCCGCTCGGCCAGTGGCACGCCGACGGCCCGCTGCAGCGCCGCCAGCTGCTGTGAGACGGCTGACTTGCTGTAGCCGGTGGCTTGGGCGACCGCGCCGAGCGTCCCACGCCGATCGAGCTCCAAGAGCACCCGCATCCACTGCAGCTCCATCCAAACGATTGTCCGCGATTCCTGCACATAAAGTCCAGAAACACGCGATGGACGTGGACGATGGACCTGTGGCTCCATGCTGGTATGACTCCCGCCTCCATCCTTCCCGCCAGGTTGCCCACGACGGCGCCGGCAAGCCGGCGCGGCCAGTCCCTGGCGCTGGTACTGACATCGATGACGTCGGTGCAGGTCGGCGCCGCCGCATCCACGTACCTGTTCGGCTCGCTGGGTGTTGCGGGGACGACCTGGCTACGGCTGTGCTGGGCCGCCGCGCTGCTGCTGCTCGTCGTGCGCCCACCAGTCGCCAAGCTGGCCCCGCGCGACCTCCTCGCCGCCGCCGCGCTGGGCGTGACCACTGCGCTGATGACGCTGGCGTTCTTCGGCGCGGTCAGCCGGCTGCCGCTGGGCACTGCCGTGGCCGTCGAATTCCTCGGCCCACTCGGCGTCGCGGCACTGCACAGCCGCCGGCTGGGCCTGGTGTGGGCAACCGTGGCGTTGCTCGGCGTGGCGGCCCTCACCCGGCCCTGGTCACAATCGCCGGTCGACCGCGTCGGCCTCCTGCTGGCCGCGGGCGCCGCCATCGCCTGGGCGGGGTACATCGTGTTGACCGCCCATGTCGGCGAACGTTGCCCGGGACTGACCGGGCTGGCGATTTCCCTGACGGTCGCCGCGCTCGTCGCCGCGCCCATCGGGGCTCCGCAAGCGCTGCCGCACCTGACCGCGTCCGGCGCGCTCGCGTCCGCTGGCCTGGCGGTCCTGGCGCCGGCGCTCCCCTACGCGGCGGAAATGACCGCGCTGCGAGTCCTCGCCCCGGCGGTGTTCGGCGTGTGGATGAGCCTCGAACCGGCCATCGCCACCGCGGTCGCGCTGCTGCTCCTGCACCAGGTGCCCGACGTCGTGCAACTCGTCGGCGTGCTCCTCGTCGTGGCGGCGAGCGTGGGAGCCGAACGGTCCGCCTCGTCGAGCAGGGTAGGCGACCACAGCCGTCAAGGTCCCGATCTGGATCCACCGCAACGGGCGGCGGATCCCCGAACACGCACGGAGGTGCGGTCATGATCAACGGTGTCCGCGCGATCGTGTACAGCAACGACGCGGAGGCGGTATGTGCGTTCTTCCACGACGTCCTCGGGTTCTCCTCGGTCGACGCCGGAGGCGGCTGGTCGGTCTTCGCCCTGCCGCCAGCCGAACTGGCCGCTCACCCGACCGACCGGGACACCCGGTTCGACCTGTACCTGATGTGCACCGACATCCACACCACGGTTGAGGAGCTCGAGCACAAGGGCGTCGAATTCTCCGGCCCGATCAGCGACGGGGGCTGGGGACTGCTCACCTCGATCAAGCTCCCAGGCGGTGGCGATCTCGGCCCGTACGAGCCACACCACCCCATCCCCCTGCGACCGGCCTCCTGACAGCGGGTAGAGCGTCCGCGACACTGCGTTGAGCGCAGGCTCGCCAACCTGCGACGGCGTTTCTCCGCATGCGCTTCACCGCCACTTTCGGCCGGAACCTGGTCAGGTTCCGGCCGACCTGTATGGACCCGAGATCGGCGGGGACGGTAGCGAGATCCTGAACGAACGGCCTGGAGGAGCAGCGGCACCCGCAGTGCCAACCGCGGGGGGCAGCGTCTGCTGTGTTCGCCGGCATCCAGTCGATTAGGTACTAGACGAGCCGCGACATCTCGTCTAGTATGATCTCATGCCACCGCCAGCGATCACCAAACAGCAGGCCCTGGCGGCCCTCGCCGCCGCCGGGCAGGCTCGCCAACACCAGGACCGGGATGGCCTGGCCGGCCTGTCGATGGAGGAGTTGGCCGCTGCCGCCGGGGTTTCTCGCGCCACCCTGTACCGGCTGTTCGGCAGCCAGCAGAACCTGCTCCAAGAGCTTGGCGTTGAGGCGCCGCCGATGGTGCGCAGCCGCGTCCTCGACACCGCCCTGGACCTGGTCGGCCGGCACGGCCTGGCCGAGCTGTCAATGGACGAGCTGGCCGCCCGAGCCGGGGTCTCCCGCGCCACCCTGTACCGGCTGTTTCCCGGCAAGGCGGCCCTGTTCGCCGAGCTGGTCCGGCGCTTCTCCCCCTTCGACCCGATCGCGGCGGTGCTGGAGACCATGGGCGACCGGCCCCCGGCCGAGGTCATCCCCGCGGTCGCCCGCGCCATGGCCACGGCCATGGAGGGCCACGTCGGCCTGCTGCTGCAGCTGCTGTTCGAGTTCTCCCGCAGCGGTCCTGGCAGCCACGCCGGTGCCGACTTCCAGGAGGGTGCGGCCAACGCGATGCGGACCCTGCCGCTGGTGGCAGGCTACCTGGCCGAGCAGATGGCGGCTGGCCGCCTGCGCCGGATGGACCCGGTCCTGGCGGTGCAGGCCCTGGCCGGTCCGATCGTGATGCATCTGCTGATGCAGGCGCCGGCCGAGTCGCAGTCCGGCCTTGGCCGCGGGGTGGCCTTGCCCCTTGAGGAGGTCGTCGACGAGTTGGTCGGGATCTGGCTGCGGGCCATGACCCCCGACGACGGCGAGCACCACCAGCGCCAACGGCGTACGTCGAGGATACGGAGCAAGCACGATGACCAAACAGACGCCCCAGGCGCAACCCCAGTCCCACCGGGTCAGGCCTGACGTGCTCCCACCTGTGGTCAGCCTCGCCGAGGCCGCCGGCCTCGACCCCACCCGGGCGCGAGCCTTGCTGGGGACCAAGGCGGCCAATCTGGCGCGCCTGGCCAGGGCCGGCTTCCCGGTGCCGGCCGGGGTGGTGGTGACCTCGGCCGCCGAGGCGGACTGGGACCAGACATGCGCGCGCCTGCTACAGGCGGCCGCCGAGCTGGCCGGCCGGCAGGACCAGCGGTTCGCAGTACGCTCCTCAGGTACCAGCGAGGACCTTGCGGGCGCATCGTTCGCCGGCCAGTACGAGACCGTCCTGGACGTCAGTCTCGACCAGCTGCCTGAGGCGGTGCGGCATGTCCTGGACTCGGCCGCCTCGGCGCGCGTGTCGGCCTACCGGCAGGCCCACTCCCAGGCAGCCATAGCCGACCCGTCCGGGTCGGGGATGGCGGTCCTTGTCCAGGTGATGGTGGCGGCAGATGCGGCCGGGGTGGCGTTCACCGCCAACCCGGTGACCGGCGACCGCGGCGAGGTCGTCGTCACCGCCGTGCGCGGCCTGGGTGAGCGGCTGGTCGCCGGCGAGGCCAGCGGCGACCAGTGGGTTATCCGCGACGGGCAGGCAAGGTGCACCCGGGCGGTGGAGCAGGCGATCAACGCTGACCAGGCCCGCCAGATCGCCGAGCTCGCCCGCCGCGTCCAAGCCCACTTCGCCACCCCACAGGACCTGGAGTGGGCAATCACCGGCACCACCGGCGCCGACGGCGGGTTGTGGCTGCTGCAGGCACGGCCGATGACGGCGCTACCCGACCCGGTCGCCTGGACGCCGCCCGCCCCCGGCTACTGGATGCGCAACTTACGGCTCGGCGAGTGGCTCCCCGAGCCCATGACGCCACTGTTTGCCGACTGGCTGCTGGAACGGATCGACCACGGCGAGCTGCAGGCGACCCGCGCGCACGTCGGTGCGGTGCTGCCATTCCCGCACGCCGCGATCAACGGCTGGTACTACCTCGCCACCCCACCGCTGTCGCCACCCATGATCCTTGCCGCGCTTGTGCACGGCCGTGGTCGGCTGGTGCGGTTCCTGCGCTACGCGGTGCTCGGCCCCTCCCGCGACCCGGTCGCCGCCGACCGGCACCTGCTGGCACGCCTGACCGAGCAGTGGCGCGAGGAGCTGCTGCCCCGCTACCGGCGGCAGGTCCAGGCAGGCGAGCAGCAGGCCGAGACCGCTTCACCCGAGCAGCTGGCCAGCATCATCGACCAGGTCGGCGCCACCGCCGGCGAGCAGCTGTGGTCGCTGGCGGTGGTCGGGGGCGCGGCGTGGAAGATGGAAGGTGCCCTGGCCAGCTTCTACCGCCAGCACCTGGCCGCAACGGTCGACGCCAGCGTCCAGCATCTGCTCGCTGGACTGCCCGGCGCCCAACCCGAGCTGCCCGCCCACGCGGTCCAAAGCATCGACTGGGCCCACCCAACTGCCGGGGAGCTGGGCTGGCAGCCGCCCCAGCCATCCGACCGCCACAGCGACCTGGCCGCCCGGCGCGAGACCCTCACCGCCCAGTGCGCGGCGGTGCTCGCCGACCGGCCGCAACCGCAGGCGCGGTTCCAGGCGCTACTGGAGGTCGCCCAGCGCTACGCCATCATCCGCGAGCAGCAAGCCCGCCACCTCACCCTCGGCTGGCCGCTGCTGCGCCGCTGCGCCCTGCGCCTTGGCGAGACCCTCCACGCCGACGGCGTCATCGACCAGGCCGAGGGCGTGTTCTTCCTGACCCGCGCCGAGCTGGACGCCCGCGCGCCCCTGCAGGATGTGGTCGACCGGCGCCGTGGCACCTGGGAGCGGCAGCGGCGCCTGCTCGCCCCCTTGACCATCGGCCGGCCACCCCGGCTGCTCGCCAAGGAGCTGCTGGCCGCCGTGGAGGCCGTGCGCACCACCGGCCCGGTGCCCGAGGGCGCGATCATCGGGCAGCCGGCCAGCCCTGGCCGCGCCACTGGCCCGGTCCGCATCGTGCGCCGCCAGGAGGACTTCGATGCCTTCCAGGCCGGCGAGGTGCTGGTCGCCCAGGCCACCACGCCGGCCTGGACCCCGCTGTTCGCCCGCGCGGTCGCTGTGGTCACCGACAGCGGCACCCTGGCCGCGCACGCCTCCCTGGTCGCCCGCGAGTACGGCATCCCCGCCGTGGTCGGCACCGGCGACGCCACCGCCCGCCTGCACGACGGCCAAGTGGTGACCGTCGACGGCGGCGCCGGCACCATCCAGCCACCCCAGTGATGACCAACCCTCCACCCGGCGGCCCGGCCCCGACCCTGCAAGGACGACCATGACCACCACACCACTGGTGCTCCTGCTGGCCGCCGCGGGAGCCAACGGCCTGCTCGCCGGGGCCAGCCTCGACCAGTCCATCAAGCAGCTCCCCGCCCGCCACCGCATCGGCGTGCTGGCGTTTGCCCGCTACAGCCAAGCCGCCGACCTGGCCAACGGCGTCGCCTGGTACGCGGTACTGGGCGTGGGCGCCGCCCTGCTGACCCTGATCGCCGCCGCCGCTGGCCTGGCCGACCACCCGTCCACCGCGGCCGCCGTCGCCTTGTGGGTCGCGATCGCCGCCACCGGTGCCCATTCGGCGGCCACCGCCCGGGCAGCACCCACCAACTTCCGCCAACGGCGCCTGGGGGCCGACGAGGCGGCGCTCACCGTCTTGTTCAACCGCTTCCAACGCTGGCAGACGATCCGAGTAACCTTCCAGGTCACCGCGCTGGCGGCGGTGCTCACTGCGCTCGCCGTCGCGGTCACCTCCTGAGCAGCAATCGACCAGCCCGCTCCAGCCACCAGGCCAATGGGCAGAATCCGCAACGGCCAACAGCCCGAACCCCGAGCCGGAGCCCCGACCAACCCCACAAGGGAAGGCTAAAGCGATGGCCAGCCGCCACACCAACCGCACGACCACAGGCAAGCAGCAACTTGACGTCCTGGTCGTCGGCGCCGGTCCCACCGGTCTTACCCTGACCGCCCAGCTGCAGGCGGTCGGTGCGACCTGCCGCATCGTCGACCGGCAGCTCGACCGCACGCACGAGTCCCGTGCGCTCGCTGTCCAGCCGCGCACCCTGGAGATCCTGCGGGGCCTGGGGGTTGCCCAGGAGCTGGTCGCGCGCGGCAACGACGCAGTCCGGGTAGAGCTGCACGCCGGCGGCCGCGTCGTCCCGGTGCGGCTGTTCGGTCTCGGCCTGGACGACACTTCCTTTCCCTTCCTGCTGTTTGTCTCCCAGGCCGAGACCGAGGCGGTGCTCAACGACCACCTGGCTGCCCGCGGCGTCCCCGTCGAGCGAGGCGTGGAGCTGGTCGCCTTCCAAGCCGACCAGAACGGCGTCACGTGCACCCTGCGCTGCGCCGACGGACAGACCGAGCAGGCCCGCGCCCGCTACCTGGTCGGCTGCGACGGCGCCGGGATCCCGTTTGTGGGCGGCGCCTACCCGCAGACCTTCACGCTCGCCGACCTGGAGGTCGACGGCGGCCTGGACCGCAACACCGCCTATGCCTTCATCGGCGCGGTCGGCATCCTGTTCTTCTTCCCGCTGGGCCGGCCCGCAAGCTGGCGCCTGCTTGGCATGCATCCCACGCTCGGCGGCTCCCGTGGCGCGCCCGAACGGCCCACGCTGGCGGAGCTGCAGGCGCTGTCGGACGCCTTCAGCGGCCGCGGGCTGCGGTTGCGCGACCCAGCCTGGCTGACCTACTTCCGGCTCCAGCACCGCCACGCGACCCGCTATTGGGCCGGCCGCGTCTTCTTGGCCGGCGACGCCGCCCACGTCCACAGCCCAGCCGGCGCGCAGGGCATGAACACCGGCATCCAGGAAGCCTGGAACCTGGGCTGGAAGCTCGCCCTGGTCACCCGAGGGCTGGCCGAGGAGGCGCTGCTCGACTCCTACGACACCGAACGCCGCCCGGTCGGCCGCTTGGTGGTCCGGTTCACTGACCGCGCCTTCACCGTCGCGACCTCGACCAAACCGCTGGTCCGCGCTCCGCACGCAGGTGCTCACGCGGGTGCTGCCGCTGACGCTGCGCTTCGACAGGGCAGTGGCGTACCGCTTCCGGACGGTCTCCCAGCTTGGCATCGGCTACCGGCGCAGCCCGGCGGTCCAGGACGGCCAGCCGGGCCTGCGGCGAGGACCCAAGACCGGCGACCGGCTGCCGACGCGCGCATCGCCCAAGACGGCCAACTATCCTGGCTGGGTGAAGCGCTGGCCGCGCCAGGCTTCCACCTGCTGCTGTGCAGCCCGCCCGGCAACTGGGACACCGACCAGCTCACCAGCGTACGCAGCCGCTACGCCGACATCCTGACCATACATCACCTGACCCGCGCGGCCGCGCCCGGCGCCCTGCACGACGTCGACGGGCAGGCGTTCGCGCGGCTCGGCGTGGACGACACCGCGCACCACCTCATCCGACCCGACGGCCACCTCGGCTACCGCGCCGGCCGCTACCTCGCCCGCTGGCTCCCCAACCCCACACCGCACCCATCATGAACACCAGACGCGGCACCGCTTCACGGGCCCGCTCCACCCGCCAGCGATGCCACCCCAGCCGGTCGATGACCGGATCCCGCGCCGGGCGATCCGCGCGGCGATCCCACGCCGGCGCAGGTCGCCGCGGCTGGCGGCGCGGTCGTCACCCGTGTCGGCATCCAGCTTGTCGGGCCGGGGGTCCGCCGCTGGCCAGACGGCGTGCGGACCGGCGGGATGTCGTCAACCATCGCCTGAAGCATGATCACATCGGGGACGCCTGCGGCGGTGACCGCCCGGCCAGCGGCAACCCCTGCCGGTCGCAGACCAGGTGGAGCTTCGAGCCTGGCGTGCCGCGACCGACTGGATCTGCGCTGGGGGAGCCATGCGGCGGACCGAACAGGAGCGCCTCGCCGAGCTGGAGGCCAGGAGCACCTTTCAGCACCAGACTTTACGGACGATCAGGGTGGTTGCTGAGAAGGCGCTGCCCGAGGAGGCGCAGGTGGCGCTGCGAGCGATCGACGCGCTCGCAAAGGAGGCGCTCACCGAGGCCGAGCCGGAGGCCCACAAGCAGCGCGCGAGCGAGTAGGCCCAACTACGCAGGCGGACCAGCTCGGCTAGGGCTGGCGCTGCTGCTTGCGCTTGCGCCGCTTTTCCTGCGCCTTCTCGACTTCCTTGATGGCCGAGTGCTCCGCTAGGAACTCGGCGCCCTTGACCGCGCCGACCACCGGCGCCGCCACCAGCGCCACAGGCGCCGCAGCAGCCGGCTCCGCCGCTGCGCGGTCACGGCTTGGCCTCCGGATCGGTGCCGCGATGTTTCGGGACTTCGTTCGTCCGTCGCCACTTCCAGCGGCTCGGATCCCTCCGGAGCGACGCCTCAGTCTCCCGCTCCAGCGCCGCCAGGTACTCCTCGCCGGCGCGAAGGTCGTGCCCTACGCGGCCGAGGGCAAAGAATGGCACGGGCTCGGGTGTGGTCATGGCGCTGCCCCTCGGTCGTGACCCGACCAGAGACAGCAACGGTACGCGCGTATCCGCTGGACAGTGCACCGGCTATGTAGCATCCGTGCCATGAAGCCGCCGGACACCAGCAACCTCATCGCGGGCATTGCCCTCGGGGTCTCGGCGCTTGCCCTGATCGTCTCGGGTTTCATGGCTTGGAGGCAGAACAGGCTGCAAGGCAGGCTCACCGCGATTGAGGAGGAGCGGCGCGGCGAGGAGGTCGAGGCGCGCCAGCGTGCTCGAGTGACGGCGAGCATTCCCGAAGCGCAGATTGGGAAGGGCGGCCTTGTGTTGACCATCGCAGTGTCCGTGATGCTCTTCAGGTAGGGCCCGGTGGAGCCAGCGGCCCGGGCACACCAGCACGCCAGCAGCCCGGTAGGCGTCCCAGACCCGGTACAGCTCAGCGTTCGCCCTTCAGGACCGCGTTCACGCCAGCAACATCGAACACAGGCATGGAACGCCATGGAGCGCCGCGCTCGGATGGCAGTGCCGAGGATGCTCGGCCGAAAGCTCGCTCGGAAGCTCGCTCGTGTGCTGGCTCGGGTGGTGCTTGACACCAGAGCCTCACCTGATGCTTGACGCCCGTCAGTCCTTGGAGACGTGCACGGCCACGTGGGTGCCACCGCCCTGGAGGGCTGGTCCACTCTCATACAGGACGGCATAGGCGTAGTCCCCGCGCCGCGCAGAGAGCTCGCCGGACCGGAATTCGCGGCCCTGGATGTCGCTGCCGGCGTTGGTCTGCGGCGGCTGCAGCGTCCAGCCACGGGTTCGTAGTGCCTGTTGGTAGTGGGCGAGGACGCGCTCGTCGGAGGCGGGAGCCCGGTACGTCGCCATGCAACTCCCGGCATCGGCCTGACCCGATGGTTGCAAGCGGATGCCGCCGAAGTGTGGGAACTCGGCGAACACCCGCTTCTCGGCGGCGCTGCATGCGGTCAGGTCGAGGACGATCGGAAGGGCCGGGATCGCAAGCACCAGGATCAGGAACCCCACGATGACCACGCCCAGGCCGCCGCCGCGCCTGCGTGCCGGGGTCGCTATCGAGCGGTCAGCGTCCATGCCAGCCTTCCGGGCTGCGGACGAGTGAGGACGGTGGTGCTCGTGTCGGTTAAGGGTTCCAAGAACCTGTCAGGTATCACCCCCAGACAGCACATCGGAAGTTCGCTCGTGCCGGTTACGACTCTCTCCTGGTTCAAGGCCGACCTTCGGCCGGGGAGACGGGGCGCACCTCGAACCTGAGCGGCGGCCCTCCGGTCGCAATCCGCCACTCACACGACACCCCGTTGTCGCCCCAGCACTCCCCGGCCTCTGCCGCGCTTTCGGGGATGACCTGCGAGCGCTCCTCCACGGACAAGCGCACCACGAGCCACCGGAACCCCGCCGCGGCCAGCGCCTGCTGCACCGCCTGGGTGTCCAGCCGCCGCGGCACCAGCGGCTCCGCAAGCTGCACGTCGACCAACTTGAAGCTGCCGTCCAGATTCTCGTAGACAACGGCTGGCAATCTGGGGGCGGTCGGCGCGACCAGCGCGGCCACACGCTCGGCGAACGGGCCCGGATCCGCGAGCCGGCCGCGCTGCACCGCGAGAGCCACCAAGCCCTTGGTGCCCTTGCCGCCGCGGAGATCGGGGCCGACATCCGGATAGAACGACACCCAGACGGTGTCCTCACTGTCGGGAGGAAGCCGGCCCCAGACCCAGAGCGCGCCAGCGACGGTGAGTGCCGCGACGCCGAGCAGCGCGACGGCGAGCACCGTCAACCACCGGTGGCGGCGGCGCACCACAGGATCCTCCAGGGCCTCATCGCCTGATGCTGTGCGGCTCAACGGGCCAGGTCAAGCTCTCTTAGCGGCTCCGGCGATAGTGACGGTGCACTTGAGGGGTATTCGTGATGCTCGGTGTGTGGCTGTCATGGGAGACCGGACCATGAGAAGGCATTCACCCCTTTCAAGGAGGCCCGGTCCCCCTGTCGTACTGCCCGCGTTCATCGCTGCCCGCCCAGGTCCTGGCCTGGCTGGCCGGCCGCCTGGCCCACCTGCTGCCACCGCGACCGCCCGGGGTCGGTGGCAACCCGCCGCTGCGCCTGGAGGTCCGCCTGGACGCCGTGGCCGCGGTCCTGCTGGACGGGCTGTCGTACCGGCGAGCCGGCCGCATGGTCGGGATCTCCAAGACCGAGGTCGGCGACAGCATGGACCTGCTGCTGGACGCGCTCGCCGCGCTCGGCTACTGCCAGCCTGACGGGACGTTCATCACCACCCTTGCGGACCTTGGCGAGCTGCTGGCTGAGCTGGCCCTGGCCGGCGAGGCGGTCGTGGTCGACGGACTGGCGACCCGAGTGCAGCGACCAAGCGGATGGACCAACCAGAAGGTTCTCTACGACGCCAAACGCCACACCCACACCGCCCAGGGCCTGGCGGTGTCCTGTAGGTGCCGAATACCCTCGTCTATGCCCTTGACCTGCGGCTTCGCGTGGGTGGCGGAAGTCCGCGAGGATCACTCGTCATGGCGCTACGGCTGCTGTACCTCATCTTCTGTCAGCTCGCCGGTTGGCTCGCACTGCTGGCCCGCGGGCAGGCGTCCGAGAACGCCGAGATCCTCGTGCTGCGACACGAGGTGGCGATCTTGCGCCGACAGGTGACCCGGCCACGCCTCGCCTGGCCGGACCGGGCCATCCTTGCGGCGTTGACCCGACTCCTTCCGACACAGCGCCGACACCATCGGTTGGTCACCCCGGAGACGTTGCTGCGCTGGCACCGCGACCTAGTCAAGCGCCACTGGACCAAGCCGCACCGCCCGCCCGGTCGACCGTCGATCCCGCCGCAGCTCCGGCAGTTGATCCTACGGATGGCCTCGGAGAACCCAACGTGGGGCTACCGGCGGATCCAGGGTGAGCTCACACGGCTGGGGTATGCCATCGCGCCAAGCACGGTGTGGTTGGTGCTAAACCGAGCAGGCATCGATCCGGCACCGCGTCGCGCGGGCCTGACCTGGCGGCAGTTCCTGTCCGCGCAGGCTGAAGGCATCATCGCCTGCGACTTCTTCCACGTCGACACGGTCCTGCTCCAGCGCCTGTACGTGCTGTTTGTGATCGAGCTTGCCACCCGCCGGGTCCACGTCCTCGGGGTGACCACCAACCCGACTGGGATATGGACGACCCAGCAGGCCCGCAACCTGCTCATGGAGCTGGCCGACCACATCCAGCATTTCAAGTTCTTGGTTCGCGATCGGGACGCGAAGTTCACCGACGCCTTCGATGCCGTCTTCGCCTCCGAGGGCATCCGGATCCTCCGCACACCCGTGCGGGCACCACGGGCGAACGCCTACGCCGAGCGGTGGGTAGGCACTGTGCGTCGTGAGCTGCTGGACCGGATGCTGATCATGGGTCGACGACATCTGCAGCGGGTGCTGTCAGTCTATGTGGCGCACTACAACGAACATCGACCACACCGCGCGCTCGGGCAGGCATCACCGCTCAGGGTCGCCTCACCGGCTGCTCCGGCAACGGACATGCGGATCGTGCGAGTCGATCGACTGGGCGGGCTCATCCACGAATATGCCCAGGTCGCATAAGGTGGACGAGTTTTCGGCACCCACAAGGCCCCATCGGCGGCTGACATGCTCACTGCCCTGCGCCGCGTGCTGCTGGCCGCCCAATATCTGCCATCTTCGCTGGTCGAGCCCACCCGCCCCGAAATCCTCGCGGTGCAGGCAGCCTGGGCCCAGGCCGCCGCATGAACCACGAAAGTCGAGACAACTGGGAGGTGCCACGGACCCTCTGTAGCCTATCAATCCTTTCCCAGCATTCTGGACAACGACTGCAACTCCTGGTCTGTAAGTCGGACCCTGACGCCGGTCCAGCCATCATGCATATCCAGTCGTGGAGACCCGCCTACCACTACTTCCAGCTCGACTGGATTAGTCGCAACAAGAGCAGAAATCAACTCGGGGACCAGGGGTCCCGACAGAACTGAGCGCTCTACCGTAATATCGACTCCTTGAGATTCCGCTGCATTCCTCAAACGCAGCCTGTCTTCTTTGAAAGGCAGATCTGCGATGAATCTGGCATCTCCTCGGTCCGAGAAAAACCGCAACACCCCTTGAAAGAAATCGTCCTCAAGACGCTGCTTCTCGTCGTCTGGCAAGCGCGCCCACGGTTCCCCTAGCTCTGCGTCGCTCAAAGTTGCAACGGCCAGCGAGCTCTCGGGATGCACAAGCTGTATCCCGACCGCGGGGTGTGCATAGTAGAGCTTCACTCCATGCGCCCCCCCCACCATCTGTAGTGTGCAATATGGCGATGCTTTCTTCCTTCACCCCTGTACCTGTAACGAGATATGTGCCGTGGCAACCCATGGCCTGCTCTATGAATTCCCCAGCCCGTTGCGCCGACACGACGCCGATGCCACCCAAGGAAAACATGATGACTACTATAGACTTCCCATCCGCTGAACCATCCTCGGATGTGGCGCCAGGTTGCGTGCCAATCAACCTTAATCCACATGCTCTTCCATAAGGATCGGCCGAAGGATCGGGCGAAGCCTCCAGCCCAATGGCGGAACCGACTCCACCACTGCCCGTCGAGGTCGAAGGCGTTGATGGGGTCTTGGCCTGCGTAGTCGTAGTCGTTGGCGCTGCCGCCAGCGACGGGGTCGACCTGGAGGAATCGGCCCATCGCCGGCACGTACAGGCGCACCCCCATGAGCATGACGCCGGTAAGGTCGTCGGTCTCACGCTGCTTGGCGCCCAGCCAGCCATAGCGAGGACTGGTCCCTGATCGGGGGATGCCGAATTCGGTGGCCTCGAACGTACCAAGCAGGCCGGTGGCGGCGGGGTCCAGGCTGGCGGTGGCGACGGTATCGCCATGCAGGTCGGCAAGCTGCAGGGTGGTGCCGGCGGCGGAGTCCTGGATGGCGACAAGGTCGCTGCCGAAGGCGGAGATGTTGCGGGTCCAGTGGGTGGCGGTGGCGTCCTCGGCGATCCAGGCGGGCGCATCGGTGTCGTCGGCGTAGTGGTTGGTGCGGGTGCCGGTCGAGCCGCCCGAATCGGTGCGGCCACGCAGACGGCGGTTGGGGTCAAGCGTCCAGGTGTGGGTGGTGCCGGCCTGGGTGAGCGCGCGGACCATGTCGCTGGTGTAGTAGCTGGCGGTGATGTCGCCCGTGGTGCCGGCGGCTGCGGCCGGGACGGTGGTGATGCGCCCGAAGGTGTCGTAGGCGAACCCGCTGTCGGTGATCCGGTCGGCCGGGTCGTAGGTGTGGCTGGTGGTGGTGCCGGTGGCGGCGGTGTCGCAGGTGCCGTCGGCGGCGGGCGGTTTGGTGTTGAGCGACAGGCGGTTGCTGTCGGGGTCGTAGCCGTAGGTGCGGATGGTGCAGCCGGCGCCAGTGGGGGTGTCCTGGACCTGGGTGAGCCGGCCGGCGGCGTCGTAGGTGTAGTCCTGGCCGGACAGGCTAGAGCCCTGGTCGAGGATCTGGTCGTGGATGGACTGGTTGGTCTGGAAGTCCAGCCAGGTGCAGTCGGCGGTGCAGTTGCTGGTCTTCACATAGGCCAGCTCGACCTCGTTGCCCGCCTTATCGTAGGTGGTGCGGGCTTCCATGCCGTTGGGATAGCCCTGGGTGACCAGGTTGCCGTCGGGGTCGTAGCGGGCGGTGAAGGTGCCGGCGGCGGAGTCGGCGACGCTGGTGGCAAGCCCGCGCGGGTCGATCGAGGTGTCGTAGGTGAGGGTCTGGGTGCCCTTGCCGTCGCTAACGGTGGCGGGCCGGTCCAGCAGGTCGTAGGTGGTGGTGGCCGGGCTGGTGCTGTCGGCGTCCTGGTAGGAGGTGAGCCGCCCGAGGGTGTCGTAGCCGCGGATGATCGTCGCGGTGCCGGAGCCGTCGGTGGTGGAGGTGACGGTGGCCTGGCCGGCGTCCGGGTCATAGTCGGTGTGCACGGTCGGCACAGCGGTGCCGACGGTGGAGGCGATGGCCACGTCGGTGGTCCGCCCGGCGGTGTCGTAGGTGGTGGTTGTGATGCGGGTGGTCGACCCGACGGTTTCGGTGACGACGGCGGGCTGGTTGTAGCGGTTGTAGCTGGTGGTGGTGACGGGCAGGTCGGGCAGCCCCGGGATGCCGGGTTGAGCGGCGGGCAGGGTCTTGCAGGCCAGGTTGGCGAACTGGGGTTTGTTGCCGCAGGCGGCGTCCTGGCTGTTGGTGCCGGCGGTGTAGTAGATCGTCTTGCTCGAATGGGCGTCCCCGCCGTTGGGGTTGGCGGGCATGCGGGTTTCGGTGGTCAGCCCGGTGGCCGCGTCGTACAGAGTGACGGTTTTCAGGTTCAGGTGTGGCGAGGTGCCGGGGTCGACGGTGACCGAGGTGGGCTGCCGCAGCGTCCAGCCCAGGTTGGTCTGGCCGTCGTAGGCGGTAGTAGTGGTGCGCACGTCCACGTCGCTGGTGGTGGCGTCCACCCGCGCGCCGGCGGTGCTGGTGGTGACCAGGTGGAACGGCCCGCCGGTGGGGGCGCCCTGGTCGTAGGTGTTGACCGTGTGCTCGCGGGCCTGGACCATGTCGCCGCTGGCGAGCTGGACGTCGTGCAGGGGCCCGTAGGTTTCCAGCAGGTCCAGCCCGTCGGCGGAGTAGATGTTCTGGGTGTCGAGCTGGCGGGCGCGGTCGGCATGCTCCTGGCTGGTGGTGCCGGTGGCCAGGGCGGCGGCGCGGTTGCCTGCGGATAGCTCCCTGATGGTGTTGTCGTTGCCGGTGGTGTCGTATTCGGTGGTGGAGATGTGCCCGCCCGGGTCGGCCTGGTTGACCTCACGCCCGTCCCGGTTGATGTAGTGGATGGTGGCGCGGGTGTAGCTGGTGGGCGGGTCGGCAGGGACCTGGTCGGGTGGGAAGATGGCGGTGGCGTCAGTGGGCAGGTCGGTCTGCGCCCACGCGGCCACGTCGGTGGGGCCCATCGCATAGGGCGCACCCGCGCCGGACAGCGGCACGCCGTAGGCGACGGTGGTGGTGGCGGTGCCGGTCGGCAGGGCGGGGCGGCTGACCGAGCGGAGCCGGCCGGTGTCGGGGTCGCCGCTGATGGTCGCGTAGCTCAGGGTCCAGGGGAGCTCGCCGGGTGGGGTGATGGTGGAAAGGTGCCCGCCGGTGTCGTAGGCGTAGCGGGTCTTCAGCGCCGGCGAGATGCGCGGGTCCCACTGGGCGCGCAGCCGCCCGTCGCTGTCGTACAGGTAGCTGGCAACCTGGACCGTGGCCATGGCGCTGGTGGCGGGGTCGTAGGCGGTGAAGCTGATCGACTTGAGCCGCCCGGTGTAGTCGCCCCAGCCCGTCTCGTCGGTGCCGGTGGCGGTGGTGGCGGTGGCGTAGGTGAACTGCAGGGCGCGGCAGCCGGCCACCAGGGTGGTGCAGGAAACCCCGGTGGGGACCGGGGCCAGCAGCCGGGTCACGCGGGTGATGCCGCCGACGATCTCGTAGCTGGTGGTCGTGGTGGTGGCGCTGCCGGGCTGCTGGACGCTGGTCGGCACATAATCGGTGGCGCCGGTCGGCTTGGTGAAGGTGGTCACGTTGCCGTCCAGGTCGGCCAGCGTGAACCCGCCGGTGACCTGGGTCAGGGTCAGGTCGTCGGCGTCCGGCTCGGGGATGTACTTGGACCCGCTGACGGGCTTGGCGAACGCGGTCTGGGTGCCGTCCTCCTCGGTCACCACAACGTAGGAGCCGGCATCGTGGAGGCTGGTGTAATCGGCGTTGGCGGCGTCGACCGTGGTGGAGATCGTCCATCCCGGTCCCAGGACGCCGGTGGCGGAGGCGCCCGGGTCGCGGGAGTTGAACGTGCGGGAGACGGTCAGGTCCGACCCGTAGCTGTCGACCTGCACGTCGGTGTCGGCGACCTGGTAGTTCCCGGTGATCAGGTTCACCGACCCGGGGCCGACCTGCTCGCTGGCGTAGTCGCTGCCGAACGCTTTCTGGTCGAGGGTGGCGTGGCGGGTCTGGGTGTTGCCGCCCGAGCTGCCCGCAAACACCGCGCGGACCTGGACGGGCCCGTCGGCGGCGTCGATCCCGCTGGTGGCCGGGAGGTTCCAGCGCAGCAGATGGGTGGTCCCGCCGCTCATCGGCACCGGCCAGGCGGTGATGTCGGTGCTGGTCGAAGTGTCGACCACGACGCCGGCCGCCAGGGGAATGTCGGTCCAGGCGTCGGCGTCGGCGTGGCGATACTGGAAGGTCGCGCCGGTAAAGGCCGGGTCGCCGACCGCCTGCAAGGGCAGATACCTCTGGGTGCGGGCACCGTCCTCAAACGAGGTGATCGCACCCTTGACCTGCACCCGGTAGTGGCTGGCCGGGCCCCAGTTCCCGGCCTTGTCCTGGGCGCGCACGTGCAGGTAGCTGATCCCCTCCGCAACCGTCGCCGCATAGCTGGTGCCGGTCTGGGTCACGATCGCCGGCACGGTAGCGGACTGGTCGTCCAGGACCACCCCGTAGCCGGCGATCCCGCCGGCATCGGGGACCGCCGGCCACGAGGCGGCAAAGCTCGTTGCCGCGTACCAGGCCGTCTGGTCGGGGTGGGTGGAGCTGGAGATCGACGGCGCGCCGGGTGGGGTGACATCGACCGTGAACGTCTTGTAGACCGACCAGCCGCTCACATCGGTGCCGTCGTCGCCGCGGCAGCGCCACTTGTAGGTGACCCCGCCGGCCAGCTTGCCCGCGGGGACCGTCCAGCTCGACAGCGCCACCGAGGTCACCGTCGACCCGGCGCCGGAGGTGACCAGCGCGCCGGTGGCGTTGTTGTAGACCTCGAAGTCCACGTGGCCCCTGCCACCGTCGGGGTCGCTGAAGTTGGCCTTCAGCGTCGGGGTGGTGGTGGCCACGAACGCGCCGTTGCCCGGCGACATGCTCACCCCCGGGGTGGCCGGGTAGGAGTTGTAGGTGACGGTCAGCACCGGCACGTTGCTGCCCGCGTTGTAGGCGTTGAACTTCTTCCAGCCGTAGTTGTCGGTCTCGCTGGCGGCCTGGACGTAGAAGCCGTAGTTGGGCACCGAGTTGTCGGCCCACGCCTGCGCCAGCCCCTGCAGGTCGAAGTTCACCCAGCCGGCCGGGCAGCCGGCGTCGTGGCCCTTGGCGACGTTGGCCGATGCCTGCAGGAACCCGTTGGTCGACGGGCGGGTGTTCCAGGTCACCGAACCCGACCAGCTGCTGGTCGCCCGGTAGATGTTGACCTGGCGGGCCGTGCACGACCACGACCAGGACTCGTACAGCTTCAAGGTGGCCGCCAGCACGTGGGTGCCGCTGATCGGGCTGGAGTCGAACCTCATCAGCGTGCGCAGCTTGTTGCTGCCGCCGTTGTAGGTCCCCGACTTCAACTCCGGATCCGACCCATACGAGCTGTCGGGGAAGCCAGAGTCGATGAACGTGTCGGCGGTGGCCGCCAGGTTGGGGGAGGGGTCGACCGTCACCGGATAGGTCACCTGCGGGTCGGCCAGAAACACCGGGTCGGGGGCGACCTCCAGCACCTGGCTGCCCGCCCTGCCGGTGACCCGCACCGCCACCGACCCGACCCGGGTCGGCTCGTCGGCGTTCGGGTCACGCTCAGCGCCCCACATCCTGGACGGATCGGCCTGGACCACCTCCTTGCCACCGGTGTCGCTGAGCACGATCCGGCCGGTGGTCGTCACCGACGCGGTCAGCCCGGTCAGCCGCAGCGGGAACCGGAACACCGGCGCACTCGCCGGCCGAGCGCGTAGCACCAGCCGCTCCGCATACCCCCCAGGCAGCGCCTGCAACTGCAGATCCGCCCCCGCCGCCACGTCCCGGTAGGTCGCCACTGCACCATTCAAGCTCGGCGCCGGCAGCCCCCCCGTCCAGCCGAACCCCACCGACCGCGACCCCACCGTCAGCCTGGCGGCATCCCCGCTGCCACCCGGCGAGAACCGCACCCCAGCCCGAGCCACCCTGGGATGCACCCCGCCGGCATCAGCGACCAGGGTCGGGTCGATGTCCTGCCAACCCTGTGGGGTCTTGACCCGCACCGGCTCGCTGGCGATGTCGCTGGTCAGCGTCCCATCCGGGTTCGCCCAGGTCATCGTCGTCTCGGTCCGCAGCCCGGTCACCTCCACCCGGTGGCCGCTGTGGCGTGCCAGCAGCTGCGCGCTCACCTGGTCCGGGCGCTGCGTGGCATCGGTGGTCGGCGAAGCCGCCGAGGTGCTCCCGGCTGCCGTGGGGGAGGTTGCGGCTGCGCGGCCTGGTGCCGCGCTGGCCGGCCCAACCCCGAGCACGGTGACGGCAAGCACGAACGCGAGCAGGACTGACACGACGCGGGGTCGGCGCACAGCGGCCTCCTTGCAGCACTGCGCCACGGCGACGCCGCGTCCCGACAGGCGCCGCCACGGCGAGTAGACAGTGGCGTCAGGTCGCCTGCCAGGCGCCGACCCGAGGGATTGAAGCGGACATCCAAGAGGATGCGGCGCTTACTGTGCGGTCGGCCAGCAAGACAGGTAAATACGGCATGAATACGTCATGGCGACGAAACCATGACGTATTTACCAGACCAGCAGGAGACTGCTAGGTTCAACGTCTCACCGTGACGAGGCGCCGGAGCTGTGCCTGACTTGCTTGTGGGGCGCCGGTCGAGTCGTGAGCTATGCGGTTTGGTCGCGCAAGGAGATGGAAGCTGCGGAGCCGGAGCTTGGAGGGCTTCAGCGGTCCCGGCCGTGTTGGCGAGACCAGATCACGGTTCTGCCATGTGGCGCCGGCGCGGATGCGCTCGGCCGCCTGTGCCGCCCCGTGCCTGCGCAGCGCGGCAGCGGGAACCTCGGTCAAGACGACCGGGCTTCACGGCCGGCACTACAGGCGGCCAGCGCCGGCTGGCCCGTTTCCTTGCCGCCAATGGCCAGGCCGTGCTGGAGGTCAACCGGCCTGACCGCCAAGCCCGCCGCCGCCACGGCAAGTCCGACCCGCTGGACGCCGAGGCCGCCGCCCGGGCCGTGCAGGCCGGTGCGGTCACGGTCGTACCCAAGGCCGGCGACGGCCGGGTAGAGATGATCCGCTGCCTGCGGGTGGCCCGTGCCACCCCGATGCGGGCCCGCACCCAGGCGATCAACACCCTCAAAGCCCTGCTGGTCACCGCCCCCGCCGGGCTCCGCGAGCAGCTCCGGGCCGGTCGGCCACCACGCTGGTGCGCACCGCGGCCCAACTCGAGCCGGGCCCGATCACCAGCCCCCTGGCCGCAGCGATGCTTTCGCTGCGGACCCTTGCCGGACGCCACCAGGCCCTGTCGGCCGAGATCACCACGCTCACCATCGAGCTGGACCGGCCAACCGCCCGGGCGGCGCCCAAGCTGGTGGCGCTGTTTGGTGTCGGCCAGGACAGCGCCGGCGCGCTGCTGGTCGCCGCCGGCGACAACCCCGACCGGCTCCGCAGCGAGGCGTCGTTCTCCATGCTGTGCGGGTCGTCCCCGATCAAGGCCTCCTCCGGCAAGACCACCCGGCATCGGCTGAACCGGGGCGGTGACCGCCAAGCCAACGCCGCGCTCTACCGGATCGTGCTGGTGCGGCTCTGCTACGACCAGGCGACCCAGGACTACATGGCGCGACGCACCAAGGAGGGCAAGTCCAAGAAGGAGATCATCCGCTGCTTGAAACGCTACGTCGCTCGGGAAGTGTTCGCAGTGCTCCATGACATGCGCACCACAGACTCGACGAAGGCCGCTTGACATCTATATCTATACGAGCGTCAGCGGCGATAGCCCGGAGCTGGGCCGGGTGAGGCCGGCTCTCCGCACGCCAGCTCGGCAGCGGAGGTTGCTAGATCGTTGACCGGGAATTCGGCGACAGGTCACGGCGTGCCATGGCACGCGGTAGAAGATTCGTGACTGATAGGTGAAGAGTGTCCAAGATCGGCGTGTCTACACACGTCTGACCTTGGAGGTCTTGGTGATCGCCGACCTGGACACTCTCCTGACCGCACTCTACGTGGAGCTGACCGACCGCATCATCCCCTCGCTGGGTCTCGGCCGGCGCGGGCCGGGTAAGCCGCCCGAGGTGACCGACGCGGAGCTGGTGTGCCTGGCCGTCGCGCAGGTGCTGCTGCGCTATGACGACGAGCGGCACTGGCTGCGCGCCGCGCCCACAAGGGTCGGGCACCTGTTCCCCCGGCTGCTGCGCCAAAGCGAGTACAACCAGCGGCTGAAAACCCTCGCGCCGCTGATGGAGGCCGCGCTGCGGTGGCTGGCCGACCACACGCCAGCCAGCGCGGAGCTGCTGCGGCTGATGGACGCCACGCCCATCCCGTGCGGGCAGTCTGCCGTCACCGCCAGGCGTTCTGACCTGTTCGGGTGGGCCGGCTACGGGTACTGTCCCAGCCATTCCCGCTGGTACTGGGGGTCCAAACTGCTGCTGATCGTGACCTGCGAGGGGACAGTGACCGGGTTCGGCCTGGCCAACCCCAAGCTGTATGGCGAACGTGAGCAGGCCCGCCTGCTGCTGGAGCGCCAGCCCGCCAACCGCCCGCGGCCGGGCACCGCCATCGTCACCGATAAGGGCCTGTCCGGCGGCGACACCGAAGCGTTCTTCGCCAGCCCGGACCTGGGCCTGACGTTGATCCGCCCGGCCCGCAAGGACGAGAAGACTCCCAGGAGCTTCCCGAACTGGCTGCGGCAGCGCGTCGAGGCGATCATCTGGACACTCAAGCACCAGCTCGGCCTGGAACGCCACGGCGGCCGGGTCCCCGCCGGACTGTGGGCGCGCGTCCTTCAGCGCCTGCTCGCCCTCAACGCTGCCATCTGGTTCAACTGGCAGATCGGCGCGCCGGTCAAGCGCTCCCTGGTCGCCTACGATCACTGAGCTGCCCATATTTCCCGGTCAACGATCTAGCGGAGCAGCGACGCTGCCAGCGGCGGAGTGGTCCGCCGCCGGGATCGTGTTGCGCCGATCGGCGGACTCAATGGGCGATCGGCGCCATCCGGCCGCCGTGCCAGCGTACGGTCGTCAAGCGGTGACCCATCTGGTGCCAGGCAGCATCGAGAGCGAAGTCGCCGAGCAGGGTTGAAGTCGTCCAGTGCAGGACGTCCCCGGCCTCCAGCCCCAGCCCGTACGCGGCATCGGCGAGATAGCCGGCGGCGGCCGCCTGGGCAGCAGGATACGAGGGCTCCCGGCCCGTCCGGCGCTGATACAGCGTGGCGAAGTCGGCGCCCGAAGGACCGATCTTCGGCGTATCGGCCTTCGGCCACCACTGCACGGGCCCCAGTACGCCCTCCGCCGCCTCTCCGAGCTCGCGCCCGAACGCCGAGATTCCAGCAGCTACGGCGGCCAAGAGCGCCGGCGACTGGCCTCGGTCGCGGAGGCCGCGCACCACCTGGGCGTCATGCTCGAACGGACCTGCAACCAGGAGAGCCGCTTCGGCGACGTCTTCGGTCTCGACTGCGGAGGTCTCGATCGTCTGACTGTCGATCCCGTGTTCCGACGCACGGCCGGTGGCGCCGTCGGCGACGTCGCGTGCGAACGGCCCGGGCGCCTGGACGACGACCAGCCGGCTGACCTTGCGGTCGGCGGCCTCGTCGACGACGCCGTCGAAATACGACGAAGCGGGGGCGGGAGGGACGCGATGCCAGGCTGCGCAAGGTCGTCCGCCGAGCCTATGGGGCGCGGAAACCCTGATTCATCATGCTGCGACCGCGTGATATTCGTGGATGAGGCCGCCGAGCACATCACGACGCCTGACCGCGTGAGCGCTGCCGTCCGT
>WNGM01001949.1_pt1 | contig 24371 bp, 18 predicted proteins | sample 5400571 | NCBI WGS metagenome assembly WNGM01 (sample SAMN13153378, study PRJNA577476) | soil metagenome | isolation source: 100 cm soil or saprolite under Garry oak tree replicate 2 | place: USA:California | collected 2016-06-15 | reverse complement strand
TCAGACGTTCGTGGGAGCTTCTTTAGGAGTGCTACGAGGTCCGGCGGGATGGGGATCATGCGTTCTTCATAGTCCTTAGGCGAGAACTCCTCCTTGCCTTCTCCTGTGACCCGGAGTATTTCTCGCTTGAGATCCACATCCTTCCAGGTCAGATAGCAGAGTTCCTGCTCCCGCAGGCCAGTGAGAAGCAGTGTCCCGTAAACAGTTTTTTCGAAGGTAGTAGCAGCGGCAAATAGCTTGTCGAGTTCGTTCTGCGTGTAGGTCGGAGGCCTCCTGCGTGCTCGTTCCCCTTCATCCTTCAACGGCTTGAAGCGTGCGCATGGATTCTCCATCGGAACCGCGCGTTCGTTGATGAGGTAGTAGAAAAAGGTGCGAAGGGCGCTCACCTCGAAATTTACAGTCCGCGGTGCAACGGTGCGGTCCTTGCGCCCGTTCGGTTCTTCGCTCCGCATAATCTTGTAATCGTCTATATCGGCGCGCGTGATTGCCTCGATGTACTTTTTCTTCTTCCCAATGAGGCGGTCGAAATGCTCCAACACCTGCCTGTAGCGCCGAACTGTGAGAGGTTTATCGGGGGAGTGAGCTTTCACGTGCTGGATAAAAATATGGGTAGCATCAGCAACAGGGGTCGCCGTGCCTTCTTCGGGCTGCGAAGGGAAATTCTTGCCGCCAGTGATAAGCTCTCCGACGAGCTCATGCTGCTTCCTTCGCTGTGATTCCAGGGCCTCGCTCGGCGTAACGCCCGCGCTCTCTCGGCGCCGCCTTCGTCCTTCCCACCACTCAAGGAAATAGTATCCGGTCCGCTTGTCCCACACGTAGCGTTTGCCAATACGGTCCAGCGAAATAAATTTCCACAGGCCGCCGGCAACCCGCACCTTTTTGATGATCCTGACCCGCTTTCTCAGTCCTCCGGAAGGCCCCGGCTGATAGGTGGACCGGGCAGGAGAGATTCCCATTCCATGCTTATACACGGCTGAGTCCTTGGTGTCTATTTTTCGAAATTAATAGACACCAAGACCTTAGCACGTTTCACAAACGCTTGCAAATACGGGATAAAATGAACATCTGGCGGAGAGGGGGGGATTCGAACCCCCGTCACCCTTTTGGGGTGAAACTGCTTAGCAGGCAGCCCTGTTCGGCCACTCCAGCACCTCTCCGCTGCCGCTAGGTGTCTCAGTCTACACCCAAAGTTGCCGCGGCTGATGACCCTAACCGCGAGATCTCAGAAAATCCCGCTGCACTCCCTCCAGACGATTAGAAGGGTCGGGTGTCAAGCCACGCATTTGATTAACGGATAGGAGGATCGGCGCTGGTGGCGTCGCGATTTTCCTTCGTGGCGCGCACTACGCCGCTGATATCCACGTAAAAGCTGCGATACCCGTAGTTCCCGGCGCGCGCCTCGAGCGAATAGTTATGAATCGCGCCATCGGCCTCCGCCGGGCCGGGCGTGTAGTCCAGCTGATAGCCGTCGCTCTGCGCCAATTGTGCCGCCTGCCGCACCTGCGGGCCGAGCTGCTCCAAATCCGAGGGGTACGCGCCGCCCCGCGCCTCCGCATAGGAGCGCAGTTGCGTGTAAACGTCGTGGATCGCGGCCATTGCGTTTCCCTCCGCTTCCGCCGTGATGTTACCGGTGCGCGGCGTTACTACAAACCACAGAAAGCTCCACAGGGCGGCGAGCAGCACGCCCAGCAGCACCCCCCAGCGCAGCAGAATCTTCCCCAGCGTGGGCTTTTTTGTCGGCGCCGAAGATTCATCGGCAAAGCTGGTCAGGTCCGCGCCGCAATGCGGGCAGATTTCCGTCGCCTGATTGATTTCAGATTCACATTCGCGGCAGGTAACCATCGTCAGCGCATGCGCATCGGCAGTAGCCGATTAGCTTATCGCTAAAACATGCAGGGCTCAAATTTCCGGCGAGCGGCCGGCGACAACCAGGGCCAGCAGCTGTCCATGCGGAAAACGCGCGCGGAAGTCTGCGCGCCGCCGATTTAGGAGAATGCGACTTGTTTGACCCCGAACCAAATGGGGCTTCTGAAATTTGGTTCGGGGTTGAGCAAATCGTCTTTCGTCTTGAACCGAACGAATCGACTTTTTGTCCCCTCAACGGCAGCCGGCCAGATGAATCGATTCGTTCGGCTCTTGATTACGGCGATCTCTCGGAAACGTTCGCTTGCGCGTTTGGCCAATCTAGTTGGAACGGCACTAGTTGGATGAACGGATGTGCCATCAGGGATTGGGGGGTTCCCTCAGCGCGGTTGTCAGCTCCGGGACAGTCGGATATCCTTATCTGCTGAAGTGAAGGGTGCTGATGGTCGATATCCATTGCCACATTCTTCCCGCTCTCGATGACGGTGCGAACTCGCTTGACGAGGCCCTGGAGATGGCGGAAATGGCGATCGAGGACGGCATCACCCATGTCGTGGCCACTCCCCATGCGAATGCGGAATACCGCTTTGATTCCGATGCCGTGCGGGAGCGGCGCAACGAGCTGCAGGCGCGTTTAGGGGATCGGCTGAAGCTCGGAACGGGCTGTGATTTTCACCTGAGCGTGGGGAATCTCGAGAAGATTCGCGCCTCCCCAACAAAATATGCCATCAATCAAAGGCGATACCTGCTGGTGGAGTTCGCCGATTTCGCCATTCCGCCTACCGCTGATGAGGCCCTGCATGGCCTTCAGCTTCTGGGGCTATCGCCCATCATTACCCATCCGGAACGCAACCCGCTCATTCGCTCGCAGCCGGAACGATTATGGCGCTGGCTGCGGCAGGGCTGTTACGTTCAGGTGACCGCGCAATCCCTGCTTGGAAGATGGGGAGAGGCCGCGAGAAAACAGGTCGAGGAGTGGCTCGATCAAAAAATTGTGCATTTCTTTGCGAGCGATGCACACAATCCTACTCACCGCCCTTTGCGGCTCCGCGAAACTTATGCGGTGGTTGCGCGACGATGGGGAGAACCGACGGCGCGGGCTTTGTTCCGCGAAAACCCGCTCGCAGCGTTCGAGGGGCGCGCTCTTCCTTACGAACCTGAAGTTCCATCCGCCCCGCTCCGGAAGGAGCAGTCCGTCCGCCGCCGAAAACGATTCTTCTTCTTTTAGCTGTTCCCGTGCCCGCGACGGGGCTTCACGGGTTGGAAAATTGTTTCCAAAAGCCTGTGCCAGAAAGGCGCAGCTTTTGGCCTCGGACCTCAGCGGCCTCCGCCAACCGAAGCCACCGCGGCGTCGGCTGAGAAGACCTTTACTTCGACGCGCCGGTTCTTCGCGCGAGCTTCCCGCGTCTTGCCCGGATCCACCAGATTGTTCTCGCCCAAGCCGATCGTACGAATCTGGTAGAAGGGAACGTTTTTCTCGGCGGACAGATACACCACAACGGCGTCCGCGCGGCGCCTGCTCAACTGCAGATTATAGTTGGCGTCCCCGGTCGTGTCCGTATAGCCTTCCACGGCGATGAAATAGCGCTTCAGCGAACCGGTATTGGAAGCCAGTTGATCGAGCTGTTGCTTATCCTCTGGGGAAAGCTCAGCACTATTGAACTTGAAAAGCACGGTGGCCTGATTCTTGACCTTGTAATCGTCTAGATTGGCGACCACGCCGCGAAGCTGAGCGATCTCCTGATCATCCTTCTGAGCCTGCTCGTTGGCTTGGTTGGCGCGGGTCATGGCATCGCCGGCACGGCGATCGGCGCCGGTGGCTTTTTCATCGGTGGCACTGATAGCCTGGGTGTTCTTGGCGACATCCTGCTGGGTCTTCTGCAGGTCACCGCCTACCTTATTGACCTGGCCAGAGACCTGGTTGATTTTATCTTGAACGGGGGTGACGTTTTGGCGGACGTACCCCTTGGTGGCGCAGCCGGAGACGAGTGCGGTCGCGCCCAGCATTGCGATTAAGAACTTCTGCCTCATAGCGACTTTCCTCCACAGGAGCGTTATCCAATTGGATCGAGTTTCGACCTCTAGGGGACGATGCGCTAGGCCGTTCACACTCTATCAAACTAGGGTCAAATTCACCAGATACAGGCAACCGGGGAAATCATGTAAAAAGCTCGAGGATTTCCTCGTATCTTTTGAAAGGCGGAATCAGATAGGCCCCGGCCAGCTCGGTACGCGCCCATGCCAGCATGCGCCGCGCCAGAGCGAAACCCCGCTCACGGGCGGCGGTGCCGGCCGATTCCATCTCCTTCAGCACCGGTTCCGGTATAAAGATCCCAGGAACTTCATTATTCAGCCGCAGCGCCTGCTTATAGCTGGTGAGCGGCCAGATGCCGGCCAGTACAGGAATGGGGGAGCGCCCGCCGATGCGCTGGAGGAAGACGTGCCAGTGCTGGGGATCGAATAGCGGCTGCGTCATGGCGAAATGCGCGCCCGCTTCCACTTTGGCCAAAAAGCGCTGGATCTCGTAATCGAGATCCTCGGCGGTGGGGTTCACGGCCACACCGACGGTATAGTTTGTGGCGCCGCCAAGCGCCTTACCGGCCCAGTCCGTTCCTTGGTTGAGGCGGGAGGCCACTTTCACCAGTCCGATGGAATCGATTTCGTAGACGCCGCTCGCTTCCGGGTGATCCCCCACCGAAGGCGGGTCACCCGTAATGGCCAGGAAGTTGCGGACTCCTCCAATGCTCCAGGCGCCGAGCAGCGCGGCTTGCAAGCCGATGAGATTCTGGTCGCGCGTGGTCACGTGAGGAATGGTTTCGACGCCGCGTGCCTGCAAAGCTCCGGCCAGCATCAGCGCGTCCATGCCCACGCGGGCCAGCGTGCCGCTATTGATGTCGATGGTATCCACGCAGCCGCTCGCGGTGATCTTCTCCACCTGCTCGAAGATGCGCTCGAGGGAAATGCCCTTCGGCGGATCAATTTCCACCGAAACGGCAAACTCGCCCGCCTTGAGCTTGCGCCACAATCCGCTTTCCGGATCGCGCCGGACCACGGGGGCTTTCTCCGGCTGCGTGACCACGGAGACGGAAGCAGCTTTCACCGCTTGTGCCGGCTTCAGGCCGCGAACCGCCCCGGCCATGGCCCGGACGTGCTCCGGCGTCGTGCCGCAACAGCCGCCGACGATGCGTGCCCCCATGGCTGCCGCTTCGCGCGCAAAGAGGGCGAAATATTCCGGTGAGGAACGCGGGTAAACGGTGCGATCGCCGACGCGCGTAGGAAATCCCACGTTGGGCATGGCTGAAAGCGCGCGGTTTCCCCCGGCGAAGCCCTCCAGGATCGGCAGCAGCGACTGAGGACCGAGCGTGCAGTTGACGCCGATGACCTGTACATTTTTCTGTGCCAGCAGGGCCGCGGCCTCGGAAGGGCGCGTGCCGCCCAGCGTGGTGCCCTCTTCCGAAAAGGTCAGCTCGGCCACAATGGGCAGCGCGGAAAACGAACGCACCGCGTCTATGGCAGCCGTCAGCATGTCCATATTTGAGAAAGTCTCCAAGACGAAGAGATCCACGCCGCGTTCCTCGAGCGCCTGCGCCTGCTCGCGATAGATCTCCAGCATCTCTTCGCGCGGCACGTCGGTCATTTCCGGAGCGATGGCCAGCGGTCCGATGGAGCCGGCGATCAACACCTCGTGGGGGGAGGCTTCGCGGGCTTCCCGGGCGATCTTTACGCCGCGGTGGTTGATTCGGGCGACCTGATCGCCCAGGCCGAGCGCCGCCAGCTTGGAGCGATTGGCGCCGAAGGTATTCGTCTCGATGATCTGCGCTCCGGCCTCGATATAGGCCTGGTGCACGCGAAATACGGCTTCGGGCTGCGAGGCGTTCAGTTCCTCGAAACAGCGCTGCGGGCCGGCGCCTTCATACAGCATGGAGCCCATGGCCCCGTCGGCGACGAGCACGGCGTGTTGGATGCGTTCCTCGAAATCCGCGATCTTCATGGGTCCGAATTGCCGGTCTGAGCCCCTTGGGCGCTCAGGGCAAGCCCGCGCTACATTCTCCGTTAGGGCTAAAGTATACGTTGATGCGGCAGGTGGTCACAAAGGCTCGGCCAAGCCGCAAAGCGCCAGCCCGCAGGCGCCCAGTTCGGGCTCTTCTTTCCTCGAGAATTTGAATCGAGCGAAGTAGAGGAAGGCGGCGGGAAGCTGAGGTGCTTCCCGGAAGGTGGTTTCCGGCAACCTCCAGTGCGAATTTCAGGTGTCCACCCAATTGCTCGCACCCAGCCCCCAGGATATTGACATAGGTGCGTTAACGCCTGAAAGGGAGCGATTCACGTGGCGACGTTCCCGAGCACACCGTGAGGCTCTCCATCCGGAAACGCTACACCGAGTTCAAGTTCAAGAGGAGGCACATTGATGAAGCTCGAAAGCACACCGCATACGCGAATGACGAGGATCTTTCTCGTCTTTCTGGGCTGTCTGGCGCTGGTGATCGTTGCCCTAACACACGTACATGTACCCCAGGCGTCCGCCGACGTCAAAGCGGTCGAAACCTTTGAATGCGACCCGGACAGCGATAGCGTCGTGTTTTTTGCCGGGCCGGTAAGCCTCAGCGGATCCTCATGCACTTCCGCGATGGTGACACTGGACGACAACCACTTCAAACTCAAGGACGCGAAGGGTCCCGAAGCGATTGATAGGCAGCACTTGATAGGAGCAACTGACGACGGGCCGGGGCACTCCTACTACCTCATGATCTTCTGGGAGGACTGACAAAGTCCTGCACCCGTGAGACAAAGGGGGCACGCGCCCCCTTTGTCTTTTTTCTCATCGAGCCACTGCTGAAGGATACGACACGACACGGCTTCGGGCTGCGAGGCGTTGAGTTCCTCGAAGCAGCGCTGCGGGCCGGCGCCTTCAAACAGCATGGAGCCCATGGCCCCGTCGGCGACGAGCACGGCGTCCTGGATGTGTTCTTCGAAATCCGCGATTTTCATCTTCAGAATAGCGCGAGCCTAAGCGTCCGATTTGAGTCCGGTTTGTAGCGGCGCCCTTCAGGGCGGCACATGGGCTTGCTTAACGGACGACGGCGGTGACGGTATCGCCGGCCGGGCGTGGACTTGCTTTCGGTTCGGTCTATTCTTTCAGGGAAGCCTTTTCATGGCTATAATAGCCATGATACAGGGAGAGTCCCGAATGCGCAGCGTGAATGTGGCAGAGCTGAAAAACCGGCTGAGCAAGTACCTGGCGTTTGCCAGGCAGGGGGAGGAAATCGTAATTCGGGACCGCAATCTCCCGGTGGCAAAACTAGTGCCATTCTCAGCGGGCGATGCGGAGGATGAGGAACTTACCTTAGTGGCGGCGGGCAAAATGCGTCTGCCCAAAGTCCGCCTGAATTTAAAGGAGCTGTGGAAAATTCCAACGGGCTCGGTGGCCGGATACAAAGCGATTCAGGCCGTTCTCGACGATAGGGAAGAGGAGTTGTGAAGAGGGCGACCGCGTTTTGGGATGCGAGCGCCCTGGTTCCCTTGTGCATCGAGGAACGCGCAAGCCATGATGCTCGGTCGCGATTGAGAAGATATCAGCCAGTGGTGTGGTGGGGCAGTGTCGTGGAGGTGCACGGTGCTATTTGCCGTCTCCATCGCCAACACCAGATTACGGATACCCAAAAGCAAGGCGCTCTGGCGCGCGTGCAATTACTCAGCCAAGCCTGGAGGGAAATCCTTCCAGTCGACGAGGTTCGCGAATTGGCCATACAGTTGCTCGAGAGCTATCCCCTAAAGGCGTCAGATGGCTTACAACTGGCTGCCTCGCTCATCTGGTGCCAGAAAAAACCGGCGAAGAGGAATTTTATCTGCGGCGACCATCGCTTATCCGCAGCTGCACGAGCTCGGCGATGGTGCCCATGAGGTCGTACTTGGTGAGGATTTCGTAGCGGCCTTCGCCCATGACCACGAAGACGGCGGGGCTTTCGTGGCTGAGCAAGTGCGTGATGCGTTCGACGGGGGCGTCGCGAGGAACCTGCGGCAGCGGCTTGCTCATCACTTCGCGGATGACCAGCTTGCGCAGGTCTTTCCCCTGCAAAGCCATATTGAGAATCTGGTCTTCATAGATCGTGCCGACGATGGTGGTGTCTTCCAAAACCGGCAACTGCGAAATATCCTGCTGCTGCATGGTGTGCAAGGCGTGGAAGACGGTTTGATAGGGGCGCACGATGATGAGTTCGCGCACCTTGCCGGCACGATGCTTCACCGAGACCACATCGGCGGCGCAAAGAGGAACTTCCGAATCCAGGTACCCGCGCTCGCGCATCCACGCGTCGCTATACACTTTGCTCAGATAGCGCATGCCCGTGTCGGGGAGGAACGCGACCACCAGGCCGCTGGCAGGAAGCGTGCGGGCCAGCTCCAGCGCCGCGGAGACGCAGCCGCCGCCTGAGCCGCCGGCGAAGATGCCTTCGCTCTTGGCCAGATTGCGGGACACGAGGAAACATTCGCGGTCGGTGACCTGGAGAACGTCATCGAGCACATCGAAATGCATGGTGGAGGGGAAGATGTCTTCGCCGATGCCCTCGACGACGTAGGTGTGGGCCTTACCGACTTTGCCGGTCTTCACATATTCGTAATAGAGCGAGCCGATGGGATCGACGCCGATGACTTTGATCTGCGGATTTTTTTCCTTGAGGAATTTCCCGACGCCGCTGATGGTGCCGCCGGTGCCCATGCCGCAGACAAAATGGGTGATCTTGCCGCCGCTATCTTCCCAGATCTCCGGCCCGGTGGTTTTGTAGTGGGCCTCGGGGTTCATGGGATTTTCGTATTGATTGGGGTAAAAGGAATTGGGGATTTCGCGGGCCAGCTTTTTGGCCACGGAATAGTAGCTGCGCGGATCATCGGGCTCGACGGCCGTGGGGCAGACAATCACTTCGGCGCCGAAGCCCTTGAGCAGATCGACCTTTTCCTTGGACTGCTTGTCGGTAATAGTGAAAACCATTTTGTAACCGCGCACCGCTGCGACAAGCGCGAGGCCCATGCCGGTATTGCCGGAAGTGCCTTCGATGATCGTGCCGCCGGGCTTGAGCAGGCCTTTGCGCTCGGCTTCGTCGATCATGGTGATGCCGATGCGGTCCTTGACCGAGCCGCCGGGATTCAAGTAATCGGCTTTGACGTACACCTCGGCCTTGCAGTCGCGGGCCAGGCGATTGAGGCGAATGAGTGGTGTATGCCCGATGGCTTCGAGGATGTTTTTGCACTTCATGCGTGAGCGACAGCGCAGTGTACCACGTGGCTGCGAGCAATCATGCCCATGCCAGGGAACGGCGGCGGGAGAGTAAAATGCTGGCGGGGACTCATCCGTAGCGCGAGTGTCACCTACAGGATGAGCCTCGCGCGTTAAAAAAGTTGAGGAAGGCATGAAACGCATCAACATTTCATCGGGAACCATGTGGGAGCCGATTGTGGGGTATTCGCGGGCCGTGCGCGTGGGCGACGTGGTGCACGTCTCGGGCACCACGGCCACGGACCAGGCGGGAAGCATCGTGGGCCCGGGCGATGCTTATATGCAAACCATGCAGGCGCTGCGGAATATCGCCAGCGCCCTGAAGCGGGCCGGCGCGTCGCTTGCCGACGTCGTGCGCACGCGTATCTACGTGACGCGCATAAGCGATTGGCAGGAGATTGGGCGCGCGCACGGGGAGGTTTTCGGCGCCATTCGGCCCGCGACGGCGATGATTGAGGTGAGCCGTTTGATCAATGCGGAAATGCTGGTGGAGATCGAGGCGGAAGCGATCGTGGCGAATTCGGGAGACGGCAAGCGAGTGGCAAGGGCCAGGCGTTCTTCCGGACGAAACGGCCGGAAGGCTCGACGTTAGGTCCGGAGATTTAGAAATCAGGCGCAAGCGAGGGACGGTGAAATGAAGGCAAACGCGCATCCGATCAGCGCTTCTCGGTCCTATTTTGTGAGCCTTGGTTTATGCGGTCTGCTCGCGTGTGCGCTACTGGTTTTGGCGGGGCCGCGGTGGCTGCGAACGGCGGCGGCGCAGCAGGGAGGCGCCGGCAGCCGGCAGAATCCGCTCACGGTGGAGCGCATCTATTCCGCGCCGAGCCTGAGCGGCAGGCCGTTGCGCGACACGATGTGGAGTCCCGACGGCAAGCTGCTGACCTATCTCGATGACAATGCGGGCGAACCGGAAATTTGGGCCGTGGATGCCGCGACGGGGCAAAGGCACGTGCTGATTGATGCCCAACGCCTGCGCGATGTGCTGCTGCCGCCGGCTTCACGCGGGCAGCAAACGGGTTTGGGCCGGACAACGCCGCCGAGATATTTGTGGGCGCCCGGCGGGCAGGCGCTGCTCTTCATCTCGGCCAAGGAACTGTTTTGGTATGACCTGAAGGCGAAATCTGCGAAAAAACTGCTGGGCGAAGCCAACGGCAAGGCGTCCTCGCGCGAAGCTGCGGACATTGATGACGCCAAGATCTCGCCCGATGCACGCTGGGTGAGCTTTTTGCGCGATCACGATTTGTGGGTCGTGAGCGCAGCCGGCGGAGAGCCGCGCCAGCTTACGCGCGGCGGTTCGGATGAACTGCGCAACGGCGAACTGGATTGGGTCTATCCAGAAGAACTGGATCTGGGGACGGCGTATTGGTGGGCGCCGGATTCTTCGAGACTGGCCCTGCTGCGCCTCGACGAGCGCGAGGTGCAGAAATATCCGCTGGTCGACGCCCTGCCGTACGTTGCCGCGGTGACCGAAGAGCGCTTCCCGGAAGCGGGCTCGCCGAATCCGGTGGCGCGCGTGGGCGTGGTGGACGTAGCGGGCGGCGATGTGCGCTGGATGGATACGGGCGGCGATCCGACGGTGCTGCTGGCGCGCGTGGCCTGGCTGCCGGATTCGCGGCGATTGGCCATCGAACGGCTCAATCGCGTGCAGAACCACCTGGACCTGCTCTTCGCGGATGTCGCCAGCGGAAAATGCGAGACCGTGCTCACCGAGCAGGACAAATACTGGGTCAACCTATCCGGGAACGGTTTCGGGCCTGCTGCGAGCGACGATCTGCATTTTCTGGCCGACGGGCGGCGCTTTCTGTGGTCGAGCGAGCGCTCCGGCTTCCGTCATCTTTATCTGTACGATCTTGCGGGCAAGCAGGTCGCGCAGCTCACGCATGGCGATTGGGAAGTGGATAACGTGGTCAGGGTGGATGAGCAAGGCCAGGCGGTTTACTTCACCTCGACGCAGCAGAGTCCCATCGAGCGGCAGTTTTATCGCGTGGCGCTCTCGGGGGGCGAGCCTGTGGAGCTGACCCACGAGCACGGCACGCACGGCGTGAGCATGGCTCCCGACGGCAAGCATTTTCTCGATACCTATTCGACGGCCATGACTCCGCCTCAGCAGCGGCTCTATAACGCGGACGGCAGCCTGGTGGCGGCGCTCGAGGAAAATAAAGTAGCGGAGCTGGAGAATGATCACCTTCAGCCGGAAGAATTCTTTACCGTGCCGGGGGCGGATGGCACGCCGCTCGATGCGGCGATGATCAAGCCGAACGGGTTCGACGCCAGCCGGAAATATCCTGTGATCGTGCATCTTTACGGAGGCCCGCACGGACAGGAGGTGCGGGATGCCTGGGCGGGCTCAAACTTCCTTTGGCACGAGCTGATGGCCCAGAAGGGCTTCGTCATTTTTATTCTCGATAACCGGGGCATGGCGGGGCGCGGGCATAATTTCGAGACGCCCATCTATCATCACTTTGGCAGCGTCGAACTGGCCGACCAGTTGGCCGGCGTGAAGTGGCTTTCGAAGCAGCCCTACATCGACAGCTCGCGCGTAGGGATTTGGGGCTGGAGTTTCGGCGGCTACATGACCTGCCTGGCCATGTTGCGCGCGGGCGACGTTTTCAAGGCGGGATTTGCCGGCGCCCCGGTGACGGATTGGAGGCGCTACGACACGATCTACACCGAGCGCTACATGGGCACGCCCCAGGAGAATCCGGAGGGCTATCGCGATTCTTCGCCGGTAAATTTTGCGGCGGGGCTGAAAGGCAAGCTGCTGGTCGCGCATGCCACGGGCGATGACAACGTGCATTTCGCGAATTCCGTGGCGTTGCAGGAGAAGTTCGTAGAAGCGCAAAAATATGCCGAGTTCCTGATCTATGCGGATCGCGGACATGGCATTGGCGATCGCGCCGCGCGCCTGCACATCTTCAATCGCGCCACGCAGTTTTTCCTGGAGAACCTGGGCAAGTAAGACTCGGGCAAATGCTGAGTTGAACCCATGGGGAAACGGCAGCGGGGTTTTTCGGTCGTTCAAGTGGTGATCGTGGTGGCCATCCTGCTCGTCATCGCCGCCATCGCCATTCCCAACTTATTGCCATCGAAGTTATCGGAGAACGAGTCTTCGGCGGCAAGTTCGCTGCGCACACTGAACGCTTCCTGCGCGAGCTATTCAATGCTTTATGGAGGCTATCCCAGGAGCCTTTCGAACCTGGGTCCCGGCAATCCGGCGGGCTCCACGTCAGCGGACCTGATTGATTCGGCGCTCGCGAGCGGCGCCAAGGGCGGTTACGTCTTCGCCTACACGGCAGGAGCGACCGGCGTCAGCGGAAATGTGCTGAGCTACGGCATTTCCGCAAATCCCATCACTCCGGGCACTACCGGACAGCGCCGGTTTTTCACCGATCAGTCCGGTGTGATTCGGGCCACTACGGCGGGAGCCGCCGACGCCAGCAGCACGCCGATCGGTTAGGGCCGATGGCCTTCGGGGTATCCCTATCGGGGTATCCCTATAAGGATAAGGGGGTTCAGGCCCTACTCTCGATCACCGTCAGGATTTACGGGCAAGGCCATCCACGAAACCAGACAGAGGGAGTGGCGTTCGCTGCGACCTGTGCATCCAACAGCGGCAAAGGAGGACCCCAATGCCATACGTCACAGTCGGCAAAGAAAATTCTGGTGATATCGAGCTCTACTACGAGGATCACGGCTCGGGCGACCCCGTCGTTTTGATCCACGGGTATCCGCTGAGCGGTGCTTCCTGGGAAAAGCAGTTATCTGCGCTTCTGTCGGCTGGCCATCGCGTGATCACTTATGATCGCAGAGGCTTCGGCAAATCCAGCCAGCCAACCACTGGCTACAACTACGATACCTTCGCCGAAGACCTCCGCAAACTGGTGAGGCATCTCAACCTGCGCGATTGCGCCCTGGTCGGTTTCTCCATGGGCGGGGGCGAAGTGGCGCGTTACCTCGGTAAATACGGGTCGAAGGGCGTGAGCAAGGCGGTCTTCATCTCCTCCGTCCCGCCGTATCTTTTGAAAACCGCCGATAACCCTGACGGCGTGGATGCCGGCGTGTTCGACGGGATCCAAAAAGCCGTCGCCGCGGATCGCTACGCGTTTTTCACCGAATTCTTCAAAAATTTCTTCAATACCGATGTGTTCTTGGGCAAGCGCATCAGCCAGGAGGCAGTCCAGGCCAGCTGGAACGTTGCGGCGGGCGCCTCGGCGACGGCGAGCCTGGCATGCGTGCCCACATGGCATGAGGACTTCCGCCCGGACCTTGGCCGCATCGAGGTCCCTTCGCTGGTTATTCACGGTGATGCGGACCGCATCGTGCCGATCAATGCCTCAGGGCAGAAGACCGCCAAGCTGGTTAAGGGCGCCCGCCTGGTGGTAATAAAAGACGGACCGCATGCCGTAAACTGGACCCATGCGGATGAAGTCAACGCGGAGCTGGTGAACTTCCTGGGCAAGGGCGCTGCGAAGCGAGCAGCCTCGAGTACGCAGCGGTAATCGCCGGCGAAAGCATCGCTGCCGGGCTGGCAAAATCGCCGCCGCTGGATTTACTGCGGCGCGGGGCCGCGGACGATCTGCACGAAATCATCCGGGCGAATCCACTTGGCAAACGCGGCGCGCACGTCATCCGCGGTCAGACTGTAGAAGCGTTTGGCGGCGCGCTCCGGTTCATCGAGCGGGAGACCGATCTCCGCGCGGCGTACCAAGGCATTGGCCACGCCATCTTCGCTCGATTCGGCCAGGGGAAGCTGGCGCAAGAGTAGAGCTTTGGCCTGCTGCAGCTCCGCCGGGGTGACAGCTTCCTTCTGCATGGCAACCAAATCGCGCTCGATCAATTGCCGTGCCTTGGAGACGTTCTGCGGATCGCACCCGTAGGCCACGGTATAGATGGTTCTGGTTTTCATCGCGTTCAGGACCACTTCGACGTTATACACGTAGCCGGCGACTTGCCGCAGGTCGTGATACAGGCGCGTGGCGTAAAAGCCGCCGCCCAGAACGTGATTCCCGAGCTGCAGCGGGTAGTAATCGGAATCAAACCGGGTGATCGGGATGGTTTCCGAAAGATTGACGGAATCCTGAATCTGCGTTGGGTCCGGCACGTTTTCGGCGGAGGGCTTGTTGGGAGGCACCCGCGGGAGATCGACCTCGGGTTTGGGGCCGTCGGTCTTCCACTCCCCAAATGATTTCTCGATTGCGCTCCGCGCTTCTTCCGGGGTGATGTCGCCGATCACCACCATGGTCGTGAGGTCGGGCCGGATCGTTTTTGCGTAATACTGCCTGATGTCGTCGATGGTGAGCGACGAAACCGTCTCGGGAGTGGCTTGTCGCAGGACCGGATCTTTGGCCGGGAAGAGCGCCGTGTTCAGCGCGTGGCCGGCGCGATAACCCGGACTGCGAAGCTGGCCCGCCACGAATTGCGCGGTCTGCGGCTTCAGCACATTGAAGGCTTGGTTCGGGAGCGCGGGATTCAGCTCATTATCGGCCAGCAACTGCACGCCCCGAGTGAAGTCCTGCTTCAATACCTGAAGCGAAAATTCAAAGCCCGCGGACTCCTCGGCGGCGATATCGTCGAGCGCCTTTTGGAAAGCGAGCCGGTCAAGATTTTTCGTGCCATAGGAAAACAGATTTTCGAGAACTCGGGCGACGCCGTCCCGTCCCGAGGGCGTTTCCATCTGCGGATCGTGCCGGACGTTTCCCACCACCGTAACAGTCGGCGTGACTTTCACGGTGCGAACGATCAGGCGCAGGCCATTCGGCAGCGTCACGTCGCTTGCGGCCGGCTGTGGAGGCGGCAATTCCAGAGTGAGCAGCCGAGAGCTCGCCCAGGACGGCAGCTCCACGGCTTTGGTGGGAGCCGAAGTCAATTGCTCGCCGCCGCCGAATCCATTCGAGGCCACCGGCTCGCCCGAGGGCGAGGGCTTAAGTTGCGCTGTGATGGATCCCTGGTCGACCAGATACGTTTTGGCCAATCGGTTTACGTCTTCGACCGTCACCCGCTTCATCGCCTCCACGTCGTCGTCCGGCGAGTTGCGTCCTTCCGCCGCCAGGGCGTCTGACCAGGCCTCTGCCAAACCGGGAATGGAATCGCGGCGAAATTCTGCGGCCGCAATTTCCCGCCGCTTTGCCGCTTCCACCAAATCCGCGGGCACGCCCTTCGCTGCGTAATCCGCGATGATCTTGCGCATATCCTGAATCACGGGAGCCGCATCAGCTGCGGCGGGCAGCACCGCGACGCTATAAGCCATGCTGGCCTTGGGGTAAGCTTCCGCCAGGCCGAATTCCGCCTCGAGCGCCTTGCCCTGTGGAACCAGTTCGTAGAGATTTCCGCGCTGGCTCGCCAGCACGTCGCTCAGAATGTGCACGGCCGCGAAATCCGCGCTATCGGTTCCCGGCATGCGGTAGGCGATGAAGGCCAGCAGGTAAGGCAGATTGCTATCGAGCGTAAACGATTCGGATTTCACCGGGTTCAAGCTGACCTGCGGACGCGGCGGCAGCGCTTTGCGCTCGATCTTCCCATAATATTCCTTCACCTTGGCCAGCACGGCGCTGGGCTCCACGTCGCCGGCGATGACGAGGATGGCGTTGTTCGGCGCATACCAGGCCTTATAGAAATTCTTCAGCATTTCGCCGCTGGTCGCATCGAACGAATCCTTCGTGCCCAGGGGATCGTGGCTGTAGGGCGTGCCGGAGAACATGTCCTCATTCGCGCGGGTGATGAACTTGTAGGTGGGATTGGAGAGGTCGCGCGCCACTTCCTGTTCGATGGCGCCTTTCTCCTGCGCCCATTCGGCTTGTGAATCCTGAATGTCCTGCATGCAGGCGGCATCCACGCGCAAGGCAATGTCCAGATCACCGGCGGGTAGCGTGGTGTAGTACTGCGTGATGCTCTGCTGCGTATCCGCGTTGCCGAATCCGCCCAGTTGGGCAAAGATGGCCGAGATCTGATCGCCGCTCAGCTCCGCACAGCCGCGAAAGGCCATGTGTTCCTGGGCGTGCGCCATGCCCGGAAAACCTTGCGGGGTTTCGTCGCCGCCGACCAGATAGTTTTGCTCCACGGTGACCACCGGCGCGAGCGGATTGCGCAGAATCACCATGCGCATGCCATTGTCCAGGGTGGCGCGAGTGACGTCGCCGCTTTGCCCGGCGGGCCGTCCCTGGGCAAAAAGCAAAACTGCCGCCAAGAATGAAACCGCTGCCATTCTGCCTATGGACCAGAACATTGCATTGCTCCTGACTGGCGTGCGAAAGGACTCCACTTGATTTGATCTCTGGATTGTCGCCGCTCATGGCCACTTTCGCAAATCCCTATTTTCCCCGATTCCTTGTGACAACCGCCTTACCGGAAGTTGACCCACTATTGTGGGCGGGGAGACGGTCGCCGGCCGCCCGCGAATTTAGGGCTAATTCGAGGGCTGCCGCGCGAGGACCAGGTAGCGCGCGATGACGTAACCGAGAGCGGCTCCGGCAAACGTGTCGGAGGTGAAATGAGATTGCAGGGTCACGCGGGAGAGCCCCGCGGCGGCGGCAAGTCCATAAGCCACCCAGCGGACCCACACCGGATGCGGATAACGTCGCGCAAACGTCGTGGCCACAGCCATGATGGCGATCTCGTGCCCCGAAGGCATGCTGCCAAGGCCCCCAAGCCAGCCCCCTCTTCTGATTTTGAACCAGCTATCGGTGAAATTGCCGCCGGCCGGATAGGTAATGGGCGCCTCACGCCCATCGACGTCTTTCATCACTGTGGTTAGGATTTCCGAATCGATAACCGCCTCGCCCGCCAGCATGAACGTTTTCTGATCATAGACGTTCCTGCGCAGTATTGCGGCGAGGTAAAAAGCGCCTGCGAATGCGTCCGTAGCAGTAGCGGTGTTGTACCCGGCGAAGGCCTTGTTGAAGCCGCTGAGCGGTTGGAGACTGCTGCGCACCCACTTTGCATCGTGTGCATCGATCGTCGTGAGCAGGGCCGTGGCGCCAAGCACGGCGAGCGTGGGCTTGAGGTGGTGTCCGCGGATTACAGAGACCGGAAAGAGCCAAATGCTCTTCTGATCGTGAAGCAGGTCCGGCCCGAGGCTCTTCCATTGGCTCCCAAGAACGTGCCACTCCGAAGGCGCACGCGGAATCGCCAAAGGCTGGATCGGGAGCGGATCAGCCGGCGTGCCTTCCGCCGGCGATTCCGGCGCCACGGCGGGCCATGAGTCCGCCGGCGTCTCTTGCGTTGGCGATTCCCGGGCCATGGTCGCCCGGGTTTCGTCCTGAGGATTGTCCTGAGCGGCGCCAAACTGCACGGCAATCAGCGCGGCACACAGCAGCAAAGCGGGTGAGAACCATTTTGGCATCAGGAGCTCCAATTGAAACGAAGTATGCCGACGCCGAATTCTGCGGCAGCGGAAGGTCAGGTAAACGCCTGCGAAACGAACTGCTCACCAACGCGGCATTGTAGGCCATTGCTGCTAATTGACCAGCGTTATCATTTGTTGTTTTGACTCATTGTTTACTAATAGAAGTCCCGTACGCCATGACAACGCAAAGGGATCCCGAAGCTCGGCAACCCATTCCCTCGAGGCACATGTCAAGGTACTCGACAACAACGGAAGAAAAGCTATTTAGGAAATCGGGAGAATAGTTGAGGCCAAGCGCCGGAGAGTGCTGCGGCGCCCTACACTCGGCTTTGCGTTTGGCTCAGGGCGGCCTTCACGCGTTCCGGCGTAAACGGAACTTGACGAATGCGCGCGCCGGTGGCGTCAAAGATGGCATTCCCGATTGCCGCTGCCACAATGGTGATGGCCGTCTCGCCGGCGCCTGTGGCATTTTCGTCAGGCCGGTTGATCAGCTTGACTTTGATCTCTGGCACATCGAAACCCAAAGGCAACGTGCGGTAGCTTTCCCAATCGACCGAAGTCACCTTCTGGCTGTCCCAGGTAACTTCTTCCACGAGGGCGCGGCTCATGCCCTGCAACGTGCCTCCTTCGATCTGGTTCCGCAGACCGTCGGGATTCGATATCGGTCCGGAGTCGTTGCTGAAGAATATCCGCTTTACGGCGACTTTTCCGGTGTCCTGGTTGACCTCGACCTCCGCGGCCATGGCTGCCCACCCGTTTTCGCCTTCGTAGGCCACGCAGGAGAAGCCGCGTCCGGTCGCGATGCCGGTCCTGCGACTCTGCGGCTTCGGCGAGGGGCGCGCCTCCCAATTCGCCAGTGCGGCTGCTTCTTTCACCACGTCGATCAAGCGTTCGTCGCTCAAGTGGCGCAGCCGGAAGGCCACAGGATCGGCCTTGGCTCGGGCCGCGAGCTCATCCATGAAGCATTCGTGAGCGAAGGTATTCTGCAGCCGCGCGGGCGACCGCAACGGTGCCGTAAATAGCGGCGACGGAATGTTGTGCGTAAGAGACCGTTCCGATTTCACCGTGCCGCTGCCTTGCGCTTTACCCCCGACGTTGCCGGCGACGTAAGAAGGCACGCCGTTGCTGTTATTCGTATACGCCCGCGGTTCGGGCGCGGGACTCCTGGCCATAAACGGTTCCGGCGAAAAGCCCGCCAGCGTGCCGGTGATCACGTTTCCGGGAGTCGTATAACCCGGGCGGTTTCCCAGGTTGGCCGACCAGGATTCGTGGTCCCACGCCACGATATTGCCTTGCGCGTCCAGACCCGCGCGCTCATCCATCACAAACGCGAAGCCGTAGTTTTCGCCCCAGGCCATTTCCTCTTTTCGTGTGAGTTGCACGCGCACAGGTTTGCCGAGGGCCTGCGAGAGCAAGGCCGCATCGTAAGTTACCGTATCGGCGGCGTTCAGCCCGTAGCAGCCGGAGCCACGCCGGAAGATCACGTGCACATTTTCAGGCTTGAGTCCGAGGAGGATGGAGGCGCTGCCTCGCACCGGCCAGACGCCTTGCGTCGGCGAATACAGCGTGGCCTTATCGCCCTGAACGTCCGCCACGGCGCACGAAGTGCCCATCGAGCCGTGCATCTGGTTGGGATAGTAATACGTCGCCTTCAAGACCGTGGCGGCTTGCGCGAGCTTCTCGTCCACGTCTTTCGAGTTGACGAGCAGCGTATCCCGCGTCGGCTGCTGGGTCCGTAAATAGCTGTAGAAGTCCGCATGGCTCGGCAGGCCCGTACCCGCGCTCCAGGTGACCTTCAGCTTGTTGGCCGCCTGAATCGCCTGCCACGGTTTCTCCGCAACCACGCCGACGAAATTCTTTTTCGCCACTACCTTCACCACGCCCGGCAAACCTTGCACCGAGCTTTCATCCACATTGACGACCGTCGCGCCCACAGCGGGCGGCCGCACCACGCGCCCGTGGAGCATGCCTGGCAGGCGCACGTTATGCACAAACTCAAATTGTCCGGTGACGAGCGTGGGCAAATCCGGACGCCGCGCAGGAGTCCCCAGCACCGTCCATTCGCTTGCTGGTTTGCGTTTAACATTGGGATCGAGCTTGATCTCGAACTTCTTTCCGCCGACCAGTTCGCCATAGCCCACTTTTTTCGCGGGGTCGCTCTTTACGCTGATCACGCCTTCTGCCGCGATAAGCTGGTCTGCGGGCACGCTGAGCCGCTTCGAAGCCAGTTCCAAAAGCGCCTCGCGCGCCGTTGCTGCGGCCTGCGCCAGATTCTTTTGGTTGAAGTTCGTGGGATGCGACTGGCTGCCCGACGTAATCCCCTGGTCCGGCGTGCGCTCGGTGTCGCAATAAATCAGGTTGACGCGATTAAAGGGCACGCACAGCTCTTCCGCCACCAATTGGATTTGCGCCGTCGAAATGCCTTGCCCCAGTTCTGCCTTACCCGTATACGCGGTCACGCCACCGTCCGCCGCAATGGCAATCCACGAATCGAGTTGGTTGAGCGGAGGTGAACCGGCCGTGCCGCCCTCGAAAGGTCCCTGGGCCGCGGCCGTTTGCAGCGCGCCTTTCATGCTGAAGCTGACGATGAGCGCTCCGGCTCCTGCGAGAAAAGACCGGCGCGAGAATCCCGCACGCCCCAACGCGGCTGTGGCGTCATCGGTCAGAGTCGGGTTTGGCAGAACTTCTGAGTGCTTGCTCATTTCGCCGCCGCCTCTCTCGTGCGTCCCGCTCTCGCCGCGGCATCCCTTGCGCGCCCATCTCTAAAACGCCCCTCTCTATAAAGATAGATCGCCCGCAGCATCCGCACGTTTGTAAAGCAGCGGCAAAGAACGCCGGACATGGCCTGCTGGATCTCCTGTTCCGTGGCCTTCGGATTCTTGTCCAGAAACGCCTTGGCGGTCATGATCACGCCGTTGATGCAAAAGCCGCACTGCGTGGCCTGCTCTTCGATGAATGCCTGCTGCAGCGGGTGTGGTTTCTCGATCGTGCCCAAGCCCTCGAGAGTGGTGATCTCCGCGCCCTCCACGCTTTTCACCGGCGTGATGCAGGAGCGGATCGCCTGCCCTTTCACAATCACCGTACAGGCGCCGCATTGCCCCAGCCCGCACCCGAATTTCGGCCCGTTCAATGCCAGATCGTCGCTCAGCACATACAAAAGCGGCGTCGTCGGATCAACGTCCACCGCGTGGACCTTGCCGTTCACTTTCAAATTTATTGCGCTCATATAATTCAAGGTATTGCCGACACCCGTCCGGCGTCAAGCCCGTTATTTCCGCCGTAAGGCGTGGTTTCGCCCTGCCTTAAGGCTTCAGGACGGCCCCGCCAATTCGCACCACGTTCCGCCCAAATGTCGCGTTGGTCACTTCCGCGAACGAAAGATAAAGCGCATCGAGTCCCGTGAGCAGCCCAACCCAGCCGCCCGCGTGGCGCCACGCCAATCCCATTCCCAGGTCGCCTCCCGCAAGCAGAAAGAACGTGACCCACAGCAGCAGGAAGATGGACCACAGCGTGATGTTCGTGCGAAAGGTAGGGATCCACATATATAACGTGAAGACTCCCCACATCAGCAGCGCCACTCCCACGCCCCGGGGATCGGGCGCCTTGAGCCAACCCGCCCCCACACTCCAGTTCAGGAATGCATACCACCACCAAAAAGCCCCGTAAGAGGTGAAGGCCACCATTCCAAACGTGTTGCCGTTTCCATATTCCAGGAATCCGGCGATGATTTGCGCCAGTCCGCCGAAGGAAAACGCCAGCGGCACTACCGCCGGCACAGCCTCCGCCGGCAATAGGCCGGCATTTATGGTGCTGAGAACGACGGTGGTCACCCCGAATGCAGCGAGGCCCAACGGCGCGGGATTGGCAACCTTGCCGACAGCGGATAGTGCATCCTTGGCAGTCGTGGATGGCTGGGCCATGATTTGCTCCTTTCGGTGATTTTTGGACTCAACTGGCCCCGGATTGTAGCGCAAAGCGGAGACTTGTCGCTCAGGTCGTCCCGCCGATGCTGTTTTGTAGCCCCGGGGCGCGCTCGCGTGCTATGCGAGCGGCCCTGGGGCTTTTCTCGCTTGTCGTGGCGTTTCATTTTGTAGCGCCGCCTTCCAGGCGGCATCCACGTTTTGCGAGCGTCGCTGTAGCTCAGGTCGTCCCGAAGCGCGCGTGCCAAGCGCCTCGGAATCCAAGTCGTCGGGAGACCTGAGGCCTTTGCTATTCCGCGGCGCGCTTAACCCGCCGCCTAACCCCCTTCGTGTGCCTAAAGATAGAGGTAATTATTTGCGCAAGGGGCCATGCGATCCGGTGCTCGCTTTTGTAATCCCGTTGTTACCCTATACATATGGTTCTTCGCGCGAAAGTGATCTGCGCCGCGAACGTCTAAGGCTCGCGACAAAAGCCCTATTTCGATCAGCAGGAGTGAACTGTGAAAATCGACACTGTGCTTCTGAAACTGGCGGTAATTCTGGCGATCTCCTTAGGCCCGGCCCTTAGCGGCGCGATGGCCCAGACCCCGAAGGCGGCCCCGGCGGCGGCTGCCCCGAGCGCGACGCCCGCCCCGAGCGCGCAGGGCGTTTCGCATACCACCAAGGCCATGAACTATCGCCGTGCCGGCGGCGCGGCCAATGTCAGCTTCGCGGGCACCAAGCTCATGCCCACGGCCGGAGGCGAGGCCAAGGTTGAGGCTAAAAAGAACCGCATGGAAATCGAAGCCAAATTCGACCGCCTGGAAGACGCCACCAAGTTCGGCCTCGAATATCTGACTTATGTCTTTTGGGCCGTTTCGCCGCAAGGCCGCGCCGAAAACCTCGGCGAAGTCACGGTGAAAAATGGCCTGGCGGAAATCAAGGCCGATACCGACATGCAGACCTTTGGCATGATCGTGACCGCCGAGCCTTATTTTGCCGTCACCCAGCCGGGCAGCATGGTCGTGCTGGAAAATAGCTTTTCGAGCCTTCCTTCGGGGAAGGTCGAAAACATTGACGCCACTTACCAATTGCTGGGCCCCGGCGCCTATTCTTCCTCCAACACCAAGATTGACAACGCCATTTTCGGTATCGACCGCAAAACGCCGCTCCAGCTCTTCGAAGCGCGCAACGCCATTCGCGTCGCCAGCAACGCCAACGCACAAAAATACGCGCCCGCCGCGTGGGTCAAGGCGCAACAGCAATTGGCGGCCGCCGAAGACACCTATCGCCAGAAGCGCGATCGCAAGTTGATCGATTCCGCTGCGCGTGACGCCGTGGAAACGGCCGAGGAAGCCCGCGTGATGGCGGTCAAGCAGAAGGCTGAAGAAGACGCCCAGGCCAAGATCGGAGCTGAAAAACTGGCTGCGGAGCAGCGCGAAGCTCAGGCTCGCGCCGATGCCGGCGCCGAAGCGCAGCGCCGCCAGCAAGCCGAACAGGAACGTCACGCGGCCGAACAGGCCAAGGCGGAAGCGGAGCGCATGAAGCAGGAGGCCCAGCAAGCCGCGCAGGTAGCCGCCAGGCAACAGCAGCAAGCGGAGCAGGCCGCGCAGGAAGCCTCACGGCAACAGCGGCAAGCCGAAGCCTCTAGCCAGGCCGCCCTCGTCCAGCAGCAAGCTGCCGAGAGCCAGGCCCAGCAAGCTGCCCAGGCCAGGGCCGCCGCGGAAGCGGAGACCGAAAAGGCCCGCCAGGCTGCCGCCAAGGCCGAAGCCGAAAAAGCGCAGTTGCGCGCGCAGCTTCTCCAGCAATTGAACGCCGTCTTGCAGACGCGTGACTCTGCCCGCGGGCTGATCGTCAATATGTCCGACGTGCTCTTCGATACCGGAAGCTCCACGCTCAAGCCGGGCGCGCGCGAAAAGCTCGCCAAGATTTCCGGCATCGTGCTGGCGCATCCCGGACTCAGCTTGCAGATCGAAGGGCACACCGATAGCGTGGGCACCGACGAATTCAATCAGGAACTCTCTGGACGCCGCGCCGATGCGGTGCGGGATTATCTCGCTCAGGAAGGCGTTCCCGCCTCCTCGATGATCGCTAAGGGATTCGGCAAGACGCAGCCGGTAGCCACCAACGACACGCCGGAAGGCCGGCAGCGCAACCGCCGCGTCGAACTGATCGTCAACGGCGCCGCCATCGGCAATTCCGCTGGCTTGCCCCCGCAAGGGGGCGGCAACCCATCTGGCGGCAGCCTCCGCGGCGCCTCCACTCAACCCAACTAGAAGCCGCGACCCGCAGTTCCACGCGAGTTGGTAACAGCATTCGCCCCGCTCTTCGTTTTTTTGAAGGGCGGGGCTTTCTCTGAAATATTCCCCGGGGCTCACCCCGCGCCACCCCAGTTCGAAAATGGTCCACGCTAAAATGGATTCGAATGATGTTTCACGCCAGCCCATGGACCCAGCCACTCGAATTCCGGTACAATCGGCGCTTAGATGGGAACCACCAGTTTACTGCGATTTTGGAGGGGACTTGCGAGCAGGCGCCTTGATCGCCCGCCCTATAAGCCCATCGAACTCTGAAAGCGTATAAGGTCAAGGTCGTAACCGCTTCTTCGTCTTGGCGGAGGGAGTAAGCGGTTCGCCCTGCGCGTCGGCGCACTAGGAGCGTGCCGTGCGACCTCACAAAAGTCAATCTTGCGCTGATGCCGCTTGCTACTCCCCTAACCGATACCTTCATTGCCGAACTGCTAAGCGAGGCAAAAACTATGCCGCCTGGATTCTCGGTAAGAACCATGACTGAGAGAAATGGGCATTGGCAAAGAGGATTTGACATCGAGTGTGACAGCGGGAATTACTTCGTAATGAAATTGAGACTGTCATCGCTGAACCCGATGGATTTTTCGGCAATCCTTGGTTACAGACTTCCGGGCTTGAATACGATTTTCAGATTGTGTCGCTACAATGGGAGGCATCATCACACGAATATCCTAGAACGCACCCACTTCTAT
>WNGM01001624.1_pt1 | contig 24390 bp, 18 predicted proteins | sample 5400571 | NCBI WGS metagenome assembly WNGM01 (sample SAMN13153378, study PRJNA577476) | soil metagenome | isolation source: 100 cm soil or saprolite under Garry oak tree replicate 2 | place: USA:California | collected 2016-06-15 | reverse complement strand
CCATCCGGATGACCGGAAGGTGTTCTACGCACTCCACGACGCCGGCTTGCTCCAGAGCTTCTGGGAGACCGTACCGCTGCTGGACGGCCGGAACTGGCGGATCTTCTATTGGTCGCTCAACGAGGCGGACCTGGACCGCATCCTAGCGGACCAGCCGACGACACCCGAAGAGCCGGTGTACAAGTCGCTCCCCGACGAGGCATGGGGCCACCCCGCATCCGGCGCGTGAGTCACGCCGACCAGGCGCGCGCCCCGATGAGCGGGACGAACGCGCACGGCGTGCCTTCACGGAGGTCGAGGCTTCCATCCGGCCTCCGGGTTGCAACGATTAGCACTTGCCCGCTCCGCGGGCCGATCGGGGCGACGATGCGCCCGCGGGACGATAGCTGAAGGCGCCACGGATCGATAGCTGAAGGCGCCACGGATCCGGCATTTCGGGGGCACCCGCCGTCGCCATGACGCAATCGTATGGACTGCGCTCGGGGTACCCGAGACTGCCGTCTCCGACCACGACGGTCACGCCGGAAAGGCCGGCGCGGGCAAGGTTCGACCGCGCCCATTCGGCGAGCCGCGGAATCCGCTCGATCGACACGACATTTTGAGGGCCGACCAGCCGCGCGACGAGCGCCGCGTGGTAGCCGGACCCCGTCCCGATCTCGAGGACTCGATCGCCTGGCGCGAGCCGGGCCCCTTCGAGCATGATGGCGATCATGGACGGCGCCGAGATCGTCTGGCCTCGTCCGATCGGGAGCGGTACGTCCTCGTACGCGGCGTCCGCGTCCTCGGGCCGGACGAACGCCTCCCGAGGCACCGCGAGGAACGCATCCCGCACCCGCGGATCCTGGATGTACCGGGACGCGACGAGTCGCTCCACCATCCGAAGACGCTCCGCGGCGAAATCGGCCTTCTGGCCCATCGGCGGGCCACCACCCGGACGCGGCATAAAGTGTCGGTTACGCGGGTACGAGGAGCGCAATCAGGACCGTCGACAGGACGAGCGTCGCGGCGGTGACGGGTAATCCCGCCTTCACGAAGTCTTTCATCGACACCGTCACTCCGTCCCGGGATGCGACTTGCACGACGATGACGTTGCACGCGGCCCCGAGGATCGTCGCGTTCCCCGCCAGCGTCGAGCTCGCCGCCAGCGCAAGCCAGAGTTGGGTCGAGCCGCGCGGCAGTTCGGCCAGGAGCAACACCGCGGGCACGTTGCTGATCAGGTTCGAGAGGAGCGCCGAGAGGCCGACGAGCCAAGCCAGGCCGCCGGACTGACCGCCGACCGAGGCCGTAAAGCCTCCCTGGATCGCGGCGGAGAGTCCGGAGACGCGGACCCCTTCGAGGACAATGAACAGGCCGATGAAGAACAGGATGATGCTCCAGTCCACCTTCGCGATCAGGGTCCGCGCGGTCGTTTTCGCGAAGAACGGCAAGAAGAACAGCACGAACGATCCGCCCGCGAGCGCCACCAGGGGTAGCCATGCGGGGGTCGGGGAGGCGAAGAAGGCGACCGCGACGCCGACCGTCACGCCGAGCGTCACCGCCAGGCCGGTCCGCTGGAGCCGGACGGGCTCGACCGAGGAAATGGGCGTGAGGGGAACCGCGAGGTCTCTTCGGAACGCGAGCCAGACGAGGCCGATCGCCACGACGAGGCATGCGATGGTCACGGGGAGCAGATAGGCGGTGAAGGTGAGAAACGGAATCCCGGACCGGATCGCGATGAACGCGTTCTGGGGATTCCCGACCTCGGTGGCCACGCTTCCGACGTTCGCCGCGATCGCGACCGCGACGAGGTACGGAAGCGGATTCACCCGCAGGGCCCGCGTACTTCGGACCACGACCGGCGTCACGAGCAACGCGATCGTGTCGTTCAACACGATGGCCGACAACGCCGCCGTGGCGACCATGAGCCACGCGAGGAACGTGGCCTGGTTCTTCGCGCGAAGCGCGATTAGGGAGGAGACGAGATCGAAGAATCCGCAGATCTCGAGTCCCGACACCAGGAGCATCATCCCGACCAAGAGCACAATCACGTCGAGGTTGATCGCGAGGAGCGCTTGGGTCGGGGTGAGGACACCGAGCACGAGCATCAGCGCCCCGCCGAGCATCGCGACCGCGGGGCGTTCGATCGGGAAGCGACGGACGGTCCGCAGGGAAATCAGAACGTACGTGAGCAAGAAGACGAGCGTCGCGGCGGCGAACGCGTAGTCGGACGCCACGAGGGGCGCAGATGGGCCATCCCGCTATGGAACTTTGCGGGACCCGCTCGCCCTGCACTGGGTCAGAGCTTGTCCCATTACACTTAAATAGCGTCACTCAATTCGCCGCATTCTCCGGCCTCCCAAATGGGTTGCGTCACGGGGGGACGGACCGAACTGAGTGCGAAATAGGAGAAACCCGAATGGATTCCAGAGGACACCGGGCAATCCGCGCGCTCGCCGTGTTCCTCGTGCTCGCGCTGGGGGTGGCGGCCCTCTTGCCGTTGATCGTCCGGGGCGCAAATCAGGTCAACGGCGTGATCAGCACCTGTGTCACCACGACGCCGTACGTCGTGGGGGCCACCGTGACGCTCATCGACGCCAATGGCATCAATGCGCCCCTCACAACGACGACGGGTCCAGGCGGCGTCTACGCCTTCACGCCGCCGACGGGCAGTTACACGATCTCCGTCACGGCCGCCGGATATTACGCGGCGTCGAGTTCGACGCCGACCCGCTTCGACGGCAGCCGCACCGTCCCGATCAGCCTGTGCATGAACAAGTACGGGAGCCCACCCAAGGTCCTCTCCGTCACGGTGATGAACGCCGGCTCGCCCGTTTCCGGGGCGTCGGTGGCGGCCTACAACACGTCGAACCCGACCGGGCGGACCCAGCTCATCGCGACGAACACCACGAATGCCGCAGGCCTCGCGAATCTCACCTTGTGGCCGGCCGTATTCCTCATCCGGGCCTCCGCACCGGACCTCCAGACGGATCAGTCGGTCGACGTGAGCCTGACGTCTTCGACGACGATTAACCTGGTCGCCGGTCCCCGGATCTTCGGCCACGTGTCGGATTCGTCGAACAACTTCCTCGACGGCGTCGTGGCGTGGCTCTACAACCCCGCGGCTCCGAATTCGAGCGCGTACCGGCTCATTCCCGCCACGGTCAGCGGCAGCCTCTATGACATTCACGCGCCGGCGGGCACGTACACACTCATCGTCGACGCGGACCATTTCCTGTCGCACAAAGCCTCGGTCACGCTGCCGACGACGAACCCGAACGACCTCGTGCTCCAAGCCGCCCCGCCCGAGCTGTACCAGACCACGGTCGGATACGGCGCGAACGACTGGAGCAACCTCACGATTTGGCGCAACGTGACCTTGAACGCCGACAGCACGCTCCCCGGCCTCGGCCCGGCGAACCTGCGGGATCTGCGGTTACAGATCGACTCGACCCTCGGGAACGGGGACGGTTCCCTGTCCGTGGGAGAGATCGGTGCCTTTTGTTGTGCTTCAACATCCTGGCTCGCGATGAAGGGGCCCGGGTACGTGACGACGGATGCGTTCCTGACGACGAACGGGCGGGCCTACAACTCGAGCCTCGCCTCGTTCAGCGTGAGCGTCAGCCCCACGCTCGGCACACCCGACGCCAAGGTATGGATCAATACGACGACGACCTACGCGCTGAAGCAGACCCCTCCGTACATTGCGGTCGGCGCGAAGTCCTATTTCGTGAATATGACCATGGTGCCCGACACCAACACCACGGCCCTCCAGAACTACTCGTACACGATCATCCTCCCGAAACACTACGAGCTCAACACGTCGACGACCGTGCCGTCGAACGCCCCCGTGACGTTCACGGGTTTCACGACGGTCACTGTGGACCCGGGCGTGACCTCCGGGACGCCGCAGGTCCGGATGAAAATGTCTCAGAGCATCGTCGGCACCGCGAGGGCGAAGGTCGTCGCCCCGGTCGGGAAGTTCAACGTTGCGAACGCCACCTTCACGAATTACCAGGCGTTCGTCGCGGGCAATACCTCGTTGACATTGAGCGGCGAGGACAGCACCGATCCGAACGGCCACATCACCGCGGCGAACTTCACATGGCGGTTCACGCCGCCCGGCGCGACCACCTACGGCATCCGGACGAATTTCACCTACACGCAGAACGGCCAGTCGACCGTCAACCTCACGGTGCGCGAGGCGGGCGGGAACGTCACATACCGCGACATCACGCTCTTCGTCGACGATCAGCTTCCGATCGCGAACATCAAGACGAACATCACCGGCAGCGCCATCCAGAACGGACGGACGCTTCGGGTCAACGAGGGCACGGTAATCCGCTTCGACGGAAGCGCCTCGACGGACCTCGCCTACGTGGGAAAGAACGGCGTGATTCTGGACTCCGGATACGCCTGGGACTTCAACGGCGATCGGGCGACCGATGCCACCGGTCGGATCGTGACATGGACCCTTCGGAAGCCGGGGAACTTCACGATCAACCTGACCGTCACCGACAGCGTCGCCTGGAAGTCCGTCAACGCGACGATGACGGCAATCGTCAACGACACCAAGGGTCCCGTCCCGGCGTTCGACATCCTCGACCCCGAGAAGGACTGGGGCGTGATCACGAGCCCGTTCGAACGAAAGACGATCACGCTGAATGCATCAAGGACGACGGATGACTACAACAACAATTCCGCCTTGAACTTCACCTGGACGATCCCCGGGCCGTTGGTGGGGTCGACCGGCTCGTCACACCCATTCTGGGGGATCAACATCTCCTTCGCGTGGCAAGAATGGAACCTCAGCTACAACGTCAAACTGGCCGTGCATGACACCGGTTTCCCGACGGGGAAGGTGAATTACGGCAACCTGAGCCGGAACATCACGGTGCAGATCGACAATTCGCTCCACGCGGACCTGTTCATCGCCCTCGATCCGACGACCCTTCAGAGTTCGATGAAGGTCAGCCCGACCGATCCCGCGGAAGGCGACACGGTGACGGTCTCTGTCAACGTGACGAACAAGCCGAACCGCTTGGCGGCCTCTCAGGTCGTCGCGAACATCTCGGCGATCAGCGGCGGCCAGGCGACCCTGTTGCCGGCTCAGGTTCAATGGTTCGACAAAAACGGCAATCCCACGTCGAACCATACGATTGCGTCGGGCGACACGGTGAAGCTCGTGTTCACCGTGAACGGCCTGAGCGGTCAAGGGAACAAGACGATCCAGGTGTTTGTCTACGATGCGACGGAGCCGTACACCTGGCGCACGCCGGAGAACCGAGCGTCCCTCCCCGTGAACGTTCGTCAGCCGGCCTGGCAACCCTATGCGATCTACGGAAGCGTGATCGGCGTCATCGTCCTGTTCGTCTTCGGGATGTATGCGCGCCGCAAGATCAAGGCCGGCGAGTGGCGCCCAATTCGCGGTCGGCGGCGGGAGAAAGGCGCGGAAGAGGAGAAGCGCCCGAGGAAGGAAGTCAAGGAAGAAAAGAAGCGCCTCTAGAATCCGTCCCGTCCCAGGGTTCCGCGAGCGTTGTCACATCTCCTTCGGAGCGCTGAGTCCCAGGCCGTCCAGCGCGTTGCGAAGCACGACCCGGGCCGCGTCGACGAGGTCGATGCGCGCGCCTCGGAGGCCCGCGGGCTCGGCCGTGAGGACGGGGCAGTCCCGATAGAAGAGGTTGAACTGGGACGCGAAGTCGGCGGCGTAGGCCGCGACCGCGTGCACGCGACGGCCCTCGGCGGACTCTCGCACCGTGGACGGGAACTTGGCGATCCAGCGAATGAGCATTTGTTCCTGCGGGTGGACAAGGAGACGGAGATCCGCGGCGCCGTGCACGCCGACTTTCCCGAGGATGCTGCAGGCCCGCGCGTGGGCATATTGGAGGAACGGTGCGGAGTTGCCTTCGAGACTCAGCGCCTCCTCCCAGCGGAAGGTGATCGCCTTCTCGGACTGCACGCGGACCATGTTGTAGCGGACCGCCGCCACGCCGATCGTCTCGGCGATCTCGCGTTTCTTCGCCTCTGGCAGATCCTCGCGGCGCTTGACGACTTCGGCGTACGCGCGGTCGATCGCTTCGTCGATCAGGTCGTCGAGGTAGACGACGCGTCCTTTGCGCGTCGACATGCGGCCCTCCGGCAGGTTGACGAACGCATAGAAGATCGTCTCCGGCGCCCAGTCGATGCCCATGAGCTGGAAGGCGGCTTTCAATCGCTGGAACGAAAGCTTGTGGTCTTCTCCGACGACGTCGATCGCGATGTCGCACCGGCCCATCTTGTTCAGGTGATACGCGATGTCCCGGGTCGTGTACAGGGACGTCCCGTCGCGCCGCACGAAGACGTATTTCGCGGTGTCCCCCTCGAGGCCGAACGCGGAAAGGTCGAGGTAGTACGCGCTGTCCTCTTCCTTGCTAAGGGGCATGAGGCGCTCGACGACTCGCTGGACGCTCCCGTCGAGGATGGCGTCGCTCTCCCAGAAGAACGAGTCGTAGGTGACATTCACGCGGCGCAGCGTCTCCAGGATGCCGCCCAGGATGGCCTCGCCGACGTTCCGGATGTCTTTCGTGAGCTGGACGTCGCCGCCCTCGAATCGCTGGGTGAGTTGCTCGATCTCGTGCTTGAGCGCCTCGTTGCCTTCCAGCATGGCGCTCGCTTTCTGATAGAGCTTCACGTATCGGTATTCGACCCGCTCTTCCGAATCCGACGGGTCAGACGGCAGATGGTTCACGGCCCAGTAGAGCAAGACCATCTGGCGCCCGATGTCGTTCACCAGGTATTCGCTCGTGACCGGATACCCGGCGGCGCGGAGCAACCGGACGAGCGCGTCCCCGAGGAACGGATTGCGGGCCCGGCCGACGTGCAACGGCCCGGTGGGGTTGGCGCTCGTGTGCTCGAGCAGGACCCGCTCCTTCCGCGCGGGCGAGCTTCCATACGTCTCGCCATCGGTCCGGACGGCGGTGAGGACGAGCTCGGCGAAGGGCGCCGGGTCCACGGTGAAGTTGACGTACGGACCCTCGTGGTGCAAGGGGGCGAACGGGGCGACCGGCTTCACGCGAGACGCCCGGGCGGCGATGGAGGCCGGGGACTCCCTGAGTTCCTTCGCCCACGCGTGGGCCGCGAGGGCGAACAGGCCGTGGTCGGCGGGAGCCTCCTGAAGGATCCCGGGCGCCGTCACCCGGAGTTCGGACTCGATCGAGCGTCGGACCCGCTCCGCGCGGTCCCGGAGCTCGGACCAGGGGTCGTGGCCCATCACGTCACCCGAAACCGCAAGATCGCCGCGATCCCGCCGAACGCCCGGAGGAGGAGCTGGCCCTCCTCGGAGTCCTTCGAGATGAGCTCGACCGTCGTCCCCATGCCCCCGGCGATCGAGGTCAGATCCTCGATCAGGTCGCGGTTCTCCACGACGACGAGCGTGCCACCGTCCTTCGGGCAGGTCGGCAACTCCCCGTCCTCGGCGACGGTCTTCTCGCCATCCCAGTCTCCGTTCGCGCAGCGGAGCCGGAGCCGGGACTTCCGGAGACCCTCGGAGACGAGGAGCGTTTCGACGGCGCCGAGTTGGAGCGCGTGTCGGACCTGGTCCTCCCCGTACGCCGCCAGGCCGCCGTCCTCCTTGCGGATCTCTTCCATGAGCCGCTGCACGAGCGACTTCTCGCGCATCAGGTCCAGGCCGCTCAGGATCTCCCGCGACTTCTCGACGAGCTCTCGCAGGCCGTACTCGTCCGTGTAACCCGTGTCGAGGAACGTGGGCAGGACCTTTTTCTTCAGCTCGTGATGGAGATACTCGCCGGTCGCGAACTCCTCCTTCGAGTAGCCCGGACCGCCGATGATGATCCCTTTCAGGTCCGGAAGGTTCAGGAACGCCTCGGTCATCAGGTCGCCGATCTTCTTATACCACTCGTGGACCGCGATGTCGTGGCCCCGCTCGAACCTCCGGGCGCTCTGACCGCCCATCCGATGCTTCGACGGCACCTGGGATTGGAGATTCTTGATGACCTCGATCCGTTTGCCCCGCAGGAGGCCGAGCGTCGCCTCGCTCCAGTCAATCACGACGAGGCCGTAGACGTCCTTCTCCGCGAGCATCTCGTGGAGCGGCGCCGTGTAGAACTTCGAGTCGCACCGATAGAGGAACGATGCGACCGGCTCCGGCGGCTCGAGGACGAACGCGACCATTTCCGTCTGATCCGCCCCGATCTGCTTGTGGCCCGTGAAGACGACGAGGCCGTTGGCCGGCGGCATCCGGTACGAGCGCAGCCGCTGGATCGCGGACTCGATCGCCTGCGTCACGTGCTTTCGAGTGCTCGCGCTCTTGATGTTCGAGGACTGCGACAGCTCGGCCCGGAGATAGTTCGTCACGTCCGAGATCGGTCGGCCCGGCGGGATGTAGACGCTGACGAGTTCCGTGCCTCGGCCCGCGGCCTCTTCGATCTGCTCGAGGGCGCGGCGGAACTTGTATTTGTCCATCCCGGACATTTCGCTCATGTTTCGCACCACACAGTTATTTATCGTTCATTAGCTTTTGCGTCGAGACCGCATCCACATGGAGAAAGTCGTCGTTTCACTCGGCGGATCCGTCCTCGTTCCGGGAGACGACGACGCCCGGTATCTCCGCGATCTCGCCGCGCTTTTTCGTGACGTTTCAACGCGCGTGAAACTCTTCGTCGTCACCGGCGGCGGCCGGATCGCGCGGTATTACATCGAGACGGGGCGAGCACTCGGCATCGGCGAACGGACGCTCGACGAGTTCGGCATCGCGGTCACGCGCCTCAACGCACGGCTGCTTGCAGCGGCCCTGAACGGTCGCGCGAACCGCGAGCCCGCGAAGACCTACGCGGAAGCCGCGGCCCTCGGACGCCGGCATGCGATCGTCGTCATGGCGGGGACGCGCCCCGGTCACACGACGGACCGCGTGAGCGCGTCCCTGGCCCGGTTCGTCCACGCCGCGCGGATCGTGAACGCGACGTCGGTCGCCGGGGTCCACACGACCGATCCGAAAAAGGACCCGACCGCGCGGCTGCTCGAACGGATGACCTTCCGGGAGCTGATCGACCTGGCGGGGAAGCGACACACCGTCGCCGGGCCGAGCATCGTGTTCGATCCCGTGGCTGCCCGCGTCGTCGCGCGAGACCGGACCCCGCTCAACGTCGTCGCTGGTCGCGATCTCAAGGCGCTGCGGTCCGCGATCTTGGGCGATCCGTTTCGTGGGACCCTTGTCGTTTAGTGATGGGACGGAGTGCGCGTGAACCGCCGGACGCTGTACGAGGTCCTCGCGACGATGTCGCTGACCGTGGCCGCCGTGGGCGGGATCCTCGCCGGCGCCGGGGCGGTCCTTCAGCAGGTCATCAGCGTCGCAGCCGCGACCCTGTGCGCCTTTGTCTTCCTCGTCCCGGGGCTGTACTTCCTCGCGTACGCGCGACGCCTACGGTCCCGCGATCTCGCGCTGGCCCACGCGGCGGCATATGCCATCACCCGCGGTACGCTCGAAGTGGGCGACCTCGCGGCCGAACTCTCCGTCTCCGGCGAGGTGGCGACGAGGATCTTGCAGACCGCGGTACGCGAAGGGCATCTCCGGGGACGCTTCGACGAACGCGGTCGTTTCGTGGCGGAACCGAGCGGGCCCGAGCCGGGAGGCCGCACACCGTGACCTTCCGCGGATTCGTCGCCGTCGACATTCCACCGTCGCCCTCCCTCGAACAGTTTGCCGAGCAACTGCACAACGCAAGTCCTTCACTCAAGGTCGTCTCGGCGGACCAGATCCACTTGACCGTGAAGTTCCTGGGCGACACGGAGGAGGGCCTCGTCCCCGAAATCGAAGGTGCGATTCGCGAGGCGTGCGCCGACATTCGGCCGTTCGAGATCACGGTCCAGGGGACCGGGGCGTTCCCGAGTCTCTCACGGATGAACGTTGTCTGGGTTGGCGTCGAGGGAGCCGAAGCAATCGGCCGGACCGCCGCGGTTTTGGACGGCTCGCTCGAGTCGCTCGGATTCGCCGCGGAGCGACGCCCGTGGAAGGCCCATGTGACCTTGGCAAGGGTGAAAGGGCACCGGGATCTCGACCGTGTTCGGGGTCTCCTGGAGGCCCACCACGACGACGTCTTCGGGCACCACCACGTCGATCGCATCTACCTGAAGAAGAGCGTGCTCAGCCCGGTCGGCGCCCAGTACTCGGTCGTCTCGACTGTCGTGTTCGGGGAGTGAGCGAGTCCATCGGCGCTTCTTCGGATCGCGTTCCGGTTCATACCTCTAAGTAGAGGTATACGCCAGCTCGTCGGACGATTTGCGGCCCCATGGCGCCTACGCCTCTTTCTTGTCGGCGAAGATCTTGAGCCGGTCCCACTCGATCGTGTGCTTGAGCCGATACTTCTGGAGGATCCGGCTCAGTTGCTCGGTCACCCGGGCGACTTCGATCGTCTTGCCGCGGCCGTACACGTAGAACTCGACCTGGTTCGAGATCGGGAAGATCATGCGCATGAGCCCTTCCCGGTTGTACCCCTCCGGTTTGCGGTTGTTTCGTAGATCCCGCAGGTTCTCTTCGATCAGGACGTCGACGCTCTCCATGTCTTCGGGGAGTTGCTGGGTCTCCTCGAGGAACTTCAGGAACAGGGGCCGGAACGCGGACACGAGGTTCTTCCACTTCACCTTCTTGTCGAACTTGATGTGGCCGCTCCGCGCGCGCATGGTTTTCGTTCCGAAGAGCCACGCGCTATTTAACCGTGTTCCGCCCGGCGCGCTCGCCGACGTCGTCCGCGTCAGCCTTAAGCCGACCCCCTCGATGGTGCGGGCGTGCGGACCGCCCTGACGATCGCCGGGAGCGACTCGGGGGGCGGTGCCGGCATCCAGGCGGACCTGAAATCGTTCGCGTCCGTCGGCGTCCACGGGACGTCGGTCATCACGTGCGTGACGGCCCAGAACACGCGCTCCGTCGACTCGATCTTCCCGATTCCCGCGGCCGAAATCCGGAAGCAACTCCGCGCGGTCCTCGGGGACTTCAATGTGCGCGCGGCTAAGACGGGCATGCTCTACTCGGCCGAGATCGTGCGGGTCGTCGCGCGCGAGCTCCGCGGCACGACGTTCCCCCTCGTCGTGGACCCGGTCATGGTGGCGACGGTCGGGGCGAGCCTCGAGCAAGACGACTTCGCGGACGCCCTCGTGGACCGCCTCCTCGGTCGCGCCGCCCTCGTCACCCCGAATCGCTTCGAGGCGGAGCGCTTGTCGGGCCTCCGGATCACGAACGTCGAATCGATGGAGCGCGCGGCGCGGACCATCCACCGACTCGGACCGAAAGCCGTCCTCGTCAAGGGCGGCCACATGCAAGGGCCCCTCGTCGACGTCTTCTACGACGGGCGACGGATCCAGCGCCTGCGGGGGAGGCGGATCGCGAAGAGACTTCATGGCGCAGGTTGCACCCTGGCCGCCTCGACCGCGGCCTACCTCGCCCTCGGCCGACCCCTCGGCGAGGCCATCGAATCCGCCCGTCGGAAGGTCGCCGCGGGCTTCCGCGAGTCGTACCGGGCCGGCCGTGGGGTCGAAATCATCAATTCCCACGCTCTGCCGGAGTGACGAAACCGGCACGGCGGAGGCCACGCTCCATTCGTGCCTGCGCGCGTATTATCAACGCACAAAAGACCGCCCACAAACTTCAAGTAGGCTGACCAAAATCCAACCGCGGGCCGACACACGCCGCCGGTTGGGCTCTCGCCTGCATCGAGCATGGCGAGCGCAGAGCACCGTGCGGTGGAATGTCGGGACGGCAGATTCGTGGAGGCGAGGGCAATCATCGGTCGGGGGAGAGGCGCAGGAGTCGTCAGGCCTCGCTCGTGTTCACACGGGGGTGGATGTCACGAAGATCGCGCTCTTCACGGATAGTTACCTGCCAACCGTCGACGGGGTCGTGACGTCCGTCTTGACGACGCGCCGACAGCTCGAGGCCAACGGCCACGAGGTCGTCGTCTTTGCGCCGGAGGATCCCCGCGGACGGGGGAAGCGGGAGGCCGGGACGATCTACGTGCGGGCGAAGGAGTTCGCGCACTACCCGGGCTACCGACTCGCGATGTTCCCGGGGCGTGAGACGGACCTGATCAAGGAGATGGGGATCGACGTGATCCACATCCACGGGGTCGGTTTCGTCGGCATCAAGGGGATCTGGGCGTCCTGGCAGGCGAAGGTGCCCCGCGTCTCGACGTTCCACACGATGATCCACGAGACGCTGGCGTTCTACTCTCCGTTCGGCCTGAACCTCCATCTCCTCGAGCGCGGGTTGCGCTTCTACCTCCGCGTCTTCCTGCGCAAGACGCACGGCGTCGTCGTCCCGAGCCGCGCGATCCTGGACGAGATCATGGCCCTGTCTCCGGCCGCCAAGATCGCAGACGTGATCCCGACCGGCGTCGACACCGAGCGATTCCGGCCGGGCACGCCCGGACAAGGCATCCGGACGAAATGGGGCCTGAACGGCCACGACGTCGTCTTGCACGTCGGCCGCGTCGCGCCGGAGAAGAACCTGACGACACTCATCCAGGCGTTCCCGCGGGTCCTCGAAGCGAACCCGGACACGAAACTGATGATCGTCGGCACGGGGCCGTACATGGAGAAGTACTACGATCTCGTCCGGCACCTCGGCCTCGCCGGCGATGTGATCTTCACCGGCTTCGTCCCCGACGTCGACCTGCCGAAGTACTACGCGGCGGCGGATGCGTTCGCAATCGCATCGAAGTTCGAGACCCAGGGACTCGTCGTCCTGGAGGCGCTCGCGTCCGGGCGGCCGGTCGCCGGCGCGAACTACCGCGCCATCCCGGAGTTCGTGCACGAGGGCGTCAACGGCGCCCTCTTCGAGCCGAACGACGTGCGGGGCTGTGCGGCCGCGATCCTCCGATGCCTGCGCGAACCCGACGGGATGCGCGAGGCCGCCCGGGAGACCGCCCTCCGGTATTCGGTCGAACGGTGCACGCGGCGCCTCGAGCGGGTGTACGATCGCCTCGTGGCCGCGTGACGGCCATGACGGAGCCCACTGGGGCCCACGCCGCAGTCGGCCCGAATGCGCCTCGGATCTCCGTCATCGTGCCGACCTGGAACGAAGCGAAGTATCTGCCGGCCCTTTTCGAATCGCTCCGCCGCCAGACCGTCCGGCCAGACGAGCTGCTCGTCGCGGATTCGGGCAGCTCGGACGGGACAGCGGAGGTCGCCCGCGCGGCGGGGGCCATCGTCCTGGAGGGGGAGCGACGCGGGCCCGGGGAAGGCCGGAACCGGGGTGCCGCGGCGGCGGCCGGGGATGCGCTCCTGTTCGTCGACGCGGATTGCCTCCTGCCGTCGAACCTCATCGAGTCCGTGTTCCTGGCCCTCGGAGACCCTGCCGTCGTGGGAGGGGCGACCGGATTCGCGCCCGCAAGCGGACGCTGGATCGAACGGTCCCTCTTCTACCTCGCGAACGCGTATCAGCGGGCGATGACGATCTGGGGCATCCCGCACAACGCCGGCTACTGCTTCTTCTTCCGCAAAGCGGCCTTCGAGGCGCTCGGAGGGATCCGGGAGGACTTGGTGTTGAACGAGACGCACGACCTGGCGATCCGGTCCCGGTCCATCGGACGCTTCGTCCTCCTCCCCATCATGGTCGAGACGTCGATGCGCCGCTTCCGCACGTACGGATATCTACGGACGATTCTGCAGGAGTACGTCGCCTCGACGATCCTGTACTACGCGACCGGGCGAAGTCCTCGAGAGCTCTTCCGACCCGCGCCCGCCCGGTGACGATCAGGGCCGCGAGGTCGTCGACGCCTCGATGCGCCGGCGCCGGAACCACGACGCGAGGAACGACAAGCCGACGACGATCGCGACGAGGGCCAGGGTGATCCACCGGGCCGTCTCGACGTCATAGGCGAGCCCGATCACGAACACGACGTACAGGAGGACGGCGTACTTCGCGAGGCCGCCTGCCGCAACGTACGCCATGGACCGTCGATAGTTCCACCCGAGCGTCGCGATGAACGCCCCCACCATTGGGATGACGGGCACGGCACGGTTCATCAGGATCACCCGCTCGTCGCGGACGAGCAGGAAACTCGTCCACTTCTGCATCGACCGCTCGAGCCAGTGCGGCATCCGACCTCGTTGGACGACCCAGCGGTGGACGGCGGCGTAGAGGAGGCTCGTCCCGATAATGTCTCCCGCGACCGCCATCGCGAGCAGGAGGCCGGCCCAGGCGATCGTCCCGATGGGCTCCGGCCGATACGTGTACGTGACGACGATCCACACTTCCGGCAGCGCGGGGAACAGCGCCGCATCGACCGCGAAGATCACCAGGAGGATGACGAGGCTGCCGGCCGGACCGAGCGTCCCGAAGAGCGCGGTTAGGAGCTCATCCAACGAGGCCATCGGCGGCCTCAGGTCGTCCGCGTGATGGACCGCATCGTGACCTGGAACACGAGGGTCCGGCCTTTCGTGGGCGTGTTGTAATTCAGCGTGTACGTCCCCGCGACCGGATCCACAGCCGTCACGACAAAGACCACGGTCCCCCCCGAGTCCTTCTGCCCGACCCGGTCGACCATCGCCGGCGTCAGGAGATGATGGACCGAGATGACCCCCTGGCCCCCGTTCGCGGCGTCGTCAATCGAAACGACCTGCGCGTCCCACCCGCCGTACGGCCGGACGAGCTGGCCGGGGATCGGGCTGTTCGTCACCGTCACGATCGAGCCGGCCACGCTGACGGTCGCGGTCCAGCCCCAGAAGGGGTCGGTCACGTTCGTGCCCGAGACTGCGGCCGCCTGGTACTTCGCGACGAAGGTGGACAGGTCCATCGTCAGCCGGACGGGGACCGACTCGACGAGGGGTTTGACGAAGATCTTGGTCGGATCCGCGGGGCCGTATCCGAGGGCCGGCGGCACGACGATCGTCTTCGAATCGCCGATCGCGAGGCCCTGGATCCCGGTGTCGAATCCCGGCACGACGCCGCCTCTTCCAATCGTCACCGGCAGGGGTGCGTACGAGCTGTGCCAAGCGAACATGAACGCCTTCGGATACGAGGCGTTGTCCTGCGCAATCGACAGGATGCTCGTGTCGAACACGAGGCCATTCTCCGCGAACGTGCCGACGTAATCCACTTGGACCGAGTCCCCGCTCTGCGCTCGAAAGGGCGGCGGCGCGAACTTGGGGACGACGTAGCCGTAGTACACCCCCAGGATGGCGGCGATCAGGATGACCACCCCGACGAACGACCAGAGGGTGCTCACGCCTCTGTCGTCCCGGCGGAGCGAGCGGGGCATGATGACCTCGGGCTAACCTGGGGAGCCGCCATAAACATTATGGTACTCACGTCGGAGTGAATCGCACGATCGCGTGTTTGGCGCTTCTCTACGGAGTGAAGGACGCGTATTGCAAGATGATCGCTTCCGGGCGGTCGTACAGACCCACCGTCGGGCTGGCCGGGATCTCAGTACCGTTCAGAAACATGTGGTCCGGAGCCCCGAACGGCTTGCCCCAGACGGCGAAGAAGTCCCCGATCGTGTACACCCGCCCCTGTTCCGGTGTATCGGGCTCGATATGGATCAGGCCACTCGTGTCGTGTGTGTGCAAGACCTCGAGACAGGTCGCGGTGATGCCGATGTTCGCGGGGATCGTCACCGGGTTCCCGCCGGACGTGATCGAGAGCTGGGTGTGCCAGTGATAGTAGGTGCCGACACCACTCACGCACGGGTAGGGTTCGGGACTCGCCCGGGTCAGATAGTAGACTCCGACGCCTCCGACCACAATCAGGGCCACCAAGGCGACTTGCCATTTCTGGATCTGAAGCGGCGCCGCGGTCCGCTTCGGGCCGACCCGGCCGACCTCCGCTCTGAGTTCCTCGCGCAGCCGCGGGGTGTCCGGATGCCGCGGGTGGATGTCATTCAGGTGTCGCACGAGGTTCTCCGGTTTCACGGAGACGTTGCAGATCGGGCAGTGATCCGTTTTCGCCAACGCGGGACCTTCCCAGCTCGGACGGACGAACGGAGGACCGCCTGCTATTTAGGAATGACGCGGACGCGCCTCGAACTCATGCGTACATCGCACCGGAGGCGTCCGTCGACCGGATCGGGCTCTCGCCAAGGACCTTGTCGACCGCGCGCTCGAAGTCGGCCATCGTCACGACCTCGCGGTCCTCTCGGATCGCGAACATCCCGGCCTCGGTGCACATCGCATGGATGTCGGCCCCCGTCGTGCCCTCGCATCGGCGCGCGAGGACGCCGTAGTCGACGTCCGGCGTGACGCTCATCTTCCGCGTGTGGATCTTGAAGATCGTCATGCGGGCCTCGTGGCCCGGGATCGGGATCTCGATGATCCGATCGAAGCGGCCCGGGCGCAGGAGGGCTTCGTCGAGGATGTCCGGCCGGTTCGTGGCCCCGATGATCTTCACTTCCCCGAGGGGGTTGAAGCCATCGAGTTCCGCGAGCAGCTGCATGAGCGTCCGCTGGACCTCCCGGTCGCCGGACGTCGCGATCTCGAGGCGCTTCGCCCCGACCGAATCGAGCTCGTCGATGAACACGATGGAGGGGGATTTCTCGCGGGCGAGCTGGAAGAGTTCCCGCACGAGCCGTGCGCCCTCGCCGATGTACTTCTGGACCAGCTCCGACCCGACGAATCGGATGAACGTCGCCTGCGTTCGGTTGGCGACCGCTTTCGCGAGGAGCGTCTTGCCGGTGCCGGGCGGGCCGACCAGGAGGACTCCTTTCGGCGGCTCGATCCCGACCTTGCGGTACAGGTCCGGCTTGAGGAGCGGGTCTTCGACGGCCTCGCGCAGTTCGCGCATCTGGACCTCGAGTCCTCCGACGTCCTCGTAGGTGACGGGCGGTTTCTCGATGATCTCTGCGCCCGTGACGATCGGATCCAAGGAAGGCGGGAGGACGCCCATCACGGCGAGCGTCTGCTTGTTCAACGCGACGCGCGCCCCGACCACGAGGTTCTCCTTCGCGATGTAATCCGCGGCGTTCACGATGAAGTCCGGACCCGTAGACGACTTCACGACCACACGGCTGTCCGCCAGGATGTCCCGGATGTTGCCGATGATCAGGGGCGGACTCTTGAGGCGATCGAGTTCTTGTTTGAGCCGCCGGATCTCCTTTTGAAGCCGGCCGAGCTCGGTCTCCGCATACCGCTTCTCGCCCTCGACCCGCCGGGCCGTCTCCAAGAGCTTGTCGTTGCGGTCCTCGAGCGAGGCGATCCGCTCCGACATTTTCTCCGAGAACTCACGTATCTGGTCGTCGTCCATAGAATCGTCCGGTGGGTGGGCGGGAAGACGAAGGCTATATACCAAGCACTTTTTATTTAGTCTTTGCGGGCTAGATTCGTGATCTGCGAATTGTGTGGCGCGGACGTCCCGCGCCTCAAGAATGTGGCCATCGACGCGACGATTCTGTCGGTCTGCACGGACTGCGCACGCTTCGGGGACGAGGTCTCCACGCCGGCGTTGCGGCAGAGCACGATGCCCCCCATCATCGCGCAGCGACTGGAGATGCGCCAACGACGCATGACCCCGCGCGACGTGTATACGCAGACCGGCGAACTCGAACTCGCGGAAGACTTCCCCCAGCGGATCCGCCAGGCTCGCGAGGCCCGCGGATGGAAACAGGCGGATCTCGGCGCGAAGATCAACGAACGGGTCAGCGTCATCGCGAAGCTCGAGGCCGGCACGATCAGCCCGGGCGACTCGCTCGTCCGCAAGCTCGAACGGGAGCTCGGCATCCGGTTGAAAGAACGCGTCGAACCGGTCGCCGTCAAGAAGCAGGCGGCCGGGAGCGGCGTCACCCTCGGCGACCTGATCAAGATGCGCGACGAGCGTCCGTGATCAGGGCATCCCGAGGCGGCTCTTCACGGCGGGCAGGAACGGCGTGACGTCGACGCCTGCCTGGTGCGCCGCAACGAGGGCCGCGACCTCGACTTCGACGTCCAACTTCTCCTGGACCGCGTTCACCGACGCGATCACCGACTTCCGTTCGGTCCGCGTTTTCGCCGCGACGGCATCGACGATCCGCAGGAAGACATCCTCCGACGCAGGCGTCGGCACGTCGAGGATCGCGGAGGTCGGGACGTAGTCTCGCGGCACCTCCACCCCGGCCACGTCGAACGCTGGCCGGATGGCGCCGCCTTGGGACTCGAGGAGCTTCGTCTCCAGCCCGAGTTGCAGCAGGCGTTGAGCATCCCGCGGAGGGAACCAACGCAGGTCCATCGAGGCCGAGAGGACGAATTCCCGCTCGCTCAGTTCGTCCCGGCCTTTTCGTTTGAACAGGAGGGCGATCGCATCGCGAAGCTCGTCCATCTGGAACCCACTGGAGGGAGCGACCGAACCGCCCGGGCATAGATAAACGTACGGCGGGGCAAGCGAATCTTTATCCCGCTCGCGCCCCTTGGTCTTCCCGCTCCAGCGTAAGGTCGCGCTGACCAATGATGCCCAATGATGCGCGATGCAAGCCTGGAGAGGACACCGTATGGGTCCCTCCTCGACAGCCCCGCGTTCGGGGCGCTCCGTGACAGGGGGACAACGCGGCGTCCAACAATCCCTCGGCAAGGGTCAGGGCGTCGAGTGAGCACTCGCTTGGCCGTGACACGCACTGTTACTGCCGAGGGACATCCCCCAGGTGGATCCGGCTGTCGACTTGGGCGGTAATGCGCAACCTGGCTCAACAGAGCGTCGACCCATTCGATGGTCTGCAATGCTTTCGAAGTTCACGACGGCGTCGCCATCCGAGGAGGCGAGAACGGACCGACCGAGGACCCGTCCTGTTTAGACGCTAGCAGCCAGCGACTTGCGACGCTTCGACCGAGTACGGCGTCCGAACATGAGCAGGAGTCCAAGAGTCCCCAAAATCGGAACAATCACGGTCCCGAACTCGGGGATGTAGTAGAAGTACGTCTCTGACGTCAACGGCTTCCAATACACAGCACCGGAGGCTGATCCATATGTTGCGTCGTTCGGCGCGCGGACGATCAATGAGGGGGAGTCTGAGGAAGTGTCGACGGCGATCCGCGATCCCCAAACGCCGCTCGAGCGCATCTTGTAATACAGCTGCGGCCCCGATGTCGCAACGTACAAGGCATGGACGTCGTTGTTCTTGTCAATCCCGATCGACGGCCGCGTGAAGACGGTCCCCGCCAAGGAGTCGATCGTCTCCGGGGCCTGCCAACCGGCGGTTGGGTAGTCGAGCAACCTGGCATAGATCCCCCGGGTGGTCCCGTTCACATCCTTCTCATACGCAACCCAAGAGTCCCCGCTCGCATCCCATGTGGTGGCAAGGGAAGGATAGGTGCCAGTCGCTACTCCCATCGCCACCGTGTCGACGCCTGCGGTGCCATCCCACTTCGTGAAATCGGAGGACGTGGTACAATTACTCACCGCGAGATTCCTGCAAACCATTTCTCGAACCTCGCCGGTTCCGCCTGCCCTCACACTGGGGTACTTCAGGTCGAACATCTCATTGCTCATGAACCCGCCGGTGCCAGACGTAAAGGTGTTTGTCCCCATCACGGTGAGTGCCGTGCCGTCCCATCGAATCCCTCCAAGGCTTTGGGCGGTGTTCTCGCTTGCCGCGCCGAGGATCTTCGTTGCACCCGCCTGTAGAGACGGATTGGTCCGGACCTGAATCCACGTGTGGTCGGTTGCACCCATCGCAACATTCGTGATCGAACCCCATGTGTCCGGTGCGGTGAACGTGCGGTAGGTAATCTGGCCTGCGGTTGTGCTCCACACCAGAAGCCCCTTGCTACCGGTGGCCTCCCACGCGAAGTCGAAGGCGCGATACAAGTATTGATCGATTGAAATATCCTGGGTGTTTCGGTTCGCCCACGAGCTCCCGGTCCAGTAACAAGTGTTCAGGGCGTAAGAACTGTCCACGACTGCGACGATCATGTCATCCGCCGTCGGGAGCGGATTCGCCTTCAGTCGAGTGTATTGCATGGTTGCGCCGGAGCTGATGCATTGGAACGTAACCGCACTACCCCAGGCGTTCGTGAACTCCTTGGACACGATGTTCACGCCGTTGGTCGCTGCGACCGCCAGGAGGCGCCCGGAGCTGGACTCCCACGCGATGTCGGCATTGTCGGTGGTCACGGGCCCCGCACTCGTTGTAATCGCGACGAAGTTCCCCCACGTACTGCCGTCCCAGACCCATGCGTTGACATGGGTGTTCGTCAAGTCCCCACCGATCAGCCCGATTTGGTTGCTGCCCCGCTTCGACGCCAGTTTAATCACGGAGTAGACATAATGCGTAACCGCGCTCCCCGGATCGTCGATGTATTGCTCCGGGCTCCAGGTTCCGCCGGAGTAGGTCTTGTAGGCGATGTCTTGCGTCCCGCTTCCCCCTTCCCTATGGTAGGCGAGGATCGCCTTCCCGCTCACCTGTTCATATGCAATGTCGAACCGGTCCTGCGCCGTGGTCGGGGCCGTCGACCACACTTGGCCGATGTTGTTCGTGACGACACACGTGGGAGTGCACACGTACGCATCGAGCCATCCATCGTCACTCTCCGTTACGACGATGCGACTGTTGGCATCCGTGGGAGACCACGCCATCCGGACGGCGCGAATCGGACTTCCAGCCGTCGCTTGTTCCAATTCCGCACTCCAAACGGTCCCGTCCCAGGTCCGGGTCTTCGCACTGTTGACGGTGCTACTACCCGTATTTGAACGATACGCAATGGCCGCCTGCTCCGCCGTGTTGTCGAAGTAACCGGCCAATGCCACGTAGTTGTTCTGCGGTGACACGTCCACCGAAAGACCGGTATAGGTCGTGCCCCAGACCACCGTGGGCCGCCACGTCCCTCCCGCGCGGTTCTTGTAGTACACCGACCCCGGCGCGGGATGATATTGCAGGTCGAAGTTCTCAAAGGTTTGGCTGCCCGTATCCGCGGTGAACGAGTTCGCGCCGACGACCGTAAACGCGCTTCCGTCCCAGGTAATCGCACCTAGGTCGTTATTGAGATCCAAGACCGCGCCTATGATTTTCGGCCTTCCAGGCTGAGGGAGCGGGTTCGTACGCAGGGTGACCCAGTCATGGACGGTCGTGCCCATCGCCACGTTCGTGATCGTCCCCCATGTGTTCGGCGCGGTGAACGTGCGGTACGTGATCTGTCCTCCGGTCGTCCCCCAAACGAGGAGGCCTCTGCTTCCGGTGCTCTCCCAGGCGAAGTCCTCGACCCGGGTGGTCCAACTGTCGCTCGTAGCGTCGTGGGTCACGAAGTTCGACCACCCGCTTCCGCTCCAATAGCAGGTGCTGACGGGGCTCGAGGTCTGGCCAATGAGGAGGATCATCTCGTCCGTCGTGGAGACGGGATTCGGTTTCAAGGACAACCAATAGTCGCTCTTCCCCGACGTACCGCACGGGTATGTGGAAGACGAGCTCCAGCTCGTCGTGAACTCTCGATAGACGATGGTCTCTCCCAACGGGCCTGCGGCGGCCACGGCGAGGAGGTGGCCGGAATTCGTCTCCCACGCGATGGCCATCCTGTGACCTAAGGTGGACGCGAAGCCGGTCGCCGTAACCTCGGTGAACGATCCAAAGGCGGTCCCGCTCCAGATCCAGGCGGTGTCGACGCCGTTCGTGGTCCCGGCCATCAACCCGACTTGGTCACTTTGAGCCTTCGGTGCCAACTCCAGCACCGAATACTGAAGGTCCGTGGCGTTGTTTGTGTTATCCAAGTATTGCTCTGGCCCCCACGACCCTGTGTACTCACGGTAGGCGATGTCGTGGGTCGTGTCTGTGGACAGGACCCCGTATACGAGCAGCGCCCTCCCGCTGAGTGCTTCATAGGCGATATCGAAGCGATAGTCGGCGGCGCCTGGAGCGCTCGACCAAACTTGCCCCAGGTTGTTCGTCACGGTGCACGTCGGAGTGCACACGTACGCATCGAGCCAGCCGTCATCGCTCACCGTCACGACGATCCGTTCGTCGCTGGCGATCGGGGAGTACGCCATCCGCACGTTGCGGAGGGGGCTGCCCGTGGTAGCCTCCTCGATTTCTGGTGCGCTCCACGAGGTGCCGTCCCACGTCCGCGACTTCGGGCTGTTGACCGTGTTCGTCCCGGTGTTCGATCGATACGAAATCCAGGCTTCCTCGCCGAAGGTCTTTGATTGGCTCCAGGCGATGTGCGGATTGTTACTCGAATCCGTCGAAATGGTCGGCATGTAACCGGGGTTGGAGTCATCGACATTCGTGACGGCCTGCCAGTTCGCGGCATTCGCCAGTTGGGTTTCAGTCGGATATGCGACCGTGGTCTTCGTGTATCGAACGAGATTGAGCGTGCTCTGGTCACCAGATCCGGACGAGGAGACCCACACTAAGTGGAGGAACCCCGCCGAGTCGATTGCGATCGATGGCTCAGTCGAATCGCGCGCTAGGACAAGAGGACTGTCTCCAGATCGCCCGGACGCGAGGACAATCTGTCCGCTCCAAGTGGATCCGCTCGTGTCACGGCTTCGCATGAAGACGACGCGGTCCCAGACGCTATTCGAAGAGACGGTGACGTAGTCCAGATACAAGTCGGACTGAGTGACGTCGCCGATTTCCGTCGCCCCGATGAATCGAACGGCGGGAGCGCCCGAGTTGAACTCCGCGGTCGTCAAGGTGTATGCCTGTGCCGCGTTGTCATCCGCAGTCTTCGTAATCGTGATGCGCGTCGTCCAGGTGGAAGGGGGAGTGAGCACCTGCACGAGGAAATCCTCGCCGACGGTGTGGTAGGCCTCGACCTTCAGGGCGTAAGAGGGACTACCGGACGCAACACCGGACCAATCGTATCGCACCTCCATCTGGTAGTTCGTGAGTTGCTTCAATTCGGCCGCGATCCCGAGCCAAGCGGAACTCGTGGACCAAGATGCGGAGGCCGTCGTCTCGAATGCGTCCGGGCGCCACTGAGACTCCAAACCCGTGCCAGGGTTGTTGTGGCTACCATCGTCGGCCTCCGCCCAGTTTGCGCGGGGGCTCGTGCCCTCCTGCGTCGCGTGGAACCATCCGGATACCGGTCGGTTCGCTGAGTTTCCCGGCGACGCGAGAGTGATGGAACCGGACCCTGCGGTGCCCGAACCCGTCGGGGACTGAACGAAGGCGGCGGCGACGCCCCCCGATAGATCAACGTTTGTCACATGGAAAAAAGTCGCCTCGCATCCGCTCTGACTCTGTCCCGCAAAATCGACGGTCGTAACCCCCGCGGCCGAGCCCGCCGAGTTTGCGGCAAATAGCGTAAGCCTGTTGGCGCCAACGTTGATAGTCTTAATCGCGGTCCAAGCGACGCTGTTGCCGCTCACCGTGGGCTGGTTGGGTGTGCCCGAGCCGACTTCATCCCCCACGAACAGCACAAGCAACCCTGAGGTCGGAGGCGTCCATGACCCCGTAGCAAAGGAGTTCGTGTTGGCGGTACTCCAGAAATCTGGAGTCGCGGACGAGCCGTCATTAACGAAAGCGATCGGTGGATTGGCCTCTGTGTAATCGACGTACACATTGTTCGAAGACAGGATATCCGTCGGGAACGTCCCTGAGGAACGACTCCCCGTGGTAATTGTCTCCGTTGCTGGTGCCGACGTCGCCGTCGTCTCGACGAACTGGTCGTAGAAGACGGTGTACCAGCAGCCCGCCGAGTTCGCAGCATCGCACGGAGTCGCACCGGCCCCCGTCCCCGCGCGAACGACTTTGCGCTGCTGATTGTAGACTGTCGTTCCGGAATTGGAGTTTGGATCGATCAACACCGAGGAGGGCTGCGGGCCGGATTGCTGCCATGGGAGGGCGAGCGGAGCGCTCGCGGAAGACACCTTGAACGAAGAGGTCATGAGGGCGAACGCGGACACGACTGTCGTCGAATCGACAGACCCCCAGAAATCGCCCGACTCGACGTACAGGCTTGAGGCGTTCAGCGGGACGGAAAGCTCCACGGCGTGGTAGCCCAGGGCGACCGTCACTGGCGCCACCGGTGTCCAGGCCCACTGTCCTGGGAACGATCCGGAGAATGCGAGCAAAGCGGATTGGGTGACCGTGCCATCCTTGCCGCGGATTTCGACCAGCCGGTCCGCTCCGATGCCCCCGATCGAATACCCGCTGAACGTGCTGTTGTCGATGTCGAGGAAGATCCGGATCACGTCGTCCCCGAGGGCGGGAGGTCGATTGTCCGGACCGATATACACACTGACCGAACGTCCGGCGTAGGGAGCCGGGAAGGTGCTCGGGATCGTGGTGTTGAGCCAGTAGTCGGTTCCTCCTGGGAATCCGTAGTCCGTCATGCCGTCTCTGTCGTAGTCCCCGTTCGTCTGGGCGTCGGGGATACCGTCGTTGTTGAAATCGAAGGGGAACGGGTCGACGGCATCTGGCACTCCGTCTCGGTCCGTGTCGGCAGGGCCTTGCGACTGAGCCGGCACCGGTTGCGGATGTTCCGGGACCGGCGTTCCGTGGAACAGTCGACCGGTTACGTCCGTGTACA
>WNGM01005576.1_pt1 | contig 24412 bp, 23 predicted proteins | sample 5400571 | NCBI WGS metagenome assembly WNGM01 (sample SAMN13153378, study PRJNA577476) | soil metagenome | isolation source: 100 cm soil or saprolite under Garry oak tree replicate 2 | place: USA:California | collected 2016-06-15 | reverse complement strand
TGCGCAGGGCCTGCCGATAGTGTTCGATCGCCTCGGCCGGCTTGCCCTGCTGAGCGAGCGCGTTGCCCCAGTTGTAGTGGGCGTCGGCGTAGTCAGGCTTGAGGCGCAGAGCTTCCCGGTAGTGTTCGATCGCCTCGGCCAGCCTGCCCTGATCGGCAAGCACAGCACCTACGTTGTTGTGGGCGTCAGCATAGTCAGGGTTGATGCGCAGGGCCGTCTGGTAATGCTCCATCGCCTCAGTCAGCTTACCCTGCTGAGCGAGCACCAGGCCCCGGCTGTACTGACCGACGGCTGATCCTGGATCAATCGCAACGGCGTGGCTCCAGAGTTTCTCCGAGTCGTGCCAGACGTGGACCTGGTTCCAGGTGAGGACTCCCAACCCGACGACGACACATAAGGCAATGCCGGCAAGCAGCCAAGTCGCTGGCGTCCCTGTCTTCGACCTCCTCGAGCTTCGCCAGCAGGACAACAAGCCGGCGCCGCCCAAGATCGCCCATCCGAGGCCTGCCAGGTAGGTATAGCGATCAGCGGCAATCTGCGGGCCGCTCTGAAAGATCCCGAGCACCGGCAAGAGGACTACGATGTAAGCTACCCACGCCGCCGGCAGGCCCGGCACTCGGCGGCGGAGGGCCAGGGCGATCGCAGTGAGAGCGAGAACCACGCCGTAGCTCAGGAGGAAGGGCGTGGCCCACGGATTCACCGGGGGCCGCAGTTCGTAGACAGGCGAGAGGTTCACGGGCACGACCATTTTCCAGAGGTAGAAGCTCAAGCCGTACGCGGAGATCGCCACCCTGCCCGGTATGCTCAGTTGAGCCAGCGAGAGCGCGGCGTGGACCGAAGACTGCGCCATGACTGCGATGGCCGATGCCGCAGCCGCCAGCAGCACGAACGGGATCTTCTCGACGTAGACCCGCCGCGCAGGCTCGCTCCGCCACCCGATGGATCCGCCGAGGCGCCGGAGGGGATAGACGTCCAGGATCAGGAGCACGATCGGAAGATTCACGACCATCGACTTGGAGAGAAGCGCTAAGACGAACACGGCCACGGACAGCCAGTACCACCCTCGGCCCCGCGCCCCGCCCTCCCAGGCCCAGAGGTAGACGAGGATCGCCGACAGGTAGAGGAGCCCCGAGAGGACATCGCGCCGTTCGGTGACCCAGGCGACGGATTCCACGCGCAGGGGATGGATCGCGAACACGAGGGCGGCCACCCCGGCGGAAACCGCGAGCGCATGGCCGCGTTCAGAGGGACTGGGCAGCGCCAGGGTCAGGATGCGACGGACTACGAAGAAGAAGACGACCGCATTTGCGGCGTGCAGGAGGAGATTGGTCAGATGATACCCCACGGGATTCATGCCCCAGAGCAGGTAGTCCAGGCCGAGGGTCATCCAGGTCAGCGGAATGTAGTGGCCCAGGTGCGTGGTCCACATCCAGCGGAGGTGAGTCCACCCGAGCCCTCGATAGTGAGGGTTGTCGAGGAAATTGTCCTTATCGTCCCAGTTCACAAACTGGTTCTGGAGCGCTGGCAGGAAGGCGGCGAGGGTGAAAAGGGCAACCAGCAATGGCGCAAGCCAGCGGACCCATCGCTGGGCCGAAGTAAGGCCCATCGAGCCATCGCCCCGAGGACTCGCCTTCACGGCTGCCTCGACCTCGAGCTTGCGCGACTTATTCTTGCGGCTCATTGGTCAGGGGCTAATACTTCATGGTGCGTCCCCCGCTGCGCGCCCCGCGAGTAAAAAACAACCCCTACCGGTCCCGCGCCCGTCCGACGCGGCTCGGCGCGCCGTTTGTCCGCATCGTGCGCCCGTGGTACGTTTGCGAGGGCATGAGGGCCTTCGTCGCTGGGCTTCTACTCGCGACCGTGTGGCTCGCCGAGCCCCGCACCGCGGCCGCGCTGAGCGTCCAGGAAGCCATCCTCCGCGCCAAGCCCGCCGTCGCGCTCATCACCGCCGAGATCCAGGCCGACGTCACGATGAACTGCGGTCAGGGGCTCGTGACGGTGAGCCCGGCGCCGTTTGTCGAGACCGGCACGGGCTGGTTCGTGGACGGCCGCGGCTTCCTCGTCACCAACGCCCACGTCGTGGACCCCGCACACCGACTCCCGCCGTGGGTGACGCACGAGCTGAAGAAGAAGGCGATCGAGCAGGCGTGCGTCGCGCCTGTGCTGCGCGCCCGCGGGCTCATGCGCGGCCAGCGCCCCGACGTCGAGGAGCAGGTCCGCCGCCAGGCCTCCGACCAAGCCCTGTCGACGGCGACGGTCACGCCGTCCCCGAAGGTCATGGTGATGCTCTCGAACGGCCTGAAGCTACAGGCCGAGGTCAAGAAGTTCAGCCCGCCGCTCCTCCTCGACAACGACGGCCGGCCGCTCCCCGACTCGGGACGCGATCTCGCCCTCCTGCGCGTGAACGAAGGGCTCTACCCGGCGATCACGCTCTCGACGCGCGACAGCCAGATCGGCGATCCCGTCCATATCCTCGGCTTCCCGGGCGTCGTCCTCTCGCACGAGCTGCTGAACCGGAGCGTGACGCTCGAGGCCTCGGTCACCAACGGCGCCGTGTCGGGCTTCAAACAGGACGCGATCGGCCAGGACGTCATCCAGAGCGACGCCCCGGCGGCGCACGGCAACAGCGGCGGCCCCGCCGTCACCGACGACGCCTCGCTCGTGGGCGTGATGACGTTCGTCTCGCTCTCGCCGTCGGGCGGCGCGATCGTGCAGGGCTTCAACTTCCTCATCCCGGCGAAGGACGTCATCAAGTTCCTCCAGGGGACCGAGGTCACGAAGCCCGGCGACAGCCAGTTCAACCCCGTGTGGACGGCCGGCATCGAGGCGCTCCTGGACGGGCGCTACGCCGCCGCCGCGGCGAAATTCGACGAGGCGAACAAGCTCCTTCCCGGGCTCACCGACGTCAAGCGCCTGCTCGCCGAAGCCCAGAACAAGGTGAAGAACCCGCCGCCGCAGCCGTTCCCCTGGGCGTGGGCGACCCTCGGCGTCACGCTGCTCTCGTTCGGCGCCTACGGCGGCATGTGGGGCCAGCGGTGGTGGAAGAACCGGTTCCGTATCCAGCCGACGCAGGTGATCGCCTTCATCGAGCGCGGGCTCAGCCCCGTGCTCCTCGACGTGCGGACCAAGAACGACTACGAGACGAGCCCCCTGAAGCTGCCCGGCGCCGTCCGGCTCGATCCGGAGAGCGCGGAGACGGCGAACCTGAACTTCGAGCCCGACCAGCTCCTCGTCGCGTACTGCACGAGCCCGGAAGAGGCGACGAGCGCGCGCGTCGTCCACGGCCTCCGCCAGCGCGGCTTCAAGAACGTGCGGATCCTCAAGGGCGGGCTCGGCGGCTGGACCAATGCGCGGCTGCCCGTCGAGGCCAAGTCCTCCCTGCCCTCGATCGGCCTCGAGATCTACAAGAACCTCACGCTCGGCGACGTCGAGCGGCGGAAGTTCAACGCGGGTGAGGTCATTTTCCGCGAGGGCGACGACCCGCGCGGCGAGGCGTACGTGATCCACGCGGGCGCGGTCGAGATCCGGCGTCGCCTCGACGGCGCAGAGAGGACGCTCAACCGGCTCGGGGAGGGCCAGCTCTTCGGCGAGATGGCGCTCTTCCGGAAGGGAGCGCGGTCGGCGAGCGCCGTCGCTACGAGCGACACCGAGCTCCTCATCATCAGGGACGAGCGGCTCGAGTGGCTCATCCGGAACCGCCCGCAGCTCACCATCGAGGTCTTGAAGAGCCTGTCGAACCTGGTCGTCGCCACCGACAAGGAGCGCGCGGAGACCGGCATCGTCAGATGACGCCGCGCTCGCGCAGGCGCGCGAGGTCTGCTCGCGAGAGCCCGAGCCGCCCGCCGTAGATTTCCTCGTTGTGCTCGCCGGGTGTGGTCGGCCCCGCATGCTCGACGCGACCGGGCGTCAGCGTGAGCCGCGGGACCACCGCCGGCATCGCGACCGCGCCGACCAACGGCGTCACGAGCGAGAGGATGTTCTCGCGCGCGCGCACCTGGGGGTCCTCGAAGAGATCGCGCACGCTCGCGACGAGCGACGACGGGACCTCGGCCGCCTCGAGGACGGAGAGCGCCTCCGCAGCGTCGCGCTCCGCGACCCATGCGGCCACGAGTCCATCCACGAGCTCGCGATGCTCGAGCCGGGCGCTCACCGAGGCCATGCGCGCATCGTCCTTGAGCTCCGGCCGGCCGAGCGCCTGGAGGAGCCGCTCGAACATGCGGTCGTTGGTGCAGGCGATCGCCACCCACCGCCCGTCGCGGCTCCGATAGTGGTTGTGGGGCACCGCGCTCTCGGTGCCGGAGCCGATGCGCTCACGCACGTGCCCGCTCGCGCCGTATACGGCGATCGCGTCGTCGAGGATGCGAAGCACCGGCTCGTAGAGCCCGAGGTCCACCACCTGCCCTTCGCCCGTGCGCTCTGCGTGACGGAGCGCCAGGAGCGCGCCCAGGGCGCCGAAGACGCCCGCGAGGTAGTCCGGGACGGTCGGCGTCCCCGGCGAGACCGGCGGCCGGTCGGGATAGCCGGAGAGGTACGCGAGGCCGCCAACCGCGGCAGCGATCCGCCCGAACCCCGGACGCGCGCGATGCGGACCTGTCTGGCCGAACGCCGAGATCCTGAGCATGACGAGCGCTGGGCGCACGCGGGAGAGCTCGGCCCAGCCGAGGTTCCAGCGCTCGAGCGTTCCCGGCCTGAAGTTCTCCGTCACGACGGCGGTCGACGCGACGAGCCGGCGGATCAGCGCCTGGCCCTCGGGGTCGCGCAGGTTGCACGTGATGGACTTCTTGTTACGCGCCTCGACGAACCACCAGTAGGAGCTGCCGGAGCCACCGGCGGAAGCGCCGAGGCGCCGGAGGTCGTCGCCGACACCGGGTTGCTCGACCTTGATGACCTCGGCGCCGAACTCGCCGAGGAACGTCGCGCACAGCGGCGCGGCGAGGAACGTCGCGAGGTCGAGCACGGTGACGCCGGCGAGTGCCGCGCGGGAGTCGGTCACGCCGGCCATCTTACCGCGGCCGTGCTAGGATCGAGCCCACCGGCGAGCGAGGAGACGCGAATGATCCGGGTCCCCGTGAAGCGGCTCGACCCGTCGGTCCCACTGCCGGCCTACGCGCGCGACGGCGACGCCGGCCTCGACCTCCACGCCGCGCACGACGTCACGCTGCCGCCCGGCGGCCGAGCGCTCGTCGGGACCGGCCTCGCCGTCGCCATCCCACCGGGCCACGCCGGCTTCGTCCTGCCGCGCTCGGGGCTCGCCTTGAAGCACGGCGTGACGATCCTCAACGCGCCTGGGCTGATCGATGCAGGCTATCGCGGCGAGCTCAAGGTGCTGCTCGTCAACCACGACCCCGCGACGACCGTGACGCTCCGGCGCGGCGAGCGCGTGGCCCAGCTCGTCCTCCAGCGCGTCGAGCGCGCTCGTACTCGAATTCCCAGCGGCGCTCGCCCGCGTGGATCACCTCGTCGCAGCCCGCGCACACCTCCGCCGGGCCCGACACGAGACGGACGCTCGGCGGGTTGACGTCGATCCCGGGGCGCGGGCCCGACGGGAACGCGCGCGGCAGCTTGCCGAGGCGCAGCTTCTCGCGGATCCGCGACGCGCGGCCGTCCTGGACGCTCGGCATGGCTTCAGTCCCCCGGCTGCATGAACGGGTAGCGGAAATCGGTGGGCGGGACGAACGTCTCCTTGATCGCCCGCGGGCTCACCCACCGGAGGAGGTTCAGGAGGCTCCCCGCCTTGTCGTTGGTCCCCGAGGCGCGCGCGCCGCCGAAGGGCTGCTGGCCCACGACGGCGCCCGTCGGCTTGTCGTTGATGTAGAAGTTACCCGCCGCGTGCGTGAGCGCCTCCGCCATCCGGGCGATCGCCGCGCGATCTCGCGCGAAGATCGCGCCCGTCAGCGCGTACGGCGAGCCTCGGTCGCAGAGGCGCAGCGCCTCGTCGAGCTTGGCGTCTTCGAAGACATAGACCGTCAGCACGGGGCCGAAGATTTCCTCGCGCAACAGCTTGAGGTCGGGCCGCCTGGCCAGGATCACGGTCGGCTCGATGAAGTAGCCCTTGGCGTCGTCCGCGCCGCCGCCGACGAGGACTTCGGCGTCCGGCGACCGGCGTGCGAAGTCGATGTAGCCCGTGATCGTCGCGAAGGCATTCCGATCGATCACGGCGCCCATGAAGTTTCCGAAGTCGGCCGGGTCGCCGACGCGGATCTCGGCGATCTGTTCCAGCAGCCGCTTCTTCACCGCGGGCCAGAGCGAGACGGGGATGAAGGCGCGCGAGGCGGCGGAGCACTTCTGGCCCTGGTACTCGAAGGCGCCCCGCGTGAGCGCGGTCGCGAGGGCGCCCACGTCAGCCGAGGGGTGGGCGAGGACGAAGTTCTTACCGCCGGTCTCGCCGACGATCCTCGGGTAGCTCCGGTACGCGCGGATGTTGCGACCCACGGTCTCCCACATCGCCTGGAACGTCGTCGTCGAGCCGGTGAAGTGGATCCCCGCGAGGTCGGGCGAGGCGAGCGCCGGGTCGCCGACCTCGGCGCCCGCGCCCGGCACCAGATTGATGACGCCCGGCGGGAGCCCGGCGACCTCCAGGATCTCCATGATGAAGTGGGCGGCGTACACCGCCGTGGAGGCGGGCTTCCAGACCACCGTGTTCCCCATGATCGCCGCCGCCGTCGGGAGATTGCCGCCGATCGAGGTGAAGTTGAACGGCGTGACCGCGAAAACGAACCCCTCGAGCGACCGGTGCTCGACGTAGTTCCAGAATCCGGGTGACGAGAACGGCTGCTGGCGATAGATCTCCTCGGCGAAGGCGACGTTGAAACGCCAGAAGTCGATCAGCTCGCACGCCGCGTCGATCTCGGCCTGGTGAACGGTCTTCGACTGCCCGAGCATCGTCGCCGCGTTGAGGACCATGCGGTACGGGCCCGCGAGGAGATCCGCCGCCCGGAGGAAGATCGCCGCGCGATCGCGCCAGTCCATGCGCGACCACTCGCGGTGCGCCGCGAGCGCTCCGTCGATCGCGCGCCCGACGTCGGCGGGGCCCGCCTTGTGCCAGACGGCGAGCACGTGGCGATGGTCGTGCGGCATCACGGCGTCGGCGGTCCTCCCGGTCGCGACTCGGTGACCGCCGACGACGGGCGCGACTTCGATGACCTCGCTCGACATCTTCGCGAGCTGGGCTCGCAAGGCCTTGCGCTCGGGGCTGCCAGGGGCGTAGGCGAGGACGGGCTCGTTACGGGGGGTCGGCACGGAGACGATCGCGTTCGGCATCTCGTCCTCCTTGCGCTTGGATCCCTCGGTCGTGCGGCGCCTCAGTGTTGCTTGTGGGCCGGTGCCGCTCGGGGCGGCTTCAGGCTCTTCAGGTACGCGACCAGGTCCACCAGCTCCTGCACGGTCATCGAGTCGTTGAAGGACGGCATCTTGCCTTTCTCGACCGCCTTGCGCGGGTTCACGATCGACTCGGCGAAGTACTCGACGTCGTGCAGCGGCGCCATCGCCGACAGCTCGGGCCCGACGTTCTCCGTGTCGGCGGTGGACGGGAACGTCTCCCCCTTCACCTCGTGGCACTTGTAGCACTCGAGCTTGGCGAACACCTCCCGCCCCTTGGCGGGGTCGCCCGTCGGCAGGCCGAACTTCCAGCCCTCCGGCGTGCCGTGCTGGTGCTGGGCGTCGCTCGCTGTCGCGCCGACACCGGTCGCGACGAGCGCCGCGAGGACGAGCGCGAGCGCATCCGGGCGGCTCCAGAATCGCTCCATGCCGCCACTGTATCCCACAACCCGGTCGTTGACAGCCCGCTGCGATCGTGACCTCGGGCTCAGCCGAACGACGACCCGACGGTGGTCCTCTCCCCGCGCGTCAGTGCCCGCGGTAGCCGACCAGCCCGGCCGCGAGTGAGCGCCGATCCACCCGCGCGAGGCGCCGCTCGAGCGCGCGCGCGAGGAGCCGCGTGTGCGGGATCCCCACCAGGTGCATCGGGATGAACCACAGGTCGTCGGTCGACGTCATCCACCCGGGATGCGTCCGGTCGAAGCGCGCCAGGCTCACCGGACGGGAGAATGCCCGCAGCGTCCGGTCGCCGCGCAGGTTCACGTAGCCCTCGAAGTAGCTCATCACCAGCTCGCGGAGCGTGCGATAGACGGGCTCGCGGTAGCGGAGACCCGAGAAGTTCGACTTCGCGAGGGCGCCCCAGTGCCCCCGGAGCCTGAACACCGCGAGCACGTGGTCGGTGTCCTGCACGGCCTCGAGATCGAGCAAGAGCGGCGGGAAGCCGAGCACGCGCAGCGCGGCCGCCGCGAAGATCGCGCCCTCGAGGCAGTGCGCGGTGCGGGTGCGGAGAACCCGCCGCGGGGACCACGCGGTGTCCGCGAGATGGTAGGGCATCGCGTCCAGCGCCCGCTGGACGCCGAGGGGCGTGCGCAGGGCGCGCAGCGTGCGCAGCTCGCGTCGGGTGAAGCCGAATTGTGAGCTCATGGTGAAGACCGGAGCATTGGCGTAATCGACGAAAGGGGTTCGCTGGCTCGCTGGGATTGTCCAGACAGGAGCCTCGGGAAGTCAACCGAAATGAGGCTCCTCTCTCACGCCGCTATTGACTTTGCGGAAGGCATGGTGCTTCATAGTCGCCGCCCTCTCCGGGGGGCGTTCGTTCCTGACAGCGAAGGGAGATAAGCCATGGGTTCAAAACGCGCGTGGTGGTGGGGAGCGGTCTCGACACTCTTGGTCCTTCTGTTGTTGGACGTCACGCCGGTGAGGGCCCAGGGCGCGGGTCTGTCACGGCTCCTGAACGTCGATCCGAACGACTGGCCGATGTACCACCGGACGTACGACACTCACCGGTTCAGCCCCTTGGGGCAGATCAATAAGACGAACGTCAAGGACCTGGGCGTGGCGTGGGTGCACCAGCCGGGCGCGGTCGTTCAGGGGCTCGAGTCGACGCCCATCGTCGTGGACGGGGTGCTCTACTACAGCGGCTCGTACAACCGCGTGTTCGCGCTCGACGGCGCCACCGGGAGGGAGATCTGGCACTACTTCGCGAAGCTCGACCCGGTCGTCAACACGCTCTTCTTCCAGCCCTACAACCGCGGCCTGGCGGTCGGGCACGGCAAGGTGTTCTTCGGCACGCTCGACGGCCGCGTCATGGCGCTCGACATGAAGACGGGCAAGGAGGCGTGGTCGACCACGGTGCTCGACTCGAAGAAGTGCAGCTGCAACTTCACGGGCGCGCCGCTGGTCGTCAAGGACAAGCTCATCATCGGCCAGACCTCCGGCGAGTTGCCCATTCAGGGGAAGATCTACGCCCTGAACGCGGCGAACGGGGAGAAGGCGTGGGAGTTCAACACGATCAAGAACGACCCCAAGAGCTGGGGCGGCGACTCGGGCAAGTTCGGGGGCGGCGGCGGCTGGATGACGGGCTCCTATGACCCCGCGCTGAACCTCGTCTACTGGGGCACGGCCAACCCGGCGCCGGACTATGACTGGGGCGATGCACGCCCCGGCGACAACCTCTACACATCGTCCGTCCTGGCGCTCGATCCTGACAACGGTCAGCTCAAGTGGTACCACCAGGAGATCCCCCACGACGACTGGGACTACGATGCCGGGCTCGGGGAGAGCCTGGTGCTCGACCGTGACGGCAAGAAGCTCCTGGTCCACCAGAACAAGAGCGGTTTCGTGTTCGTGTACGACCGCACCAACGGCAAGATCCAGAACGTGTGGCCGATGAATCACGTGTACAACTGGGTGCAGCGCATCGACGCGAAGACGGGCGAGCTCATCGGGCGCAATCCGCCGCGGCTCGGCAAGCCGCACTTCATCTGCCCCTGGATCGCCGGCGGGCGGAGCTGGAACTCGGGCTCGTATAACCCGAAGACCGGCCTCTGGTACAACACCGCGATGGAAGTGTGCGAAGAGGTGACCGTCGAGAAGCAGACGCCGGTGACGGAGCCGGCCGCCGGGCTGTTCTTCGGCGGCGATCAGGTGGCGAAGCACCCGCCCGGCGGTGAGGCGTACGGGCATCTGGACGCGCGCGATCCCGTGACCGGCGAGCGCAAGTGGAGCGTCAACTTCAAATATCCGCCGATCGGCAGCGTCCTGTCGACCGGCGGCGGGCTCGTCGTTCACGGCGATGTCGAAGGCGTGGTCCGCGCCTACGATGCGGATAGCGGCGAAGAGCTGTGGCACTTCCGGACCGGGTCCGGGCACCGCGGCGGGCCGATCAGCTACGCCGTCAACGGCAAGCAGTACATCGCGGTCCCGAGCGGACTGGGCTCGCTGGTCCTCGGCCTGTATCCGGCGCTCTGGCCCGAGGTGGCCGACTTTCCATCCGGCGGCGCTCTGTTCGTCTTCTCGTTGAAGTAAGAGCGTCACGGAAGCCGGTGTGAGGGGTGGGCCGACCGCCCCTCACGCTCGGTTCGCTCGAGGGTGACCAGACCGGCATGGGGAATCGCTCCGTCAGAGTCGCCGCGCTCGCGCTTCTGCTCGCGACGATCGCGATGACGCCGCGGGCGGTGGGCCAGGCGATGCGACAGCCCCCGCCCCTGCCAACGACGCCGCCGTTCGATCTGTCGGATCCAAGCATCGTGGACGCGGGCTCGCACTTGTTTCGCCAAACGTGCACGGGCTACTGCCATGGCGCCGAGGGGCGCCTCTCGCGAGCGCCCGCCCTGCGGGGCCGCGAGTTCGATACGCGGTTTCTCTTCCAGCGCATCGCCTATGGCGCGCCCCCGATGCCCGCGTTCCAGACCCTGCTCAACCCCGAGGACATCTGGAAGCTCGTCGCGTACATCAAGTCGCTCCAGAGCGTCAAGGAGTGAGGGTGCGGCGCCGGGCGGTCCTCGTCACCCTCGTCGTCGCGGGCGCGATGGCGATGGCCACGGGACGCGCGACGGGCGCGCCCCTCGCGGCCGTCCGCGACAGCGGAACGCTGACGGTCTGCGCGCACCCCGACGCGCTCCCCTTTTCCGCGCAAGGGCTGGCGCAGCCGGGCTTCCAGCTGGAGATCGCCGACGTCCTGACCAAGCGCCTGGGCGTACGGCTCCAGGTGAACTGGATCGTGTATTCCCGGCACGCACGGCGCGCGAACTGCGATGCCGTCATGGGTGCGATCGTCCAGCCCGGCACACCGCCCGAGGGCAAGGGCACGACGCGATTGACCCGGTCGTACATGGGCAGCGGCTACGTCCTGGTCGTTCCCGCCCGCCGGACCGAGGTCCGTCGGCTCGAGGACGTGAAAGACGGCAAGGTCGGCGTGGAGCATGCCTCCTGGCCCCACTACGTCCTGAGCCAACGCACCATCCCGACCGCCTCGTACGGCAGCCAGCCCGACATCCTCGACGCGGTCTCGGGTGAAGCTGTCGCCGCCGGCCTCGTCACCGGCCCGTACGTCGGCTGGTACCTCAAGCAGCACCCGGGGTCGGTGCGGGTCGTCGAGTCGGCGAGCCCCGCTCCCGAGTTCCAGTGGAACGTCGCGGTGCGGCTGCTCAACACCGACCAGGCGCTCGTGGACACGATGAATCGGCTGATCGGCGAGTTGATCTCCGCCGGCACGATCCCGAAAATCTTAGAGTCCTACGGCATCACCTACGTCCCGCCCGCGACGCCGTGACCGCAGCCTCCCGTCCGACGAGGGCGCACTCGCCGGGACTATCGCGCTTCCGTTAGATCTGGCCCGGGTCGAGCCAGGCGCGCGGGAAGGCCGGGGCGCGCCACGCGGCGACGCGATCGAGCAGCTCGGGCGCGCTCGTCCCGAAGAGGAGCAGCGCGGCGTACTCCGCCCGCACGAAGCCCTCGCGGACGGCGTGGGCAAGCATCCGCTGGAGCCCGTCCCAGTAACCCTCGACGTTGAGCACGCCGACGGGCTTCGTGTGGATCCCGAGCTGCGTCCAGGTCAGGACTTCGAGGGTCTCCTCGAAGGTGCCGAGACCGCCGGGCAGCGCGACGAACCCGTCGGACAGTTGGGCCATCGTCGCCTTGCGCTCGTGCATCGAGCCGACCACCCGCAGCTCCGTGAGCCCGGCGTGGGCAAGCTCGCGTGTGGCGAGCGGCCCCGGGATCACGCCGATCACCTCGCCGCCCTCGGCGAGGACGGCGTCGGCAAGGGCGCCCATGAGGCCCACCGACCCGCCGCCGTAGACGAGCCCGAGCCCGCGCGTGGCGAGCGCGCTGCCGAACCGCTTCGCCGCATCGCGATAGGCTGGACGCGAACCGAACGCCGAGCCGCAGAAGACGCAGATCCGCCTCATCCCCCGAGCGAGCTCATTCCTCGAGCGACGCCACGAACTCGGCGGAGAGCGTCCCGCGGTACACCTCCTCCACCGGCCCCTCGAGGCGGACCGACCAGTCCAGCCGCACCTCGATCACAAGCTCGCCGCCCGGCATACGCACACGGACGCGCCCGTGGCCGCACAGGCCGTTCTTCACGGCCGCCGCGGCGGCGCCGCAGGACGACGACCCGGACGCGAGCGTGAAGCCCGCGCCGCGCTCCCAGATCAAGATGTCCAGCGTGTCGCGCGCGTGGGGTCGCGCGAACTGGACGTTCGTCCGGTTGGGGAAGGCAGGATGGTTCTCGATCAGCGGGCCGAGCCGCCGGCACTCGGCGTCGTCGAGACGGTTCACGAAGGTCACGCAGTGCGGGTTCCCGACGGAGACCGCGGTCACGCTGAGCGTGGTGCCGTCTGAGAGCTGGAGCGGCACACCCACGACCTCGCGGTCGGGCCCGCTCATCGGGATCTCCGGCGCCCGGAACGTCGCGCGGCCCATCTCCACCGTCACAAAATTCACGCGCCCGGCCTGCACGTGGCACTGACATTCGACAACGCCGCCCTTCGTCTCCACCGTGAAGGTTGCCGTTTTCGCGTGCCGGTGGTCCCAGAGGTACTTCGCGAAGATCCGGAGGCCGTTGCCCGACTTCTCCGCTTCGCTCCCGTCGGGGTTGAAGATGCGGAGGCCGAAGTCGGCGCGCGAGGCGGGCACGCGCAGGAGGATCCCGTCGGAACCGATACCCCGGTTCCTGTCGCAGAGGCGACGGATCATCGTCGGCGTGAGCGGCGCCGACAGATCCGTCTGATCGATCACGACGTAGTCGTTGCCGAGCCCGTGGCCCTTCGCGAAGCGGATCATGCGCGGCCGAGCTCCACGCGCCGCCCGGTCGCGGCGGACACGTACCCCGCGTAGATCACCTCCACCACGTCCCGCGCGAGCCGCGCGCCCGACAGGGGCTCGCGCCGCTCGCGGATCGCATCCACGAAGTCCGCGAGCTCCTGCGGGTAGCCTCGCATCCAGTCCTCGTCAGGGCTCGGGAACTGCCAGCCGGCCTTGGTCTCGACCTTCTCGGTGATGTACTCGTCGCCCCACACGGCGCCATCGGGCGCGTACGCCGCCACGGTCGTGTTGGGATTGATGTTGGCGTGGACCACGCCGTTTGTCAGGTACGCGGTGACGACGTTTCGGACGCCGCCGAGCGTGATGTCGTTGGAATGGACCGTCGCCTTCGTGCCGTCCTCGAACGTGATCACGGCGACCGCCCAGTCCTCGACGTCCTCCGCCCGCGTGGACATGGACAGCCGCCGGCCGACCAGGTCGGGGAGCCTGGTGAGCTGGGCGACGTCGGCGAGGACCGTGCGCGCCCGGACCGGACGCCCGCGCCGGCGCATTCCTTCGTAGTGCTTGAGGTGGAGCACGACGCCCACCGGATGGGAACCCATCCGGAGCAGCGAGCCGCCGCCCGAGGTCCTCCAGCGGGCGGCGTACGCCGCGTGCGAGCCGGAGTGGCTCTCCTCGGCGCGGAGCTCCAGGATGGCGCCGTCCGACGCGTCGAGGAGCCGGCGGAGCTTCGCGACAGGCGGCGCGTACACGAAGTCCTCCGCGTAGCAGAGCGTCACGCCGGCCTTCGTCACGGCGTCGAGCACGGCGTCGCAGTTCCGGAGCGCGGCGGCGAGCATCGTCTCGCGCGGCTCCGTCGCCTCACAGAAGGCGCCCGTCAGCGGCTTCTCGACGATCACGTGCTTGCCGGCGCGCGCCGCCGCGATCGCGACCTCGTGGTGGGTGTCGGTCGTCGAGCAGATGTCGACGACGTCCACGTCCGGCGACGCAACCAGCTCGCGGTAGTCGGTGAACACGCGCTCCACAGCGTGGTGCTTGGCGAACGCCTCGGCCTGGGACCGCGTGCGGGCGCACACGGCTGCCAGCTCGACCTTCCCGCCCACGAGTGGCCGATAGTTGACGGCGTGGAGCGCGGCGGCGAAGCGCGCCCCGACGATCCCGACGCGCAGCGGGCTCACGCGAGCTTCGTCCGAAACCAATCGCCCACCCGCTGGCGCGCGGAGCGCACGTCGCACGGCAGACGATGATGCCACTTCTGCGTGAAGCGCACGAGCGCCGCGTCCCGCATCGCGAGGTCGGCCCGCTGCCGCGCCGGGTCTCGGGTGAAATCGCGCGTCCGGGTTCCCCCGCCGTGGTGGCGGAACGGTGCGTGGACCACGAGGCAGCGCCGCCCGCGCTCCAGGACCGCGAGCGAGATGTCGCGGTCGTGGCCGTGGTAGAAGCCGTAGCCTTCGTCGAACCCGCCCATCGCCTCCACGAGGTCGCGTGGCAGGCACATGCAGACCGAGTCGACGAAGGCCACGTCCTCCCACGGCGCTCGGACCGTCGGCGCGGGCGCCAGGCTATGGACGATCGTCCGGCCTACCGCCCGGCCGTCGGCGCGCAGCCGCTTGGCGCCGTAGAAGCCCGCGAGCCCGGCGCCGGGCTCGGCGAGGGCCCTGAGGAGCCGTGAGAGCCACGCCGGGTCGAGCAGCTCCGTGTCGTTGTGGAGAAAGCAGAGGACCTCCGTGTCGGCGAGCCGCCAGGCGCGGTTGAGCGCCGCGATCACGCCGTCGTTGGCCGGGCTCCGCGCGAAGGTCAGCGGGTACGGGTACGGGAAGCGCTCGAAGAACTCGGGCGTCCCGTCCGTGGAGCCGTTGTCCATGACGACCAGCCGGAACGGTTCGGTCGTGGCGCGGAGGCTCTCGAGACAGGCCCGCGTGTCCTCGAGCCCGTTGAAGACGCACATCACGAGGCCCACGCGCGGTGTGCCCGCGCTCGAAGCGCGGCTGCTCCGATCCACCGCTAGCGGCGATCGATCGGGACGTACGTGGCGTGTGGCGGATCAGCCGGTTGTTGGCGTGCTGCTCCATGACGTGCGCGGCCCACCCGGCGACCCGGCTGATCGCGAAGATCGGCGTGAACTGGTCCGTCGGAATCCCCATCGACTTGTACGCGGCCCCCGAGTAGAGGTCCACGTTCGGGTAGATGTGCTTCTCCTGGCTCACCACGCGGGCCACCGTGTTCAGAATCTCCACGGACCGCGTGTCGCCCGCCTGCTGCCCCAGCTCCAACGCCAGCCGGCGCAGATGCTTGGCCCGCGGGTCCTCCACCCGGTAGACCCGGTGCCCAAACCCCCTGACGCGCGCCTTGTCCCCGAGCGCCTTCCGAATCCACCCCTCGGCCCGCTCCGGGGTCCCGATCTGCTCCACCATCCGCATCACCTGCTCGTTGGCCCCCCCGTGCAGCGGCCCCTTGAGCGCCCCGATCGCCGAGGTGATCGCCGAGTGCAGGTCGGACATGGTCGCCGCCGTCACCCGCGCGGCGAAGGTGGAGGCATTGAACTCGTGGTCGGCGTGGAGCATGAGCGCGACGTCGAAGGTCTTCACCTCCAGCGCCGTCGCCGCGCCCCCGCGCAGCATCCCGAGAAAGTTCGCCGCCAGCGATAGCTTCGGGTTCGGCGCCACCAGCGGCTTGCCGCGGCGGATCCGCTCCCACGCCGCCACCAGCGTCGGCATCTGCGCCGTGAGCCGCACCGCCTTGCGCGCCGTCGCCTCTCGCGAGTTGTCCGCGGCGTCCGGATCGAAGGCCGAGAGGGCCGACACGCCCGTGCGCAGCACCTGTGGGCGTCGAGCTCCTTGCGGCTCGGCAGCGCGCCGTGCCACAGAAGGTAGACCACCTCTTCGAAGGAGGAATGCTCGACGAGGTCGTCGATATCAAAGCCGCGGTAGAGGAGCCGGCCCTTCTGCCCGTCGATGAAACAGATGGCCGACGTGGAGACGACGACGTCTTCGAGGCCGCCTTTGACTTCGCTGCTCATGGCTCCCCTCGCCGCGGTGTGGTCGGAACGGTTTGCTTCTATCATACGTTGCCAGGCGCTTCAAGCCACGCGCATGCGCGTCGACGACTTCTACGACCACCACCCGATCAGCGAGCACGAGGTGCTCGCCGCTGTCGCCCGGCGGCGCGGGGGTGACCTCTCCCAGCTGAGTCCCGACGACCTGTTCGAGTTCGACCAGGATCACTACGGTGGTCTCCAGGCGGTGGATGAACTGGCGAGCCGCGCCGGCATCGCGACGGCGAGCCACGTCCTCGACGTCTGCGCTGGCCTCGGCGGCCCTGCGCGCTTCCTGGCGAGCCGGCGCCGCTGCCGCGTCCTGGCCCTCGAACTCCACGCCGGCCGGGCCGCCGGCGCCGCGCGGCTCAACCGCTTGGTCGGGCTCGACGGCCAGGTCCGCACCGTCAGGGGCGACGCGACCGCGCTTCCGTTCCGCGACGGAAGCTTCAACGCCTGCGTGAGCCAGGAGGCGTTCCTGCACGTCGCCGACAAGCTCGCGGCTCTGGCGGGCTGCCATCGCGTCCTCGTCCCCGGCGGCCGCCTCGCCTTCACCGACTGGATCGCCCACGCGACCTTGGGGGAGCGGGAGCGCGCGCGCCTGGCGGAGTGGATGGCGGCCACGACGCTCCAGTCCCTCGAGGGCTACCGCGCGCTGCTCGGGCGGGCCGGCTTCGTCGGGGTCGAGTCCGAGGATCTCTCCGACGAGTGGCGGTCGATCCTGCGCGCACGGCTCGCGAGGCTCCGGGCGATGCGCCGTGACATGGCCGCGCGCTTGGGCGAGGCGCGCTTCGGAGAGTACGAGCAGCTCTACGCGTTCTTCGTCGGCCTGGTCGAGGAGGGCAAGCTCGGCGGCGGTCGCTTCAGCGGAAGCGCTTGAGGAGATCCTTGAGCTCGCCCTCGACCTTCTTCCGGTCGATGGTGCGGACGATCGCGGACGGATCGACCCTGATGGAGGGCGAGGCCGCCGTGCCCGTGACGCTCGCCGTCACCTCGCCGCGCCCGTGGCTGACGACCATGTCGAGGTTCATGCGACCGCTGGCTGGCCTGTACTCGCCGGCTACCGCCACCTTGATGACTCGGCTCGTGTACCGCAGGTCGCGCGTCGTCACGATGCCCCTGGCGATCTGGTACGTACCGGTGATCGAGTCGAACTCGAGCGGCGAGGCGAAGAGCGACGGCGGCACGTCCGCGCGCAGCAGGGACGAGATCGCGCCGCCGACGCTCACGACCCCGCCGATGAGGGCGAGCGCCTGGGCGCCGACGACGCGCCCCGGCCCGATGCGGAGCCGGCCCGTGCCCGACAGCGTGTTCCAGAGGTCGGCGGCGCCGAACGCCAGAGCACCGGTGAGGTCGAGCGGCCCTGACACCGCGTAGCCGAAGCACAGGAAGTCCACCAGCACCTTCTCGAGCGGCAGCGCCCTGATCGTGAGGTCGCTGAGCTCCACGCGCACGCCGCGGTCGAATGTCGCCGTCAGTCTCGTCGCGATCGTCCCGCCCCCGAGGCTCGCCGTCACCGGCCGACTGCGGAAGCGCGAGTCGTCCCACGCCGCGCCGCTGAGCCGGAGCGCACCGAGGGCGAGCGTCCGCCGCTTGGCCTCGGGGCATGCCTCCACGACCTGCGTGATCGTGGGACTCCCGAAGTCCATGGTGCCCACCGCCTTCGGCGCCCCGAGCGTCCCGCCGAGCGTGAGCGTCCCGCGGATGGGCGCGCTCACCGAAGTCGCCGGGCCTGCGGCGGCCGCGACCAGCTCGGCGATGTCTTTGCCGTCCACCGTCACGCGCGCGCTCACCGGGGCTTCGGCGAGGCTCCGTGCGTCGTTCGCCACGAGGCGCCCCTCGGCGATCTTCACGGCGAGGTCGCCCGGTTTCACCCGCGCGTCGCCCTCGAAGAGGAGCGTGGGGCCGGCCGTCAGCGTCAGGTCGAGGTCCTCGACGCGATACCGCGTGAGCGCGCCTCCTCCCCCGCGGGCGACGTACGTGACGGCGCCCTTCTCGATCGTGACGCGAGCCGCCAGGCCTGCCGCCCCCGCCCCGCCGCCGACGGCGCCGCCCGCACCGCGCCCGGGGCGCGCCCGCGACTCGGCGGTGCCGAGGCTCGCGACGTTCAGCTGGCCGTCGGGGTTCTGGATGAGCGTGATGACCGGCCGCTCGAGTGTGAGGTCACCGAACTCGACGCGCCCGCCGAGCAGGGGCCGCACGCGGAGCGCGAGTCGGCCCGTGTCGAGCCTCAGGAACGGCGCGGTTCCGAACTGCGGGTCCTCACCAACCTCGAGCCCGTGCAGCTCGACAGCCGGCCGCGGGAAGACCACGACCGAGACGGACGCGAACTTCACTGGGCGGCCGAGCGCCTGCGACGCGCTGGACGCGATTAGCGTCTGCACACGCGGGGTGTCTACCACGAACGGGACCGCGACGATCAAAGCGATCGCCACGAGGCCGACGACCACGAGAACGCCGACGGTCCACCAGAGGGCGCGCATCACCGCGGGGCGCCGCAGACGGCTACGCCGTCTGGATCGCCGACAGACGCCAGGGGTTGGCTCCGACCGGGCGCGTGAACGTCCAGTACTCCTCGATGTCCTGCCGCGTCCGCGAGCCGTCCACAACGTTCCCGCTCGCGTCGTCCACCGTGTAGTCGACGAGCGAGACGGCGAAGTACACCGTGACCCAGTCCTGCCCGCTCTCCTGCCACGCCTCCGTCACCTCGGCGCGGTCGATCCGAATCTGTTCGACCCGGTTCGTCTGCCGCGCGCCGCGCAGGCGGTCACACTGGGCCTGGAGGCGCGCGTACTCCTGCGGGGTCAGGCGATCGGCAAGGGCGCTCATGTCCCGACGGCTGATCGCCGCCTGGACGTCGGTGAACGCCGTCCGGGCCCAGCCCGCGAACGCGTCGGGTTCGAAGCCCCGATCCATCTGCTGGATGTGCTCGATGCCACGGTCCCGGTCGGCCGCCTCCCGCGGTATCGCCACGGCCACGGCGCCGCCGCCTGACCCGCCCGGATCGCTCGCCCCGTACGCGCTCGCCCCGGCGCCGGCGTAGGCGGGCTCGGGCGCGCTCTGGCGCCCACGGATCATCCGCATCAGGAGGAAGACGCCGACGACGACGAGCAGAATCTCGAGGAGTCCGATGCCGCCACCGAAGCCGCCGCCGAAGAGCAGCGAGCCGAGGAGGCCGCCGAGCGCGAAGCCGGCGATTCCGCCCATGAGGCTCCCGAAGAACCCTGGCCGCTGGGGCGCGGGCTGCGGGGTTGGCTGGGCGATCCCGCGCGACGGAGTCGCCGGGTTGGCGGGCGCCACAGGGGGCGGGCGGGCCGGCGCCGAGTACGAGCGCGAGCCGCGGCTGCCGCCGCCCCCCGCGCGGGCCCAGACGGTCCCCGCATCGATCAAGAGCCACGAGACCAGCGCGAGCGCGATCAGGGCGAGCGGGACTCGGGACCTCATGGCGTCACCTCCGCATTCATTCTAGCCTATGCGGTTCCGCTCGCGGCGACCCGAGCTTGCGGAGCTCCTTCTTGAGGATCTTCCCCGTCGGGTTCTTGGGGAGCGCGCCGAGGAACTCGATCGTCTCGGGGACTTTGTAGGACGCGATCGCGTCGTGGCAGATCTTCCAGAGCTCCTCCGGTGTGACGCGCCGGCCCTCCTGCAGCACCACGTAGGCCTTCACGGCTTCGCCGCGCACCGGGTCGGGCACGCCGACGACCGCCGCCTCCTTCACGGCCGCGTGGCGGAAGAGCACCTCCTCGACCTCGCGCGGCGATCGCCGACCAGGAGCGCCGTCCGGTCCGCGTGGTCGCGCGCCGCAGCCTCGAGCAGCTGCGCGACGGTCACGGGATCAGGAGCACCTTGCCCGTCGTCTTCCGCCCTTCCAGGGCCCGGTGGGCCTCGGCGGCGTCCTTGAGGGGGAACTCGAACTCGGTCCGCAGCCTGAGCTTGCCGTCGCGAATCCAGCCGAGCACCTCGCCCGCGCGCTGGAGGAGCTCCTCGCGGGTCGCGACGTGGTGGACGAGGCTCGGACGCGTGAGGAACAGGGAGCCCTTCTGGTTCAGAACCTGGGGATCGAAGGTGCCGATGGGCCCGCTCGACTGGCCGTAGAGCGCCATCAGCCCGCGCGGCGCCAGGCAGCTGAGCCCCTTCTCGAACGTCGTCTTACCCACCGAGTCGTAGACGACCTGCACGCCCCTGCCGGACGTCAGCCGCTTCACCTCGGCCTCGAAGTCCTGTGTCGTGTAGAGGATGACCTCGTCCGCCCCCGCCTCGCGTGCGAGCTTGGCCTTCGCCTCGGTCGAGACCGTGCCGATGACGCGGGCGCCGCGCATCTTCGCGATCTGGCACAGGAGCAGCCCCACGCCGCCCGCCGCCGCGTGGACCAGGCATGTGTCGCCCCGCTTCAACGGATAGGTCGAGCACGCCAGGTAATGCGCGGTCATCCCCTGGAGCATCGCCGCCGCGCCCTGCCTGGTGCTGACGCCGGCCGGCAGGACGACCAGGCGCTGCGCGGGGACGGCAGCGTACTGCGCGTAGGCGCCCGCGACACCGGTGTAGGCGACCTTGTCGCCCACCCGCACCTCGGTCACGTTCGGACCGACCGCCGTGACGGTGCCGCCGGCCTCGAGACCGAGCGTCATCGGGAGCTCGGCCTTGTACTGGCCGGAGCGGTAATACACATCGATGTAGTTGAGCCCGGCGGCGTCGACCTTGACGACCGCCTCGCCCGCCTTGGGCTGGGGCTCGGGCACGTCCTCGTACTTGAGCACTTCGGGGCCGCCGGGAGCGTGGATACGAACGGCTTTCATGGGCTCGACCTCCGTGAACGGGTTGGCTCAGCGCAGCGGATTATAGCAGGGGCCCAGCGGACGACACGGGCGCCGCGACCGGCGTGCCGGTGTCGGGCCACCCACGGTTGAAACCGTGCCTGAGGACCCCGCGACAAAAGTGGTGCATCGCAAAGCACTCGAGGGCGAACGGCAGAAAGCCCAGGTAGCCGAGTACCGGCATCTCGAAGAGCTTCACATCGGGCGGGTACGGCACCGTGTAGGTCCACTTCGTCAGCGCCCAGTAGTTCCAGAACTCCCAGAGGACACCGCACACGAGGCCGCTCCCGAAGAGGGCCGCCACGCGCGAGGCGTCGCCTGCCGCGAGATCCGCGAGCCACGACGGGCGCCCGCGCCGGTAGTTCAGGGGCTCGAGGAGCAACGCCCAGCCGGTCCACACGAGCGGCACGAGCCAAGCCGAGACGACGGCGAGCGGCAGGACAACGCTCACGACGCCGGCGGCGACAGCGGCGCGGAGGAGACCCGGCGATGGCCGCCACGGCCTTACGCGCGCCCGCGTGAACACGGTCGCGCGGAGCGCCGCCGCCGTGAGGAACAGCGCGGGGAAGATCGTCGCGAACGCCCAGTCGTAGCCGACGCGGCGCAGGAGGAGGTTCGGCTCCACGTCGTGGTACTGCCACCAGACCCCGACGAGGTCGGCGCCGCCCTGCCAGAAGCGGGGGGCGTTGTACCACTCGAAGAGCCACCAGCCCCCAACCGACGTGAGCGCCACGAGCACGCCCTCGACGCGGTCGGTCGTGAGGTACGAGCGCCCCGTGACGCGCGCGACCACAGCGTCCATGAGCAGGACGTAGCCGGTCCAGACGATCGGCGTGAACCACCGCCCGACCAGCTGCGACCCGGAAAAGAGCAGGAGCTCGGCGCCGACGATGACCGCCGCCCCGAGCAACCCGTGGACCGGGAAACGAGCCGATCTCTGCACGGTCAGTCGCGCCGTGGGGAGGGGGCAGGACCGCGTGTCGCTAGACCTTAAGGAGCGAGCGGATCTCTTTCACGGCGCCCGCGCGCCACTCGAGGTAGCGCTCGGCGCGAAGCGCACGCCGGACCTCCAGCATTTTCTTCTCGATCTCCTCCGTCTGGGCGGGCGGCCGCTCGATGAAGCGGGCGAGCTCGTTCATGCTCTCGTCGAAGAACGCGAACACCGGGATCGACCGGTAGATCCCCTGGTTCAGGTACTGGTCCATGAGGTCCGGGTTCTTGTCCCGCAGGAAGACGCGCATCTCGATGTTCGGGTTGCCCTCGACCATCTTGGCCATGACCGGGAGATTGTAGAGGGCGTCGCCGCACCAGTCCTCGGTGATGACGAGGACGTTGAGCTTCTTACCGTGCCGGTCGAGCGCCGTCTTGTCCTCCGCCGTGATCTTGATCTCGTTCAGGAACTGGACGAACTTCTCCTTGTTCGTCCCCATCTGATCGAGGTACTGCTGGAACGTCATGCCCTGCTTGAAGCGCTCCTTCGTGACCATGGCGTCTCCCCCTCACCGCATCGTGGATAGGTCGATCGTGAACCAGCCGACGTCGCGGCCGTCGGCGTCCCGCACGACCAGTGCGACCCGCGACGTCCCCGTGAGGTTCCGCGTGGCGAAGCCGTAGACGCACCGGGCGAGGTACCGGCCATCGTCCTTGCGCACGGCGGTCCGCTCGTTCTGGACGAACGCAGGCTCGACCTCCCGGTCGCCGAGGCGCAGGCGGGGCGTGTAGAAGCGCGCGAAGTCCTCGCGCGGGCCGTGAAAAAACGCCCAGATCAGGAGGCGGTCCCGCTGCTCACGCAGGAGGCGCTCCGGCTCGTCGGGCTTCATCGCCTCGTTCCGGAACGCGGCGTGGCGCGCCGCCAGGACGAGCCGGTGGAACGGCGTCATCACGGTGACGCTGTCGCCCGACGCGTTCGCCACGCGCCACTCGGCGTCGAACGTCTCGATGGTCACGGACCGCTGGCCGACGCGGAGCGCGTCCTCGCGCTCGCCGGGCGTCAGCGCGAACGAGGCCGAGAGCGCCGGGATCGGCCGTAGCAGGAGCAGCGCACCGAGGAGCGCGGGCATGACGATTCCGGAGCGTCTCACGGGGTCCGCCCGACCACGACCCTGTTGAACGTCTCGGGGATGAAGAACCGCTGGGCGGCGCGCTGGACCTCCCGGGCGGTCACGCGCGCAACGCGCTCCTTGTAGCGGTCGGCGTAGTCCAGCCCGAGCCCCAGCTCCTCGATCGCCGAGACGAAGTCGGCGACCTTCGCGGACGTGTCGAGGCGCAGCGGGAAGCTCCCGACGAGGTACGCCTTGGCCAGCGAGAGCTCGGCGTCGGACGGGGGCTCGCGTGTCATGCGCGCGAGCTCCGCGTTGAGGAGGGTCCGGACCTTCGGCACCTCCGCGATTCTCGTCTGGGCACTCACGAAGAACGCCGAGCCGTACTTCGACGGCGAGACGTAGCTGTACACGCTGTACGCGAGGCCGCCTTCCTCGCGGACCCGCGTGTAGAGGCGTGAGGCCGAGCCGCCGCCGAGCACGTACGACGCGACGTAATCCGGGTCGGTCTGACGGATCGCCTGCCGGCCGAACATGATCGTCGCCTGCGTCAGGTCCCGCGGGATCACCTCCTCGCGCGGCTCTCGCCCCGCGGAGGCGGTCGGCACGCCGGGAAGCGGGCTGGCGGGCCGCGCCCACGACCCGAACCGTCCCAAGACCTCGCGGCGCGCCTCGTCGACGGTGACGGCGCCGACGACGGCGACGACCGTCGCGTCCGGACGGAAGCGCTCCCGGTGGAACTTCACCACGTCGTCACGCGTGAGCCGCGCCACGGATTCACGTGTGCCCTCCACCGGGAGGCCGTAGGGGTGGCCCGGGAAGACGAGCCGGGCCAGGGCCCGCGCGGCGACAGCTCCCGGGTCCTCCTCGGAGCGCTTGATGGAGGCCTGGATCTCGTCGATCTTCCGCGTGACCTCGTCCGGCGGGAACGTGGGCGACAGGATCACCTCCGAGAGGAGATCGAGGCCGAGCCCGAGGTCTGGCTTGAGGACGCGGAGCGACGCGCCGATGCTGTCGCGCCCGGCGCCCGCCTCCAGGCTCCCGCCGACGAACTCGATCGCCGAGTCGAGCTCGGGCCCCGTGCGCTTCGTCGTTCCGCGCGTGAGCAGGACGCCCGTGAGGTTCGCGAGCCCCGCCCGGTCGGGCGGGTCGTGCACGGCGCCCGCCTGGACCAGCGCGCGCACGGCCACGATCGGCACGGCGGGGCGCTCGGCGACGAGCAGCACGATGCCGTTCGGCAGAACCTCGCGATGGGCGATCGGCGCCGCCGCGGCCGGCGATGCGAGCCCGAGGAGCATGAGGGAGGCGAAGCGCGTCGTCAGCGAGCGCGTCATCAGGGTTTCGGGAGGAGGATCCCGACGTTCTTCTTGTCTTCGGGGAACCAGCTACCGGCGACGCGCACGAGGTCGGCCGCGGTCACGGCGCGGATCTTCGCGAGG
>WNGM01001352.1_pt1 | contig 24413 bp, 21 predicted proteins | sample 5400571 | NCBI WGS metagenome assembly WNGM01 (sample SAMN13153378, study PRJNA577476) | soil metagenome | isolation source: 100 cm soil or saprolite under Garry oak tree replicate 2 | place: USA:California | collected 2016-06-15 | reverse complement strand
CTGCGCGGTCTGACCCTGCCCATGCGCTTCAGAGGGCTGCTGATCAAGGTCACCCTCGAGGACGACCGTCTGCGGGTCGGCGCCGAGGTCGACAGCCTGAACCGGTCGGTGAAATTGGGTGTCGGAGACCAGGTCCGGGAGATCAGGTCCGGGGAGAGCCACACCTTCGACCTCTGAACGGGACCAAGGCAGTGGGGAGGGCCACGTCAATTGTGGCTAGCCACAGGCAGGCGTGAACGCCGGGCAAGCTGCGCTCGACATCAGCCTGGAGATCAAGAACATATGGGCACAGGTGTACAGCGTACTGAACCTGAATCACGCTTTGCTAGAGGTAGGAGAGTATGAGCAGGCGCTGCGGGTGACGCAGCAAGGGGTGGAGATGGCGCGTACGCTGCCCAACCCAACCCTGCTCTTCTTCCTGCTTACGGTCTTAGGTGTAGTGCATCAAGCGATGCTCTCGCTGGAGGAAGCACACGAGGCGCTCATAGAGGCGCTGGCTCTCGGCGAGAGCATCGCTGTCCGGTCGTATCAAGTGCTTGCCACCTCCAGGCTGTGCGCGAACAGCTCCCTCGCTGGTGACTGGAAGAGCGCATACACCTACGCGTTGGAGGCCGTAGCGGTACGAAAAGACATCGAAACGTCGTTGCTCTTTATCGACTTCCTCCGCTATTTTGAGATCGAGGCACTGCTGCTGGGTGGCGATGAGGAGTGGGCCAGGGAGGATGTGCAGCGCCTGGGTGCAGACATCAGGACCAATCGACGGCAGCGCCTCCCCTATCTGCGGGCGCTGGCAACCCTGGCGAAGTGGGATGGTGAGACGAGGGAGGCGCTGGCATCTTTACAAGAGGCGGCGATCCTGGCTCATGAGATCGGACTACCAGGGGAGCTATGGCCACTGCTTCATTGCCTGACTCAAGAGGGCAACCTTTGCAAAGATGTAGCGTTCCCCTTTTTTCGTTTTCGATAGTCATGTGGAGTCACATGCTCCAGCTTCTGAAACACCTTTGAGAAATAATTGGGGTCGTTATATCCGACGTTCGAAGCAATTTCGGTGACAGATTCGTTGCTGTGATCCAACATATATTTGGCTTCCTCAATTCTGAGCGTATTGATATATGCGGTGAGGGTCATCCCCAGTTCTTTTTTGAAGGTGCGGGAGAGATAGGACGGGTGGACCCCAAGCGTATCAGCAATGTGGTTGAGGTTTAAAGGCTGATCGATAGTGAAACGGATAGAGGTAACCGCTTCCCCGACTAGTGAAGAGAGTGTTGCTACCGACAATTCTCTCACCAGGTTGCAGTAGGCTTGAAGCATCTCTTCATAGAGGTATACTAACTCGGCTATGCTCTGTGCTTGTTCTATTTGGATAGCAAATTTCCCCGAGATGCTATCCAGATAGAGGGGATGAACCCCTCCGCTTTCCGCCGCTTTCCTGAATAACGTATTCGCAGAAAAAGAGAGATTTTTCATCGACCGCACTGGTGAATTGGGATGGCGGTACGGCCAGGAGAGCTCCTTTCCTTCCTCCATCGCTGTTTTCAACATGTGAGGGTCCCCTCTGGTAATGGCATGCAGCAGCTTGTTCTCGCTCGCATATCTTCTCTCAATCAGTTCCCGATCCTGTTCCAGATCATAGTTGAATTTCACTGCTGTGCCCTCTGAGGGAGGCAATGCGATTTCCATCTGTTGAGGCTGTATCATTCCTGGGGTAAACACGTTGATGAGTAAGTAGCTTATGGCATGCTGTTTCGCTTCATCTACCATCGTCAACGTGTTATAGCATTGGTGCAGTTGTCGCTGCATGACAAGGGGTAATCGTTCTTTGTGGATCATTTCACTTATCAGTTGCGGGGGATAGGCTTTACTGATACAGGGGCCTACCACAATAGTGCCTCGATATTCCGCTCCATCCCACATACCTGCCGCCAGAAACTCAAGCTGAATGGAGTCGCAAAACACATACACGCAGTCTTTCACAAGGGGCTGCTGAAGGACGTGGACAAGATCTGCATGTTTATAACGCTCAAGCACGGTGGGCAGATCATAGGAGGCGTAATGGATCTGTGAAACCCTCTCGTTGTCAAACAATTGTACTTCGAGATTCGTGAGGATCGAAATGAGTTGACAACCTGATCTGTACTGCTCATAAGCGGCTTGCATCGTGGTCCTCCTAAATGGTCAAAAATATCCCCTTATTGGTCAGAATTATACGAGAAAATGTGAGATTGGGCAAGTATACTATTAGATGAAGACATTTTTCAGAACATATTTAAAAGCCTTGTTCTTCACTTTTCTTACGAACGGCCTGGGAAATGAGCGAACTGTGAGTTTTTCTAAGGCAAGGTTCAATTCACGTTCAATCACACTTGACAGTCTGAACAGTCCAAAAACAATTTCTCGCCGAATTGGAAGCGGTTCGGATAGCAATTGAGTTTCATGAAACTTTCAAGTGCATTTGAACCATGCCTAACGTTCTTTTAACGCTTTTCTTAACGCTCCCCAGTTAAAATGAAAGTAGCTCGGACAACAGGTTTCATTGAGCACGCAGAAGCAGGTCTCGGCAGAGCAAACGTTCCGACTTCCGCACGAAACACCCGCTTATGGAGGGCAATGCTTCCGAACTACCTGGAAAATGAGCGCACCGTGAGACTTCAGGCAGAAGAACATGGTAGCGACAGCAACCAAACCAAACACCTTTGCAGCAGTAATTGTAGGAAGTATGTTTGTTACGTCAGGAAGCATGTTTGAAACGAAAGGAGTCCTTTCCCCATGGAAGATATTCAAGCCGTTGACCTGGCATTGTCCGCCGAACCATCTCCCGGCACGCCAGAAGCGCTGCAAGTCCCGACACGGCAGGTAGGCCGCGGCTTCATGTTCGCGCTGACTGCCGCTGCCATCTCTCTCTATATCCTCTACGCCGGTATCGGAGCCTTGTTGTTGCCCTTCCAGATTGGCCTGCTTGCTCCAGGGAGCAAAGTCGCGATCCTCAGTTTTTTCACGAGCATCACGGTCCTGATCGCGCTTTTTGCCAATCCCCTCGCCGGTTCGCTCAGTGACCGCACCACCTCGCGCTTTGGACGCAGGCGTCCGTGGATCTTCGTGGGTGGCCTGCTGACGGTGGTGGGCCTGCTCTTCATGTGGCGAGCGACGAGTATCCCGCTCTTGTTCATTGGCTATTGTTTTGTCGAGCTCTTCTCCAACATCGCCCTGGCGACGCTCGTCGCGACGATCCCCGATCAGGTCCCGGAGAACCAGCGTGGGACCGTTTCCGGCATCTTCGGTCTTGCCACCGGCCTGGGAGGCATCCTGGGCGCGATTCTGGCCGGCCAGATCTTCAAGTCTGCTCCGACGAACGCCTACGTGGTCATGTTCCTGATCGTGCTCGTGACCACCGTTCCGTTCGCGCTCTTTCTGTCCGACAAGGTCCTCCCCAAGGGCTCGATGCCTCCTTTCCACCTCGGTGCGTTTCTCAAGAATTTCTGGGTGAATCCCCGTACGTACCCAGATTTCGGCTGGGCATGGCTGACGCGTTTCGTCCCGTTTGTTGGGTATTTTCTGGGGATCACGTATATCTTCTATTACCTGGAGGATGTCGTGAAATATCCGGCCGCGCTGCAAGGGGCCTCGACGTTCAGCATTATCGCAGCGGTCGTGTCACTGCTCTCCACGGTCCTTGGCGGCTTCCTCTCTGATCGCTTCCAGAGGCGCAAGCCCTTTGTGATCGCTGGGATGATTATTATAGCCACCTCCATGCTGCTGCTCGCCCTTTTCCACACCTGGATCGCCGTGCTGATCGCTGCCGCCGTGCTGGGATTTGGCCTGGGAGCCTACCTGTCCGTTGATGTCGCGATCGTCACCCTGGTGTTGCCTTCGGCAAAGAACCGGGCAAAGGATATGGGCATCATCAATATCGCCAACACGCTGCCCCACTCAGTGGCACCCGTGCTTGCCGGCTTCATCCTTGCTCTGACGCATAATTATTCGGTCTTGTACATCGCTGCGACGATCTTCGTCCTGCTTGGCATCTTTACAGTGATGCCGATCAAGGCCGTACGCTAACGACACAGACCATCCAGTCCCCAGTGCAAGGCTGGGGACTGGATGCAGGGGTAATCACGGCTAGCATAGGCAGGACAGACGTCGTAGCGTGTCCAATGGAGACATTTTCGCAAGAGGAGAGAAACCATGTTATACCCCATCATGACCACGTCAAGAGAACTCGTTGATTTGAATGGGATCTGGAATTTTAAGCTGGATCACGGCACAGGATTTGAAGAGGAATGGTTTGGACGCCCGTTACAGCAGGCGATCCCGATGCCGGTCCCTGCTTCCTACAATGATCTGTATGAAGGAGCGGAATTTCGCGACCACATTGGGTGGGTCTGGTATGAACGGGAGATCGTCTTCCCTGACCATTTCTTCACGCAACGCCTGGTGCTTCGTTTTGGCTCGGTGACACACGCGGCCCGCGTCTATCTCAATGGACAGCTTGTCGTCGAACATCAGGGGGGATTTACGCCGTTCGAGGCAGAGATCAATGCATTCGTAAGCCCCGGCAAAAATCGCCTGACGGTCGCGGTCAACACTATTGTGGACTACACCACGCTTCCGGTGGGCAACTATCAAGAAGAAGACGTGCCCGGCCTGGGAAAAGTGGTGACGGACACCCCGAACTTTGACTTTTTCAACTATGCAGGCATCCAACGCCCGGTCAAACTCTATACCACCCCGAAAACCTATATACGCGATATCACCCTGACGACGGAGGTAGATGGAACGAATGCGCGGGTCGGATACACCATCGAGGCCGAGGGAGCAGCGGAGGTTCGCGTCTCCCTTCTCGACGAGACCGGTGAAAGAGTTGCCAGCGGCACCGGAGCGACCGGCCAACTCTCTATCGCAGCGGTGCATCTCTGGCAGCCGCGGCACGCCTATCTGTATAGCTGTGTGGTGGAATTGTGGCAGGATGGGCAGCGTCGTGATACGTATGAGGAACCGTTCGGTGTGCGGACGGTTGAGGTCCGGGACGGGAAATTCCTCATTAATGGGAAGCCGTTCTATTTTAAGGGCTTTGGCAAACATGAGGACTCTCATATCCACGGGCGCGGATTTGATGAAGCGCTTAATGTGAAAGACCTGAATCTGCTGCAATGGATAGGCGCCAACTCCTTCCGCACCTCTCACTATCCCTATTCTGAAGAGCTCATGCGCCTGGCGGACCGTGAAGGATTCGTGGTGATCGATGAGACTCCGGCGGTAGGATTGCATTTGAACTTTGGATCATTCTTTGGCGGGAGTGGCAAGCCCCATAAAACGTGGGAAGAGCTCTTGACCAAAGAGCATCATGTGCAGGTGATTCGCGAGCTGATCGCACGCGATAAAAATCATGCGTGTGTGGTGATGTGGTCCATTGCCAATGAATCAGCATCCGAAGAAGAGGGCGCGCGTGCCTACTTTCAACCCTTAGTCCAGCTCGCACGAGATCTCGACCCCCAGAAACGCCCCGTCACCATTGTGATACACATGATGGCAACTCCCGACAAGAATACCGTCTCGGACCTGGTGGATGTGCTGGCACTGAACCTCTACTATGGCTGGTATGCTCACGGCGGACAATTAGAAGTCGCCAAAGCCCTCTTGCGTGCCGAGTTGACGGGCTGGAATCGGGTGCAGCCGGGTAAACCCGTGATGTTCACCGAGTATGGCGCTGACACCATCGCAGGCTTCCATGATACAACGCCCGTGATGTTTTCCGAAGAGTATCAGGTGGCCTGCCTGCAAGCCAATCATGAAGTGGTGGACGAGTTCCCAAACTTTATCGGTGAGCAAGTGTGGCACTTCACCGATTTCCAAACCAGTCAAGGTGTGATGCGCGTGCAGGGCAACAAAAAGGGCGTGTTCACCAGAGAACGCAAACCTAAAATGGCGGCGCACTATCTCAGAGAACGCTGGATGGCAATTCCAGACTTTGGCTACAAACCATAAGTGCCGATCGGTACACGAGCTTCGAGAGGAGGAGATATGCCCGATACGAGCTTCGATGGGCAAGGCCGCACCGCCGTCATCACGGGCGGCAGCGGTGTGCTGGGCAGGGTCTTGGCACACGCTCTGGCGAAGGCCGGGGTGCGTGTTGCCATTCTCAGTTTGCACGCCGCTTCATCGGCGAACGTGGTTGAAAGCATACGAGCGGAAGGCGGAGAAGCCATTGGGATTGCCTGTGATGTAATGGAGAGGGCTGACCTTGTACGCGCCTACACAGAAGTTCTGGACAGCTTCGGCCACATTGATATGCTGATCAACGCGGCCGGCGGAAACTCGCCGCACGCTACCACCTCAGCCACTACCTCGTTTTTTGACCTGGATGTTCACGCCGTTGATGCTGTCCTGGGTTTGAATTTTACCGGGACGTTTCAGAGTTGCCAGATCTTCGGGCGCGCTATGGCCGAGCGCAAACAGGGCATCATTGTCAACATTGTCTCGATGAATGCGCTGCGCCCTTTGACCCGCATCCCGGCATACAGTGCCGCCAAAGCCGCCGTCGCCAACTTTACCCAATGGCTCGCTGTCCATATGGCGCAGGAGTATAGCCCGGCAATTCGTGTCAATGCAATTGCTCCCGGCTTCTTTCTGACCGAACAGAATCGCTTTCTCATGATCGATGCCGCAAGCGGAGAGCCGACACCGCGCGGCGCAGCCATCCTGCACCATACACCAATGGCGCGATTAGGCGAGCCAGAGGATCTCGTTGGCACGCTGTTATGGTTGGTCGGTCCTGCTTCATCGTTCGTGACCGGTATCGTGGTTCCCGTAGATGGCGGTTTCTCAGCTTATAGCGGCGTCTAAAAAAGGGAGGAAACGCATCATGGTGCTAGGAAAAGGGTCAACGACGGCAACGTTGACCACCGAGGATATCCAACAACTGCTCGCCTCAGCAGATGAGCAGTTACTCGTAGGAACCGGGCTTGACCCGACCAACAAGCGCGTCCTGGTGATCATTCCTGACGGGACACGCACGGCTCCCATCCCCCTGATGTTTCGCCTGCTCTATGAGCAATTTGGACGGCGCGCCGCACAACTCGATTACTTAATTGCCCTGGGAACCCATCCACCCATGCTGCAAGAGGCCATTGATCACCTGGTCGGCGTGACAGCGGTCCAACGAGTCAATGAGCCAGGCTACTACATCAAGACGCCCTACATTGACCATCTAGTCGGCGTGACGGCGGCCGAACGAGCGGAGCGCTATCCCAACGTGCGCATCTTCAACCACGACTGGCACAATCCGCAGGCACTTCAGACCATCGGGGTCATCATGGGCTCAGAGGCAGCCGAGATGACCGGGGGATTGCTCACCGATGACGTGCCGGTCACGCTCAACCGCTTGATCTTCGCGTATGACCTCTTGCTGATCTGTGGGCCGGTCTTTCCCCACGAGGTGGCCGGCTTCTCCGGGGGAGCCAAGTATCTCTTCCCCGGCATCGCGGGTCCAGATATTATCAATTTCACCCACTGGCTCGGTGCGCTGGTGACCAGTCTGCGCACCATCGGCATCAAGGACACCCCTGTCCGGCGCGTCATCACCCAGGCGGCAGGATTTGTGCCACGCCCACTGCTGTGCCTGGCGATGGTGATGCAAGGCCAGGACTTACACGGCCTCTACATCGGCGACCATGTTGAAGCCTGGAGCCAGGCTGCAGATCTCTCGGCACAACTCGACATCACCTATGTGGATCACCCGTTTCACAGGGTACTCTCCGCCCCAGCCGCGATGTACGACGACCTGTGGACGGCAGCCAAGGCAATGTACAAAACCGAACCAGCGATTGCCGACGGAGGTGAAGTCATTATCTACGCCCCGCACATCACCGAGGTCTCCTATACGCACGGCAAACTGATTGACGAGGTTGGCTACCATGTCAGGGATTATTTCGTCAAGCAATGGGATCGCTTTCAACACGTGCCTGGGGGCGTTCTGGCCCATAGCACACACGTCAAGGGAACGGGGACCTACGATGCCACCACCGGCATCGAAACGCCGCGTATCTCGGTCACACTGGCCACCGGCATTCCCGAGGAACGCTGCCGGCGCATCAACCTGGGCTATGCCGATTATCGGGAGATTGACCCCGCAGCATGGAAGGGACGCGAACAGGAGGGCATCCTCTACGTGCCACATGCCGGGGAGATGCTCTACCGCGCTCGCGGTATCTAAGAGGAAGCCACAAGAGATGGCAGGAAGGAGTTTTCACTCATGAAGAATGACCACGCCAGACAAGTCGCCCTCCAACACCTGATCGAGGACGATGCCGTCGGTCAGTTGCGACGGCGCGATGGCCTGATGGCTACACTCGGCCGTGAAGGGAGTGCGCTCAAACTCGATTGGGTCGAGGGAGTAGCACGTTTGCTCGCCCATCCAACACAGTTGGAAGAGGTAGAAGCGGAGGCGCGAGACATCTGGGGACGCGGGATCCGCCACATGATCTGGGCTGGTATGGGCGGCTCGGTCATTGCGGTGCGCGTCTTCTGCGATCTAGGCTTCTGTAACGGGCGCGACGAAGGACAGGTGACTATCTACCCGCTGGACAGCACCGATCCAGCCGCGCTCAACGGCATTGTGCGCAAGATAGCAGCAGCCAAGCATTTGACGAGGCCCTCTGGAGAAGAAGCATCCAATCCAGCTTTCTTGCGAGCACTGCTCGCTGACGTGATGATGGTCGGCGTATCAATGGGCATGACCTCCGAAGAGCCGATCACGCACCTGGAATGGTTCACCGCTCTTTTGAAGCAGGCCGGGTTACGTCCGGCGGAGCACTTGCTGGTGATGACACTGCCTGATTCCTACCTTGACCGCTTTGCGAACGCGGAGCTTGCGCCCAGTCGTCCCTTGCAACCGGATGGCGGGATTGGCACCGGTGGGCGCATGAGCGCACCCGCAACACGCGTGTTTCTGCTGCCTGCGGCCCTCTATCTTACCCGTTTCACTGATAGACCGGGTCGACTCCGCTCGGTGCTGCAACAGGCCTGGGACGAGTATAACCTTGAACTGGCAACATCCCACCCAGCAGAACATCCCTTTGTGCAACTGGCCGCCGCCCTGAGTGCGGCAAGCCTCGATGGAGCCTGCCGCTTGCTGCTGGGAATGCCTGAAGGCTGGCAAGCCTTTGTCTCCTGGCTCGAACAATTGATGGAGGAGAGCCTGGGCAAAGGAGGCAAGGGGATCGTGGTCTTTGACGATCAAACGCTGAACCACGCGGCTCCCGGCTATCAGCCGGGCGGCATGTTGCCTGTTCGTGTGGTGACGGAAGGGACGCAAGCAGGAGAAGACCAGATCTTTCTCCTCTCCCAGCCTTCCCTTGCCAGCAAAGAACCGCAGAACCGACTGGTAGCCCTGGCCGCAAGTTTTCTTGGCTGGCAGTTGAGCATGGCCCTCTATGGCTATCTGCAACAGATTACGTTCGCAGGTCAGCCTGCGGTCGAGAACTACAAGGCGCGAGCACGTGCTTTACGGACACAACCCAATCCCTTGCAGGTCGCGTCAAATTGGAGCCCGGCGGCGCAAGAGGGCATCCTGACGCTCCTTGCTCCCCATGGGGCCATGAGCCACGCCCCGCAGGAACGCGACTCCGCTGCATCAACGTTTGCAAAGGCACTGCAAGAATGTGCTTCGGCTGACGATGCACACAGGCATCCCCTGAGCTATCTAGACGTGACCGTCAACGGAGAAGCGCAGGCAAGCCTGCTCTCAGTGCTTGACAGGCATGTGCATACCATGGGGAACAGGCTTTTAGGCATTCCCGTGAAGCTGCGGCAAGCACCCGCCGCCTACCATTCCACAGAACAAAGCGAGATGGACGGACCACCATCCCTGGTCAGCCTACGCCTCGTTGCGCGAGACTCAGAAGCAAGCCTGCTCGGCAGCTATACCAACACCTTTCTCCATGCCCAGGCGGTGAGTACCTGGCAGGCGATGATGGAAACCGGTCGTCCTTGCTTTTTACTCGTCATCGATGGGTCTCTCGACGATGCGCTTGAGCCACTTGCAACCTTTTTTTCTCACGTGGAGGAGTATTTTCACCAGCGCCCTGAGAAATGATACTGAGGAGAAAGCACATGACGCAAGAGGCATCTTCTGCCAACCCACATCCAGAACCGCCCTATATTCTGGCACTCGATATCGGTACCTCATCAACGCGTGCATTACTGTTTGATGCAACTGGGAACACGGTACCGAATGTCCTTGCTCAGCGTCCGTACCAACTCAGGATTACGAATGAAGGCGAGGTTTCAGTTGATCCTGATGCCCTGGTGGCGGTCGTTCGTCAGACCATCTATGATAGCCTGGAAATGGCTGGCCCGTTGGCACACCACATCGGTGCTGTAGCAATAGATACGTTCTGGCACAGCATCATGGGAGTTGATGCCGACAATTGTCCTCTGACACCACTGATCATCTGGGAAGATACACGTCCTCATCAAGCAGCACTAGAGCTACGCGAGCAGCTCGATGAAGCGGCGATCCACGCCCGAACGGGAGCGAGATTCCATGCCAGTTACTGGCCTGCGAAGCTGCGCTGGCTGGCAACACAAGCACCTGATCCCTTCGCACGCGTGGCCCAGTGGCTGTCCTTTGGAGAATACCTGTATCGTCACTTCCTGGGCCGTTCCGTCTGTAGTCTCTCGATGGCCTCCGGTACAGGCATGTTGCATACGCACGCTCGCGCCTGGGATACTGAACTGATGTACGTACTCGGCGTGCGGCCGGAGCAGTTGCCACCTCTGGGAGATCTGTATGAGAGTGTACAAGGGTTGACAGCCGAATATACTTCTGCATGGCCGGCCTTATGCAACGTTCCCTGGTTCCCGGCTATAGGAGACGGCGCAGCAGCCTGCGTCGGCTCAGGGTGTGCCAGTATGGAGAACTGGTCAATCACGATTGGCACCTCCAGCGCGATACGTGTGGTTGTACCCCTTGAAGAGGTGAACCCACCAATGGGCCTCTGGCTCTACCTGATTGACGCCAGGCGGGCCGTGCTTGGTGGCGCACTCAGTGAAGGTGGCAACATGCTTTACTGGCTGGATAGCATTCTCAAATTGCCTTCGCTCGCTGATGCCGAGAGCCTTGTGGCCGCGCTGCAACCCGATGGGCATGGTTTAACCGTTCTTCCTTTTCTCTCAGGTGAGCGGAGCCTCGGCTGGCACGCGAACGCACGTATGACCATCAGTGGCATGCAGGCGCATACTTCCCCTGCCGACCTCCTACGCGCAGGGATGGAATCGCTGGCCTATCAGCTCGATGCGGTTTTTGGGCAAGTATGCCATACCTTACAGAGAGGAAGGACAGCACCGAGGGTGATCGGTAGTGGGGGCGCATTGCTCGGCTCAACGACGTTGGGGCAGATTGTTGCGGACACGCTCGGTGTACCCGTCTATCCTTCCCTTGACCACGAAGCCTCAGCTCGCGGCGCGGCACTGCTTGCCCTCGAAGCCATGGGAATCCTACCTGATGTTGCACAGGTGTCTCCTCATCTGAAGCCGGGAGTCAAGCCGGATGCGAAGAAGCATGCCGTGTACAGGAAAGCGGCTGAGCGGCAACGAAAGCTGTACCAGACACTCCTTGAGGGAAGGCCAGGTTACTTCCCAAATAGCTCATAACGCCCTGGCAGACTTTGATGAGGCTGAACATACAGGAACGTACTGCACAGAGTTGTCAAGAAAGGAACATATCATGCAACTTGGAATGATCGGACTGGCGACCCCGCCGGGCAGTTCGGATGCGGAGGAGATCGCCAGGATGGTCCCGCCGGGGGCACGGGTGGTCAAGGCGTTCAATACCACCTTCGCCCGAACGCTGGTCGCCGGGACGGTGGCCGGTCAGCCGCTCGATGTCTTCATCACCGGTGACGACGCAGCAGCGAAGGCCACGATCTCCCAACTGGTCGAAGCGGGCGGCTTGCGTGCGATTGACACAGGGCCCCTCTCGCGTGCTCGCCAACTGGAAGGAATGGGCTTTCTCGGCATTACGCTGCAGGGCCCACTCGGCACCCAATTCATGAGCGCCTGGAAATTGCTCTTCCCGTGAGGACGTAGAACGCATGGCCTCATGTCGCAAGGGTCGCCTGGGTGATCTGTGTTGTTCGTGCTCCAATGGATGTGCCAGGACGACGGTGTGACATGTGTTCATTGCGGCTGTACACACTGTGATGCGCACCGGCATGTGGCCGATGGAGAAACACAGATGACACACAAGGAGGGCGTGAACTCACGGTGCGATGCAGTCAGATGACTGCACCGGTCAACCGTGAGAGACTCACACATAGTGCTTGATGACAAGCAGAAAGGAAGGAAGACATGAGTACGATTCAACCCAGTGGAGGAGAAATGAAGGCGATCACGATTTCGCGCCTGTATGGCAGCGGCGGCGGCGAGATCGGAACTCGTCTTGCCCAGCGCCTGCACTGGCACCTGATTGACCACGAACTTGTGGCACGGGTGGCCCGTGAATTGGGGATCCCGGAGCAACAAGCTGAGGTGCACGATGAGTACGCCAAAGGCTTCATCGCTCGTGTGGTGAGCCAGTTCGTTTCCACGGTGCCCACAGCGGCATCTCCCGTTGTTCAGGTGGCATTACCAGATCAAACCGATGAAAACAGGTATCAAGAGACCCTGCGTCATGTCGTGGAGACTGCGGCAGACACCGGCCGCGCGGTGATTGTCGGACGTGCATCGCAGATTATCCTGGCCAAGCGGCGCGACGTGCTGCACGTGTTCATCGAGGCCCCATTGCAAGAGCGCATCGCCTACGTCGCCCTGCGGGAAAACCTGGATGCGGCCAGGGCACGGGACCGTATCCAACTCAAGGACGGCGACCGCTCACGCTACTTTCAGACGGTGTATCACCGGGACGCGAACGATCCGATGCTCTACGATCTAGTTATCAATACAGGTGTGCTCACGCTGGACCGGGCGGTTGATCTGATCGGCCTGGCCCTGGAAGACAAAGCCCAAACGCTCTCGCTGCCAGTAGAGGCGTTGGGACCGGCACGCGGGCTGGCTCGCTATCCAGGCCAACCTGCTGACTTCCGCCCACCAGCACACCTGACTGATACGCAACCTTCCTCGTAAAGGAGCAAACATATGTGTACGATGTCAGAGAAGACCTGACACTTCATGGGTTACAGGTACTCCGCTGCGGTTCTAGCTGTTCTGTACGTTTTGCGAAAGTCGAGATACTAGCGCTTCTCACCTGTGGAGGACTTTTATGAACACACCAAAGGCGATCATTTTCGACCTGGATGGTGTCCTCACCGACACCTCAGAATACCATTATCAAGCCTGGAAACACCTGGCTGATGATGAGGGCATTCCTTTCACGCACGAGGAGAACGATACGCACCTGCGTGGCGTTGGACGACGCGACTCGCTTGTGTACCTGCTCAAGGGCCGCACGGTGTCTGAAGCGCAGATGCAGGACATGATGAATCGGAAAAATCGCTATTACGCGGAGCTGATCAAGAATATGTCGCCCAAAGAGGTCGTGCCGGGCGGGGTAGCCCTCTTGAAAGAGATACGACAGGCAGGCATCAAAACGGCCATTGCCTCTGCTAGCAGAAACACGCTGACCGTGTTGCACCTGTTGGACCTCGTGTCCTCCTTTGATGGCATCGCCGATGGCAATAGCGTCGTTCATGGGAAGCCGGCACCGGATGTCTTCATCTTCGCGGCTGGTCTCGTGAACACGCCAACGCGGGACTGCCTGGGGATTGAGGATGCCAACGCCGGTATCGAGGCGATCAAAGCGGCAGGAATGACGGCTCTTGGGATCGGCCCGCGAGAGCGTTTCCCGATGGCAGACAAGGTCCTGGCCACTCTTGAAAAGAAAACGCTCCAGGACCTGCTCGCGTAACGAAAAACGCGAGGATGGCTACACCACAGAGCCCCCTGCCCGCTCCGTGGACACGCCTGGCCTTCTCCTTCCTTCACAAAGGCAAGAGGGAACAGGTCGATCTCCGCCGGTAGAGAACCCATGCGCCATGGCGAGCATTTGCCGGGCAACCAGCAGGTACCCGACAGATGCTCTTTTGGAAACGGCAAGGATGGTGTCGTTTGACGCGATGGTAATGGCGTCTGACGTCATCATGGCAGAAATGCGGCGTGAATCACACGTCAAACAACATGTAAGAGGATTGTTACTGAGGAGGCTTTGCGATGTCACAAGGAACACAAGCAGTTTCAGAGCAGTGGATTGATATTTCACTTGGCCTACATGATGGCATGGTTCACTGGCCTGATAATCCACCAGTACAGATAGGCTTTGTGAAGGCTATCGACAAAGGCGATGTCTGTAATGTCTCGAAGATATCGATGGGCGTGCATTCTGGTACCCACATGGATGCACCGTTACATTTCTTTCAGGATGGCAAGAGTATTGACACCATGCCCTTGGAAGCCTCGATTGGGCGAGCGCGCGTGATCGAGATTCAAGATACCGAGTCTATTAAGGTCGCCGAGCTTGAACACCACCGCATTCAGATGGGTGAGCGTATCCTCTTCAAAACCATCAACTCGACTCATTACTGGCAAACGGACGCGTTTGAAAAGAACTTTGTGTTTATCTCACAGGAGGCCGCGGAGTACTTAGGAAAAGTGCGGGTACAAACCATCGGCGTTGACTATCTCTCCGTAGGTGGCTATTTCAAAGATGGCCCCGAAACACACCGCGCCTTGCTCGCTGCGAGCATCTGGATTATCGAAGGACTCAACCTCGCTTCAGTAGCAGCGGGGGAATATGAATTGATCTGCCTCCCGGTGAAGCTCACCGGTAGCGAAGGAGCGCCAGCCAGAGCCATCTTAAAAAAGCTTTAACCTGATCTCACGGCTGCATGCAAAAAGAAAGCTGATCAGGTACAGTCAGCCAAGGAGTTCCCCAGGCCAGTGCTCACTGTGATTGCCGAACGGAGTATTCCAATGCTACTGTGCTGCGCGACCTGCCTCCTCTGATGACATGGGGGAGATTCAGAGAGCAAGCCATTGACATTCACGAGCTGTCCAAGTTATGATGTACATGTACTCGACACAACAAAGTTCCAAATTTCTTCTTGTAGCGCACAATCTATTGGCTCCTAAGGAGGGTGTCCCTATGGAGATTCGCAGATTGGATCACGCGGCTCTGGTCGTCAAAGATGTTGAGCGCTCCCGCCGTTTTTACGGCCAGGTGCTTGATATGGAGGAAGTTCCCCGCCCGAGCAATTTTAACTTCCCTGGTGCCTGGTTCCGTCAAGGACGCGCTGAGGTTCACCTGATTGGTGAAGCCGAGCCTGGACGCGCTGCCCAGGTACAACCCGGCGGCTACCGGCCCGAGGAACTGTCCATTGGCTATGCAGCGCATATTGCCTTCGAGGTTGCCAGCCTGGAAGAAGCGCGCCGGCACTTGCAAGCTCACGATGTTGAAATCGTTGGTGGACCACGCCCGCGCGGTGATGGCGTTATGCAGATGTACGTTTGCGATCCTGATGGCTACATCGTAGAGCTATTTGTTTGGGAGAAGAAATAGCACTCAGGTTCAGACCAGAAAGGAGGGGCGCACCTCTGCCGCCCCGGAAATGGCGCTCTTCCAATAATTGTATTTCGGGTTCATAGGACGGCAGTCTTCGCGCCGCATGCTGATGAAACCACCCAGATTTCGTTATTTTGCCCCGCAGGGTGTTGAAGAGGCGCTAGCACTCTTAGCCGAACATGCAGATGAAGGACGGGTGCTGGCAGGAGGCCAGAGTCTCGTCCCGCTGATGAATATGCGCCTCGCTCATCCCGGCGTACTCGTGGATATCAACGGCATCCGCGAACTGGCCTATGTGCGCCCCTGGGATGGAGGCCTGGCGTTCGGCGCAATCACCCGCGACGCGGCGGTAGCGAGCGATCCTACCGTAGCAGCACACTTCCCGCTGCTCGCAGAAGCAGCTCACTGCGTTGGACATCCTGCCATTCGCAACCGCAGCACTGTCGGCGGCAGTATTGCCCACGCTGATCCAGCCGCCGAATTGCCCGCCGTGATGCTCGCCTTGAACGCAGAATTTGAGGTTCGCAGTCGCTCCGGCAGCCGTACTATTTCCGCCCAGGATTTCTTCAAGGGCTACCTCATGACCGACCTCAAAACCGGAGAGCTGCTGACCGAACTGCGCATTCCCGGCCTGCTTCCATGGTCTGGAAGCGCGTTTGTAGAGTTCTCGCGCCGCGAAGGTGACTACGCCCTGGCAGGCGTTGCAGCCGTCTTAGCGCTGGACGAAGATGGCACAATTGCCGACGCTCGCCTTGGACTATGCAGCGTAGGCCCGGCGCCTGTGCGTCCTCAGCATGCAGAAGCGCTGTTGCGTGGCCAGCGCCCTGGTGATGAGGCCTGGGCAGCCGCTGCAGCCGCTGTCGTTGCTGCACTGGATAGTCCACCCTCTGATATCCACGGCTCAGCCGATTATCGCCGCGGCCTGGCCGGCATCCTGACCAGGCAAGCGCTGGCTATTGCCGCAGAGCGAGCAGAAAGGAATCGATGATGCAAGAAGACGATTTTGTGACGATACGCCTGGCGGTCAATGGCGTGACTCATCACCTGGTGGTCGAGCCAAGGCGCTTGTTAGCCGATGTGTTGCGCGAAGATTTGGGATTGACCGGCACCAATATTGGCTGTGAACATGGTGTCTGCGGTTCCTGTACCGTGCTGGTGGATGGACAGAGCGTGCGCTCGTGCCTGATGTTCGCTGTGCAGGCCAATGGCCACGAAGTAATGACGGTGGAGGGCTTATCTCGCGCTGGAGAGATGCATCCACTCCAGAAGGCCTTCTGGGAGCAACAGGGGCTTCAGTGTGGTTTTTGTACCCCTGGTTTTCTGATGACCGCCTATGAATTGCTGCAACATAATCCCGACCCCAGCGAGGAAGAGGTTCGCAGCGCACTGTCCGGTAATATCTGTCGTTGTACTGGCTATCAACATATTGTCAACGCAGTTCGAGCCGCTGCACAGGCTCTTGCGGAAGCAGACGCGAAAGTGCTTGTTGACAAATGAATCCGGCCAACTGTATTAGGGCCAATTTACAGGCTCTAATAGATATCAACCCAAGGAGAAGCGAAAAAGAGAAAATGGTCAGGCGACGGGTCTCCTCACATAGGGGCGGGAGAGGAGTTGGGTAGGGTTGGAGGCCCGTGGGTGGGATGCAGCTGCGGTGTCCAGGCCAGGCAAGGGGCTACGGCGGGCGACCATAAAGGCCCTCCTATCCACATCCCCGCCGCCCTCGCCCCTACGCGAGATCCCAGCCATTCTCAGGTTGATGCGTATTAGAGCCGATAATGAACTTTAACGAATGAACCTGGATATCGAGAATCAAGGTCGGTGGGCCGATAAATCGGCGGTGGGCGCGATAAATCGGCCCCTACGGCGGCTTCGTCGCCCGTATGGGATATCCCCATTAATTTATTAAGGCAAGGTTCAATGCGGACGAAAGGTTCTTGACCGTTTGAACAGTCGCACCGTGTCATCCTGAGCGAAGCGAAGGGTCTGTCGCGGCTGGCAGCGAGATCCTTCGCTTCACTCAGGATGACACGGCTGGACCTTTCTGTCCGAGGATTCAAAGGAGAAATAGGCCATGACGACTACAACCAATCAGCGCACATGGATTGGGAAGGATATCAAGCGTCGCGAAGACCCGGCATTGCTCATGGGCACTGCCATCTACACCAACGACATAAACCTTCCTGGAATGCTCCATGCTGCCGTGTTACGCAGTCCTTATCCCCACGCTCGCATTGTCAGTATCGATACCAGCGCTGCTAAACAACTGCCCGGGGTCTACGCTGTATTGACCGGGCGTGACGCGGCTGAAATCATTGATCCTCTTCCCGCCTTCTGTGCTGAACCGGTGGTGGAACATGCAATTGCGCTGGAAAAAGTGCGCTACGCGGGTGAAGCGGTGGTGGCGGTGGCGGCGGAAAGCCGTTATATAGCAGAGGATGCCCTGGAACTGGTGCAGATCGAGTGGGAGCCGCTGCCTCCGGTGATCGACGTGCTGGAAGCGATGAAACCGGATGCACCCCGGGTGCATGAAACGCTCTCTTCAAACGTGGCCTATGACCATACCTTCATCTTTGGCGATGTAGATGGTGACTTCGCACGCTCCGAGCGCATCATAAAGCGCCGCTTGCACTGGCCACGTGCTACCGCCGCTCCTATGGAGACGGCCGGGGCAGTCTGCCAGTACAACGCGGGAAGTGAGCGCATGGAGGTCTGGTCCAATACCAATATGCTCAACTTCGTGGCCTGGGTGATTGCCGGTACGCTGCGGCTGCCCCCCCACAAGGTCAACTTCTATCCCATGTACACCGGCGGCAGCTTCGGCAGCAAGCACGTGATCAGCAAGGTGATCGCCATCGCAGGAGCGCTCTCCAAAGTAACCGGGAGGCCGGTCAAGTTCATGGAGGACCGCATTGACAACCTGACGGCCAATGATAGCCAGGCTCCCGACCGTATCTACGATGCTGAGCTTGCCATGACCAGCGAAGGCAAATTCCTGAGCCTGCGCCTGCATACCATTGACGACTACGGCGCCTATTTTATGTTCGCCATCACCGGCAATACCAATATGATGTCACAGATCACCGGCCCCTACACCATCGACAGCGTCGAGACCGGCATCAAGGCAGTATTGACCAATAAAAATCAACAGACGGTCTTCCGGGGCGCCGGCTCGGATGTTGGCAACTGGGTACTGGAGCGACTGGTGGATGCCGCCGCCGACGAACTGGGCATTGACGGTGTGGAGCTTCGCCGCAAGAACTTCATCCAACCTGAGCAGTTCCCCTACAAAATTCCCACGGGTAACTACTACGATAGCGGTAACTATCCATCTGTGCTGGAAATGGCTCTGCAGCACATTGACCTGGACTCCTGGCGGCAGGAACAGGAGCGCGCACGCCAGGAGGGACGCTACATCGGTATCGGCCTGGCAACGTGCCAGCAGCGCAGCACCTACAGCGCAACCGAATTCTGGTTCCATAATCCAGCCCCCGCCACCGGCCTGACCACCACGCCCGAAAGCGCGCGCATTGGGGTAGGCCCTACGGGTGGCATGACCGTCACCTTGTTTTCCCCGTTCTGGGGCAACAGCCCTGAAACCGTAGCGGCGCAGGTAGTAGCCGAGGAGTTTGGGGTGGATCCGAACGATATCAGCGTCACCTACGACAGCACCTACCACGGATTGCCCAGCGCAGGCCCCGGGGGCAGCCGCATGACCGTGATGCTTTCAGGAGCACTGCGCGGCGCCGCGGCCAAAGTCAAAGAGAAAATGTTCAAGATCGCAAGTCACCTGCTGGAAGCGAACCAGGAAGACCTGGAATTGCGCGGAGGACGAGTATGGGTCAGGGGCACGGAGAGCTCATTGAGCATAGCCGATATCGGAATGAAGGCGTACTGGCACAAATTCGATCTACCCCCTGATGCCGTGCATATCTCCATCGTAGAAGTTGACATAAAAACAGGCGATGTCAAATTTCTCAAGTACATTGCCGTGCATGATGTCGGCACAGTAGTGAACCCGCGCTCGCTCCAGGGGCAGATTCATGGTGGGATCGCCCAGGGAATCGGAGTCTCCTTGTACGAGGAGGTGCGTTACAGCCCGGAGGGGCAGAATCTGACAGCAACCCTCAATGACTACCTGCTGCCGACCGCTCCGGAGGTACCCACCATCGAGGTCTATCATCACGAGACTCCCTCGCCTTTTACTGCTTATGGTGTCAAGGGCGGCGGTGAAGGTGGGCGCATGGTTGCGCCGCCGGCAGTGACGCGGGCGGTAGAGGATGCGCTGAGGCCGTTCGGCATCAAGATCGATGAGTTGCCAATCACGCCGGAGAAGATTGTTCGGTGGGTGGGGCAGGCTTCGTAATTGTGGCCAATACATTTCAAAGAGGGGGATGGGTGTAGGAGAGCGGACTCGATGGGCCAGGAGATCCTTCCCCTTCACTCCGTTCAGGGCTTCGGCTCACGCGCTCAGGATGACAGGCGGGGGCAAGGGCTAGATCCTTCGCTGCGCTCAGGATGACATTATTGCGCTCTGTAAAAGGAATACAAAGGAGGTAAGTTTATGCCCAGGATGATCGATCTTTCGCAAGAAATTTATCAAGGTATGCATGTCTACCCGGGGCACTTAAAAACTGTGATCTGGGAACATCATACACATGAAGAGACTGTGAAAAACTTTGAAGGAGGCTTTTCCTATCAGTCGCGTGGGCTGTTGATGAGCGATCACGGCCCTACCCATGTCGATGCTTTAAGCCATCTGGATCCGCGGCCAGAAGCTCCCTCCATCGATAAGATGCCGCTCGACCTGTTCTATGGTGAGGCCACATGCATTGATATTTCTCATGCAGAGCCTCGCAGCTACATCAATGCCAATGATCTTAATACTATTGTGGCGGAAACTGGCCTGGATGTGCGCAAAGGTGACATCCTCCTTTTCTACACCGGCACATTCAATCGCCTGCATGGCACAAAGGAATATGTCAGCCAGTATCCTGGATTAGATGAGTCAGGCAGCATGTGGCTGGTTGAGAAGGGCATCAAGACGTTCGGCGTCGATGCTCCCAGTCTCGATAATCCTGTCAGTCGCAGCTATCCATTGCATATGATGTGCCGGAAGTACGGCATTACACACTACGAGAATCTCGCCAACCTCGATCAGGTCGTGGGCAAACGCTTCACTTTCTTCGGCCTCCCCCTGCGTATTCGTAACGGTACGGGGTCTCCTGTCCGTGCCGTTGCACTCTTTTCAGAATCCTGAGGTGCTAAATTGGTGCGGATTGTTGTTAATATTTCGCGTTGCCAAACGATAGTGATGATGAGTACTCGAATGAGACTGGGGAATGAATGCAAGCGGATATGTATACAACACAGGCGGAGCCGGAAATAGCTCTCTTGTACAGGAAATACGCACCAGGTATCTGCTACCCTTTAGAACCCTGCTGAATGAGTATGAAGAAAAAAAGAAGTCAAGGAGGACACATGATGAAGCGTTTTATCAGGGTTGCCATGATGCTCGTGCTGCTGTGTGTGGTGACTGTTCTACTCAGTGCTCTGTCGCTCGAAACCACAGAGGCAAAGGCCACTACATCGAAGGTTTCCCAGAACCGGTTCAGCACCGCTTCCTGTCAGTGGAGCGTCGTACCCAGCCCGAATGGGAGCAGTAGCAGTAACCTGAGCGCAGTGGCGGCGGTCTCAGCCAATGATGTCTGGGCCGTGGGCAGCTCTGGCAACCAGAGGAGCGGTGCTCAGACGCTGATCGAGCACTGGAACGGGTCGAGCTGGAGTGTAGTGACGAGCCCCAACCCTGGCTCGATCTACAACACCCTGTATGGAGTCACCGTGATCTCGGCCGCCAACGTCTGGGCCGTGGGATACTACGTCAACACCACCGGGGTCACGCAGACACTGATCGAGCACTGGAACGGGACGAGCTGGAGTGTGGTGAAGAGCCCCAGTCCTGCTACAGGGAACAACGAGCTGTTCAGTGTCTCGGCGGCCTCCGCGAGCTCCATCTGGACTGTAGGATTCCTCACCAACAACACTTCTCAGACGCCGGTCGATCAGACGCTGATCGAGCATTGGAACGGTTCGAGCTGGAGTGTGATGAAGAGTCCCAACCCTGGTTCAAGTAGCGACCACCTTAATGGTGTGGCGGCGGTCTCTACCAGCGATGTCTGGGCTGTGGGAAATGGCAAGACCAGTAGCGGCAAGACACTGATCGAGCACTGGAACGGTTCGAGCTGGAGTGTGGTGACGAGCCCGAGCCCTGGCTCAGGTGGCGACCTCCGGGCAGTAGCCGCGGTTTCCGCCGGCAATGTCTGGGCCGTGGGCTACTACTCACCCAATAGCAGCTCCATCCAGACCTTAGTCGAGCGCTGGAATGGCACGAGCTGGCAGGTCGTCAAGAGCGCCAACATCGGGACAAGTCCCACCTTTAGCGCAGTGGCGGCGGTCTCGGCCCATGATATCTGGGCGGTGGGGAGCTACCATAACCCTAATAGCAACGAATTTTTCCAGACGCTCACCGAGCATTGGAACGGCACAAAATGGAGCATTGTGAAGAGCCCCAGTCCAAGTTCGTTTAGCACCCAACTTCTGGGTGTGGCGGCGGTCTCAGCCACCAATGTCTGGGCTGTTGGGGTTGCTGATAGCAATACGCTGACCGAGCACTACCATTGCTAAGTGTGTCAATCAGGAATTAACCGGTACTCAAACAGGCCTCACCGCCATATGGCGGTGAGGCCTGAAGCCCATATCCACACGTTTCACTCATTCTTTCGCCACTTAAAACTGTTGAACCTCAATTTTCCTCTTGTTGAAAAGTTTACGGAAATTCGTTCCCTGCTTCGTCGGAGAGGTAAGCTTATTTCTGATTTTGACATGCTAATTGCAGCAACCGCCTTGCATTATGATCTGACCTTCTTGACCTAGAATACGGGCCATTTCACACATATTCCTGACCTGAAATTATATCCACCAGCAGCTAGCATCCTTACCTGTTAGAATCAGAAAACATCGACGTGTTATGGCAACTTCTGATACACTTTCTTCGTACATGGAGTGAAAGTTTGGTAAGAGTTTTCTTTTTAACATGGGCTGAGGGAGGGGATATGCAGAATCAGCAGCAATTTGACTCTATGTCCAATATGTCAGGGGAGACGCTTACGCCACCCAATGTGCACCAGAGCAATACTCATCCTCGCGAACAGACACCAATGCAAGAATATACGTCCCGTTCCTATGAAGAAGGCCATGAACAAGGTTATGAACAAACTGGCCTGGACGAACGAGATTTCTGGCCAAGCGATAGCGAGAAGCTGCGGCCAGAGCCGAAAAACCAGAAAGGCATGGGCGGGCTGCTGGCGCTGATAGTGCTGCTGTGCGCATGCTTTATCGCTGGGAGTTTCTTCGGCGTGATTCTAAGCTGGCTAACCTGGGGAGTGGTGATTGTGTTGATTATAGCAGGGCTGGCCGCGTTGGCTACAAACTGGCGTGTCGTGACTATTCCCATGTCCACGCGCACCTTCCAGATCATGGAACATGCACGGCTGGTGATCAACACTGGCGCGGGGGCCGTGGCTATTCGCCGGGGAGAGGAAGGCATGGTGAGCGTGGCTGCGACCAAACGCGCCAGCGGTATTGGTATCGACACCGAGCATATGGAGATAAACTACAACCAGTATGGCGACGTGCTGGACATCTCAAGCCGCATGGCTTGGAGCATTCTCCAGTTTGGTCTGCGCACTGTCGATTTCGAGATCACTGTGCCGTCCAGTTGCGATGTACAACTGCAGAATAGCTCGGGGCGAGTCGCGCTTCAGGGCACTAGTGGGGTGATTCGCGTGCGCACTGGTGGCGGCAGCGTACACGCGCACGATCTTCAGGGGCAGATCGCGATGAAAACAGGCGGTGGGCGCATCGAAGCCGATAACCTGCAAGGTTTGATCGATCTGCGCACCGACGGTGGGCGCATCGAGGGCCAGCATCTCCAGGGCCAGATCAACCTGCACACCGGTGGTTCCCCCATTATCCTTGGAAACACGCGCGGCCAGCTCACAACAGAGACTGGAGGTGGGCGCATCGAAGTCAGCCAGGCCGCCTTAAGCGGGGAATCGTCTTTGAAAACCGGCGGCGGCTCGATTACCTTTGACGGTTCGCTTGACGCGCTCGGCAGCTACAACTTCCGAACCGGAGGCGGCAGGATTAACCTCAGATTGCCTGGTGACGCAGCGTTTAGTCTGGATGCAAAGACCGGCGGCGGCACTATACACAATGAATTTGGCGGCAATGAAGTAGGTAATGGGCCGCATGCACGCCTCAAACTCAGAACCGGCGGCGGAGGAATTCACATCCATCGAGCGTAGTCACTGTGGTGAGGTGATGCATGAGGTCTGGCACCCAAGGGGTGCCAGACCTCATGTCTCAAGGGGGTGGAGTTAAGGTTACTGTCACCAGCCGCAAAGTAGCATCTAAGAGAGCAAAGTGCCGACTTCTGTTTTGGAAAGTGAACTCGACCTGTTTTTGCTATTTTTCCCTTGTCGCCTTGTGCTCGACGCTTGGCTCTGGTGACAACCTGGAAGCGAGCAATCAAAACGAAGATGGGAAGCTGTGACGTCGAACTCTTTACGCCCTTACAGCCAGCAGAAACCCTGGCGCTTCAAGACGCCATAGAGCGCTCCTCCCGTTTTATGGATCTGCCCGTCACCGCCTCCTCCACGTAGACAGAACTTCCCAAATTTCCTGGTTAGAACCTGAAGCTCGTCGCGCCATATGGCTCAGCCGCCCCAAGGGCAAACACGGTCCGGGGTATGACCTGGTAGATCATGTATGGTGGCGGCCCTGCGCTCGGCGCACTGTA
>WNGM01000931.1_pt1 | contig 24425 bp, 23 predicted proteins | sample 5400571 | NCBI WGS metagenome assembly WNGM01 (sample SAMN13153378, study PRJNA577476) | soil metagenome | isolation source: 100 cm soil or saprolite under Garry oak tree replicate 2 | place: USA:California | collected 2016-06-15 | reverse complement strand
ATTACACAAAATTCGGTATGGTGTCCCTTTCTTCTCACGTTTTACTCATGACCGACTACTTGCGGCAGCCACATGAAGTGGTGGTGACGTGTTCATTTGTGCTCATTTTTAGGTGATTTTTTGATCTCTCCACCAGATAATGTGGTTGACTTTTAACAGTTGTACCACTACCTGCTGAAAGCGAAACGAAAGGCTCCTACACATAATTGGATATACCGTTCGTTGGTTCGTTGTATAAGACATGTAAACCATCTTTTGAGTGAAAGGAAGGCTCCAATGCCAGCGAAAAGTTTCTTCGAGTCAGCAAGGGAATCCGCTCGTGGGTTCTATGCATCGGTAGTGCGTCATGAAGTCAGCGATGCTAATGTGCGCGGCTATCTGCGCATGACCAGCCAGATCGAAGACATCTGGAACCAGGTTGAGCAAAAAGTCGCTACGCTCATTGCCCAGGGTGCCAATCCATGGGATGCGTACGCGCAAGTCGCCTACGCACTCGCGTTTGTGCGTGCCGCTCGTACCCACACGGTCTTTGTGCAGGAGCTGCTCGCAGCCGACGCGGCGGCTGATCCATCCACAGCTGGTTTCCTTCCCCACGTTACCTATGAGCAAGCTGAGGTCCTATGTACGCAGGTTCAATCAAACCTGGAGCGGGCTGTAATGGCTCTCAACGACCCCAATTACGACTCAGATGTGATGCTCCCCATGCAGCTGGGGCCGCGTATGGAAAGTGAAGGCGCTCCGTGTCCACTACCGCACCTGCAAGGCATGATTGCTGCTGCGCGCGAAACACGTGACTGGGCAGCAGGACTGCTGGCTCAGTACGAAAATACGCTCTCGGGCGCAAAGGTACCTGTGCCAGCCACTATCACCGCACATATCGAGCAACTTAAGGGCAAGCTCGCTCTGGCAGACGTTCAGTTGCGCGCCGGTATCGACCTGGTGGGGCAGATTTCTCAGGAAGGCACCACTCCCGAATTGCATGAAAAGGCTGAAGATAGTCTCTGGAAAGCCATGCAAGGTTTTTTCCTCATCAGCCAGACGGTAGCGAACCCCGCATTCCTTACTCCCAGGCAACAGCTTCGAACACGGACGATGCCGCGTCAGCAGTACCACGATATGCACGTCTCGGTAGAGAATCTTTGGGAACTGCTTGCCACAGACTCGGCCCGCGCCGATGTGCGCGATCAACAACTCCGTGGCATTACCCCTTATCAGGAGCTCATGCCTGGAGGAGAGGTCAATCTTGCAGCAGAGATGAACGAACTTCTTGGCAAGATGCGTGGAGTGCTCTCGGCTGAAACACTGCAATTCCTTGACGAGATGCAAGCTGCTGTGGAAAGCGGCGATGCCATGCGCGTCCTTTCGTGGGGTGAGTGCCCCTTTGATCCTGTCTATCGCACGAAGCGTTCGCTGATGCTGGTCGGAACACGAGTACCGGCAGATGACGAGGTCCACTGGGACATCCACAAAAATAACTACCGTGGTGCAGTCCAATACGCAAAGCGCTTCGGGCGCTCAAGCTCCTGGAGCGAGTGCGAAGGAGATGACGAGTAGGAGTTCCATGTTTGCACGTGCAAACGGGTGAACAAAACGATTGCACCGGTGTAGCCTGGCAGCCGCAACGCGGATACCAGGGCAGCTTGATGTTCCCCCGGCGACCTCGCTCCATTTCACTCATCAAAGTCATGTTGACAGAACAATAGATGAGAAGGAGAGAGAGCATCATGGGTCTTTTGTTACATCTGCAGAACATCTTTAACATGAAGGCTGACGCAGTCTTGAACGCAGCCGAGGAGCCGGGGCAGGTCTTCGATTACTCGTACACCAAACAGCTCGCACAACTGCAGCAACTGCACCGCGCGATTGCGGAGGTGGTGACGAACGAGAAGCATATTGAGCTGCTGGAGGCACAGGTGGAAGAGCAGTCTAACCGTCTCCAGACACAGGCAGCACAGGCACTGCAGGCGGGGCGCGAAGATTTAGCGCGCACGGCGTTGCAGCGGAAGGAGGCGTTGTCAGCACAGATTGATGCGTACAAGCAGCAGCTCGCACGTAGAGGAGGTGGAGCAGAAGGTAGCGCAGCGCGTCGAGCAGTTCCGCTCGCAGAAGGAGATGGTCAAGGCGCAGTACCAGGCAGCCCAGGCACAGGTGAATGTGAACGAGGCCGTTACTGGCATCTCCAACGAAATGACCGAAATGAACCTCGCCATGCAGCGCGTCCAGGATAAAGTGTTGACCATGCAGGCCCGCGCTGGCGCTCTTGATATCTTGTTGGAACACGGGGCACTTGGCGACCAGGGATTGCTGAGTGCGCCCAACAGCGATATCGACCAGCAATTGCAACAGATCTCTGCCGAACACGATGTCGAGGCGCAACCTGCTGCACTGAAGCAACAAATGAGCGGCCCCTCCGCAGGTCAACCGCAAATCGGAGGCCCAGAAGCACAAATGCAGCACCAATACATATCAATCAGCCACAAAGCTGGACTCGCTGGTGGCGATCTGCCCATCGAGTTGTGCCGTCACCTGGCCGTCCCGCTCCAGTAGGCTGGGGCATCCAGTGCCACTCATAGTAACCGGTCCTATCAGCGAGAAACGTTCCCTTCAGGCTGCTGTTCTGATCAATGCTCCCGTTGCAGTAGGTCACAGAGATGGTCAGTACTGCTTTTGGCAGGGTATGAACACAGGCTAGACCATGAGATTTATCTGCACTGAAGCCGACCTTGCCGCCACTTTTACAGCCAAACCGTACTGACAGCTTCGCCGCGTGGCTCACCTGGGGAGCGGCAGGGGTAGATGTTGCCACAGACTGGCTCGCAGTTGCTGTTGGGTTTGAGCCGCAGGCAGCGAGCAGAACGATCAGACCGCTCCCGAGAAGATAACAGAACAGACAGCGTTTTCGATCGGTTTTCATCACCGGTTTTCTCCGTTTTTATAGACTGATACACCCTGCTACAAAGCATAGAGGTGAGAGCAGGTCCTGTCTGGGAGATGGCTCACACAGGCAGTGTGAAAGAGATCACATGGCTCCCCTAATGGTAGTTTCCCCAAATGTTTGCTCGAAAGTGCAAATTCGCCGTTCCCACATTCCAAAGTTTATTTTGGAGAATGCTGATGGCAAGCCAATTTATATTGTTGAGTAGTCTTTAATCTCTGCATTGTGAAAGCCCTTGACAAGCCATTCTGCATCTAACTGCGGAATGTGGGACATATGAGAAGCATAAAAAGAGGGCATCTCATAGAATCGGTAAAAGCGAATGAATATGATGCATCCGACTCTAGGAGTGTGATGCACGCTTGAGCATATGATAGTGCTGCGCCCACTCTTCAGAGAGTGCATCAGCCTGCCGTCTCATCCGCCTGGGAGCAAACTTCAATGACCCAGGAACTGGAGTGCTCAGTTCGTGGAGAATCTGGATGGCTGTTTGCTCATAGGCAGTAACGAATTCCTCGTAGATAATGGTGAAGGGAGTGATCCCGTTTTCTGCGAAGTAATGGTGCCAAGCGGCCTCGTGTGACTCGATGAGATGCACTAGAGCATCAATGCATGCAAAGTCAAAGGGGTCTTCCGCGACTTTGGTGAATCCGCTCCTGTGCCCTTTGCTTGGCTGCTACTATCGCGCCTATTCTTCATGGATTGAAGAGTATCTAGCAGCACAAGTAAAGACACTTGGCAGGAATGTTCTCTGGAAATACCCGGCGATGCTCTGCTGGTGCAGCTTGCAAGCGGCGTGAGTTCTTTACAAAGCGTGGAGCACCCGCTGGCGTAGCAAGGGAAATCCTGCTCTGCCATATCCCATACGTTTAATGAGCTTGAGCTTGTTCACCTTTCCCTCGACGATCCCATTGCTATGAGGCAGGGTAAGACCGGCGAAGACAGCAGCTTTGTCTCGTTCAATCCCCAGGACAAAGCTTTGCACCTCGCGGATCTGGCTTGCTCTGGCTTGTTCAAGCCAGGCGTCGAGGTATTCTCCTGTCCGGGTGCGCAGCATCTGCGCGAACTGCTGGACCAACTCATATGCCTGATTCACCTCGGCGTGCAGAGACCGAAGCATGAGCAGGGTTTCTTGCTCTGCAGCGCTCAACTCTTCAGACCGACGAAGGAAGAGGAAAGATGCATCTCGTGCAAGGATAGGAGGACGCGGAAGCAGATCGGAAGCCTGGGGCTTCTTCCGTCCTTCGGGAAGCAAGCGAACAAGTTGCTCATACACCGACTCATACGAGTGGGTGTAGCCACGGGCCACGAGTTCCCGGTACAACTGAGCGATAGTGTGGCAGCCTGCTTCCCACCGTTCGCGGAGAAAGGGGAGGTGCGGATCAAGATGCGTCCTTCTCGCACGCGGTTGTTGTTCGGGAAACGTGCCACTGCCCAACCAGCGCGAGACCGTGGCATGGCCTATCCCAATCTGGTTGGCGATGGCCGTCTGCGAGAAGCCGAGCTTGCGCAATGCCACGACCTGATTGTAGAGAGCAAGACGCTCCTCTCGCCGGGCTTGCTTCTGGTGTGCTTCCTTTGGACTCAGTTTGGGTGGCAGTCTGGGGTGTTCTGCTAAAAGAGGCGTGGTCGAGGATTTCTCGGCCAGACCGTTGCGATGAGCGGCCAGATGACGTGCCAGCACTCCCTCCAGAGCCTCTCTCAAATTTTTGATCATATGGAATCTATCCGCACATTGCGTGGCCTGGGGAGCACCAGCAGCCGCAGCAGAGGCATATTCTCCTCCCCTATCTCTACTCACGACTTCAATTTCGGGATGCTTTCTCATCCAAGCTGCGGCGGTCTCTTCGGTCCGATCAGGAAGAAGATCAAGGATGTGGTGGGTGGCTAAGTCTACAAGAATGGTGCCGAATTTCCTTCCACGCCGGAAGCTCCAGTCGTCTATTCCCAACAAAGAAACCTGGGATGATGAAGGTGAGGTAAGAGCCATGATGCGGCGAAGCGTCGTTGTTGGTGAGCTGTGAATCCCGATGCGATCAGCTAGCCGTGTCGCCAACTCCCCACTGGTAGCAAGCCCAATGGCCTGTACCGCTTCAAAGAGCCGGGTGGTGACCTGCGCCCAGGGCTCAACAAAGGTCGGGAGGCGCTCGGTAAAGATTTTTCGAGTGCAGTCAGGATTACGGCAGAAGAACTTGCGGACAAAGAGATGAAGGACGACCTGACGGCCTCCACAAGGGACATCACGTAAGGTCCGCTGATACCGACTGTGGACCTGCAGTGACGCTTGAGCGCACAGTGGGCAACAAGAAGAAGGGCGCACTGAGACAACGGCAATTGTCAAGAGAGCTCCTTGCAACTCTATCCGCTCCACGTGCAACCCTTCGGGAAGGGAGAGAAGGAATGACACCCCTATCAACACCAGACTCCTCATGAAATAACAACAAAGATTGTTTTCAAGAGGACTCTATCATTCCATGTCAATGCGTTTCTGATCAAGCGAGCGGATTCACCAAAGTCGCGGAAGACCCCACGCGCTGCGCAACGAGCCGTCTCTCTCAAGTGAAGTGGCTTCAGATCGGTCGTCGTTGTATCCCTAGCAGAACCACGAAAGTTGAACCTCTTCCAGAACAGCAGTCGGCTACAGGAGAAGAGAGACAGTCACGGTAAGAGGACACACGATCCTTGCCCTCCTGATTCACTCAGAGGAATGTGCTACCTCTTGAAAAAAGCTTCTTGTGTTGGCCATGCCTCCTTAGTTAGTTGCTGGCCAGAAAAGCGGGAACACCGGCAACAGCGATACGCATTTGCAGAGGTCCCCACCAGGCGTTGCGGTTGAGCCGGGCTTGCCAACTCCAGCGATGGCGCGAGCGCACTGCCCTGGGCGGACGAGGAGGAGGTTTTGTCTCAGGCAGAGTCTGAGGCAATGGAAGCACCTCAACATATTGCCGCCGAAAGTCGGGCTGTCCACCTGCGGCGAAGTGTGCGCCCTGCCACATCCACCCATCGCATCGGCCCGAGCAGGATAGGCTGACGTTCAAGAGACGAAGGCTGGGGCAAGAGACGGCGGACCACACTGACCCGACGAGCCCGGTTGCCTTTGGCCCCTGGTGCCAGGCACTGCTCTCGCAGACTACAAGGCTGACAATCGGTCTGGTAGGCCAGGTAAACGGCTCGTTGAGTGAAGGCATTCTCTTGACGGACTTCACTCAACCAGAGGCTAGCCCCGGCAGGACAGCGCAGTTTCCCGTCCTCTTGCCATACAAAAGCCTCGCCGGCAATTTGACCACGGGCTCGGCCTACGTCTCCGGCCAATTGCCACGGACCATACTCTTCTGGGGTGGGTTCTGGAATCGGCAAAAGGAGTGTCGCTTCTTTGGGTGGTGCCCATTCGATCTCGCGTAATGCATCTCCCTGCATCATTTTTCCAAGCGAGAGACGCAGATTCCACACCCATTGGCACGCAATTTGCCAGAGTTCCTGGCCACAATCCGTGTACGAGCACCAGCGATCGGGATCTTCTTCCACGTCTTCGTCGGCCAGGACGGCTTCAAAAGCTCCACGGCCATGATACAAGTCCAGGGCATCCTCGACCAGGAACCCATCGACAGGTAGCGTCGTGATGAAGAGTTCGTACACCCATTCACCTACTCGCTTGCCCACCCTGACTTTTCTGCCAGGTGGGGGAGCGGCATGCCGAGCGACAATGACACGCACCCGGGGTAAACCCTCGTCGAGGTCAAGCCAGCCTCCATCAAACAACTCAACCACTTCGCCAGTGTTCAGAGCAGTCACGCGTGCGCTTGGGGGATGAGTGAGCACACGCTGGAGTTCTGGACGCTCGAGCATCCCATACGTTCGCCCCCGCGTGATCAGGTAGACTCCGGCCTCAATGAGTTGGGCAATCACCACCGCATCGCCGTATTGTCCATCGAGACGAACCAAAGCCGTCTGTGTTGTGAGAGCGAAGTGCGCCAAGTAGGTTTTGATGGCCTGAAGCGCCGAAGCCAGTTCAGCCTGATAGTCGCCATTCCCTCGATTCCCATACGTGCCGATCCATTGGCGGGTATGCAACGGACCGCGCTGTGGTACGTGTGCGTACCACCTCACCCCGCTTGCGCCCCTTGTAGCCCGGCGCACAGACGGCATCGAGGCGGCGTCGTGCAGGAGGAAGCATCGGATCGCAAGGCAATGCGCGTTGTCGTGCTGCCTGGCGTGTAGCATCCACATCAAAGACAATGTAATGGCGTCCTTGTCGATCCCACAGGCCACCAATGGTTTCCGAAGTCCATCCTTCTGGAAAGCTGAACTGCTCGAAAAGCGTACGAAAGGCTTCTAAGCAAGGGCGATCCACGTCGGCGAGGAAGCGGCTCAAACTAGAGCGATGGGGAAGGTTGGCACGCCCAAAGAGCGCCATGAACGCAGCCCCAAAGGGAGATAAGCGCTCAAAGAAGTCTGAAAGTCGCCTTTCTCCGCTGATCGCATAGCCTATGAGAAGCACGAGAAAATCAATGGGTTCATAGTGGCCGAAGTGACCGCGCACCAGGCGGATCTGGTGTGTAAAGGCCTCCAGAAGTCCTTTTGTGGCGAGGTGCTGGGCGAGGATAGCGACTTCGGCCAACCATGGAGGAACTGAGGGACGCTCAACAGGAGAGGTTTGAACCTCTATGCACTGCCTGGGTATCATATCGAGAGAGACCTCCTTCTGAGAGTGAGATGTGTATCCCTCTCATTAGAGTTCTCTTTTCTTGTTGCGCTGCTCGCTTGCTGCTAACTCGTTGCGCAGCGCGTGGGAAGACCCATCCTTGCGGTGAAGTACCACATGTGATTTTGAACTCGTGCAGCACAAATTCGGGGCAATGAGCAAAGATTCAGAGCAAAAATGGACACAAATTCAGGGAATCTATCACAAAGGAGGAGCAAAGTTGGGGTTTTCTAAGCTCAAATTACGGCCAAACTTTCCTGTCAGTTACGACATGACGGCCAATCTTTCTTGTAAATTCCTGATGGTTCCTCAGTAAAAATCACCCCCTTTTCGGGGCGAAAGCGGCCAAACATTCTTGTAAAAGCGGCCAAACATTGCTGCCATTTGCACTTTGCTGCAAATTCAACATATGTTTTGCCGCAACGGCAAAACTTGCTTTAGTTTGTAGCAAGGCAAAACTTTTATTGCGATTGTGGTAAAAGTAGGAAGGTCTCCGTGCTCCATCGAGCTTTTCATAATGATCGAAACGATTTGATCAAATTTACTTCCTACTTTAGTGTCGCCGAATGCATTTGGCCTCTGAGGAACAGTGGATACTGTCCACACAGCTCAATCAGCTGATGCCAATCGCTGGAGTTGCGGGCCAGGCGGGAGGCTTCCAACATCAGCACCATCCCAACTGGCCGATGAGGGCACTGTCTACGACCCCCGCGATCCCAATGACCGCCTCTTGCTTGGCGTGAAGGGCACGCTCTCGGAAGCGGAACTTTTTACGCTACGCACCCGCCTGCATGAGGGACGCTGGAACAAAGCTCGCAAAGGGCTCCTGCAGTTCCCCTTGCCGGTTGGCTTCGTCCGGGCACCCGATGGCGCCTGGGATCTGGATCCCGATCGGCAAGTTCACGAACGGCTGGCCTGTCTGTTTAAGGCATTTCGCCGTCTGGGCGTCGCGCGGCAGGTCGTGCGTGAACTCAAGCAACACGGCCTCGATCTGCCCACACGGATTGTCAGCAAGGGCATATATGGTACACTAGTCTGGAAGAGACCGACGTTGAGTGCTGTTGTACGCATTCTGGAGAATCCCGCCTTTGCGGGCATTCCGAACGAGAAATCACGCTGGCCAGCGCGGAACTGCGAGAACAGAACCGGAACAGCCATGTCAGAACGCCGATCGACGCTAAACGTCTGGCCGATTTTCTGGCCAAAATCGAGGCGCATGAGGCCGTGTTGCTCCAGCGCCAGCGAGACATTGAAAATCAGGTGGTGTTGTATCACATGGAGCAGAACCGTGAGCCTTCACCAGAGGTGCCTCGGTTAGTCCCAAAGAGTTTGCTGCAAGAGAGCGAGACGTCTTCCGCGCAGGCTTCTCGCTTTGCTCCCATTGATCTGACCACCTTGCAAGTCTATGAGGAATATCGCTGATGGAAGAATCTCTTCACCCACCAGATGACCTGGATGAGCCCTTACAACCGGAACTCCAGGCCCTGCTCGATCAGTTCAAAGACTATGTGGTGTGGCATCCCCGACTGGTGCAGGTGCAAACGCACTTGTTGCATACGATCTGGGAACCAGCAGATGTAGCACACGTTGTGGTCTGTGGACCAAGCGGAGTGGGCAAGTCGAAGCTGGCGGAGGTTCTGGCCAGGCGATTGAATACTCCAATCGGTGAGTAAAGCCAAGCTCAAAGGGCAGTCAGTAGTGATTGCGCCGCATCCAGGGCGCAAGTCGCGGGCAGTGCGCAATGTCACACGTTGGATGGAGCAGGAAACGGAGTGGGTACGCGTTCAGAAAAAGGAGTAGCAAGCCTTTGGGCTTGCCATCATTGCTGACCCTGGCAGGCTCTCCAATGGATGGCCAGAGCAAAACAGGAAAAGCATATATGGAGTTGAGTAGATGGAACAACAGCACCGTAGGATAGTACTCTTTTACTCGTGCTCGTGTGAACCATCAGAAGGAAAATAAGCAGGCATGCCTACGCCAATTCTCGCCACGAAACTGTATCTCCCTCGGCTTCGACCGAACGTGGTCAGCCGCCCCCGCCTGCTCGAGCGGCTCAACGAGGGTCTGCACCGCAACCTGACCCTCATCTCTGCTCCTGCTGGTTTTGGGAAAACCACGCTAGTCAGTGAATGGGTCGAGGGAATCGAGCGACCGACCGCCTGGCTGTCACTGGACGAAGGGGAGAACGACCCCGCACGGTTTCTGGCTTACCTGGTCGCTGCTTTACAGACGATTACGGCGAATATTGGGGAAGGGGTGTTGGGTATGCTCCAATCAAGTCAGCCACCGCCAACCGAAGCGATCCTGACGGCCCTGCTCAATGAGATCACCACGCTCCCGGACCATTTCGTCCTCGTCCTTGACGACTACCACGTGCTTGATGCCAAACCGGTTGACATTGCCCTCACCTATCTCGTCGAGCACCTGCCGCCGCAGATGCACCTGGTCATTGCCACCCGCGAAGATCCACAGTTACCCCTGGCCCGGTTACGCGCCCGGAGCCACTTGACCGAACTGCGCGCCGCCGACTTGCGTTTTACCGCCTCCGAAGCCGCCGCATTTCTCAACCAGGCGATGGGCCTAAACCTCTCGGCGGCAGACATCGCCCGACTTTCAGACCGCACCGAAGGCTGGATTGCCGGCCTGCAATTCGCCGCGCTTTCCTTGCAGGGCCACCAGGATGTTCCTGGGTTCATCCGGGCATTCGCTGGAGACCACCGCTACATCGTGGACTATTTGGTCGAAGAGGTCCTGCAGCGTCAGCCCGCACCTGTCCGCAGCTTCTTGCTCCAGACCGCCATTCTCGACCGATTGCATGGCCCGCTGTGCGATGCCGTCACCGGCCAGGAAGAAGGCAACGCGCGGCTGGAGGCCCTGGAGCGAGGCAACTTCTTTGTCGTGCCGCTGGATGACAGGCGCCACTGGTATCGCTACCACCACCTCTTTGGCGAAGTGCTCTCTGCGCATTTGCTGGCGGAGCAGCCCGATCAGATCTCGACGCTGCATCGGCGCGCGAGCGAGTGGTACGAACAGAATGGCTCAGTGGCCGATGCGATCCGCCACGCGCTGGAAGCCTTTGATTTCGAGCGAGCGGCGGGCCTGGTCGAGCGGGCAGTGCCGGAAATGCGCCGGAGTCGACAGGAGGCCACGGTGCTTGGCTGGCTCAAGGCGCTCCCCGACGAGTTGCTCCAGGTCCGGCCCGTGCTCAGCGTTGCGTATGCGTGGGCCTTATTGGCTAGCGGCGAGCTCGAGGGCGTGGAGACCCGACTGCGGGACGCCGAACGGTGGCTGGACACGACGGCGGACAGGAGTGAGATGGTCGTCGTGGGTGACGAGGAATATCGCCGTCTCCCGGCTGCGATCGCTGTGTATCGTGCCGTACTTGCCCAGGCCCGGGGCGATGTGGCCGACACCATGAATTACGCCCGGCGGGCGCTCGACCTCGTCCCGGAGGACGACCATCTCGTGCGCGGAGCGGCAGCGGCGCTCCTGGGACTCGCCTCCTGGGCGAGCGGGGATCTCGAGACAGCGCACCGGACGTATGCCGAGGGCATGGCGCGCGTGCAGAGGGCCGGGAACATCTCTGACGCGATCAATGGCACAATCGCCCTGGCGGACATACGGATTGCGCAAGGTCGTCTTCACGAGGCAATGCGCACCTATGAGCGGGGATTGCAGCTTGCGACGGAGCAGGGCGAATCTATCCTGCGGGGAACGGCAGACCTGCACGTGGGAATGAGCGAGCTCCACCGTGAGCAGAACGACCTACATGCCGCCACGCAGGACCTGCTGCGAAGCAAGGAGCTGGGCGAGCGCACCGGGTTACCGCAAAACCGGTCTCGTTGGTGCGAGGCTCAGGCTCGGATACGGGAGGCCCAGGGCGATCTGGAGGGCGCTCTCGACCTGCTCCACGAGGCAGAGCGCCTGTATGTGAGTGACTTCTCCCCCAATGTGCGTCCTGTCGCGGCGCTCGTGACACGGGTGTGGGCGGCGCAGGGGAGGGTGGGTGAAGCCATAGGCTGGGCGCGGGAGCAGGGCCTCTCCGTTTCGGACGACCTCAGCTACCTACGCGAGTTCGAGCACATCACCCTGGTCAGGGTGCTCTTGGCTCGCTATAAGAGCGACCGTGCAGACCGCTCCATTCATGAGGCAGTGGGACTACTGGAGCGCCTCCTGCAAGCGGCGGAAGAAGGGGAGAGGACGGGAAGCGTCATCGAAATCCTGGTATTGCAGGCACTTGCTCACCATGTGCAAGGCGATATCCCTGCTGCTCTTGTGCCGCTGCAACAGGCCCTGACGCTGGCTGAGCCGGAGGGCTACGCCCGAATCTTTGTGGATGAAGGCCCACCCATGGCGGTCCTGCTGGAAGAGGCCGCCAAACACGGGATCGCCCCGCACTATGTCCGTCACCTCCTGACAGCCTTTGGCTCAGCTTCAGACAGAACGCCCGTCAAACAGGTGTTGATCGAGCCACTCTCGGAACGGGAGCTGGAAGTGCTTCGGCTGCTCGGAACCGGCTTGAACGGCCCAGAAATTGCCCGCGAACTCGTGGTGTCCCTGAACACCATGCGTACCCACACCAAAAACATTTACAGCAAGCTCGGGGTGAACACCCGTCGAGCAGCGGTCCGCCGGGCTGAGGAACTCGATTTGTTCTAACGAACCCGGCCCTCACCAACCCCGGCCCTGGTAGGTTTGTCGAACCGCGTGCCGGGGCTTTTTCTCTCCTCACAGCCTCCCGATTCACAAATCACCATATCAATCACCACATGTGGTGATGCCTTCTCACCATATTATCGTGTATCTTCTGATCAGAAGAAAAGAACGCCTGCAACGACGTGGAGATTCATCCCTATGAGGAAAAGGTACGAGGCGCAGAATGAGTGCAACACACGCATCAACGGAGGATCATGACAAGCCTGGGCTTTATGAAATTCGCATCAAGGGACACCTTGATGACAAGTGGGCCGCTTGGTTTGGGGGCCTGACCCTTACACGAGAAGACAACGGCGAGACGCTGTTAACCGGCCCGGTGGTCGATCAGGCCGCGTTGCATGGCTTGTTAAGAAAAGTGCGTGATTTAGGAATGCCACTACTCTCGGTAACCCGCGTCAGAGCCGGCCTGGCCGATGCGTAAGATATTAGACACGGCCAACAGGAAGAAGGACTACCATGGAAAAACGTTTCAATCAGACCCAGGAGATCGCTATTCCACCGATTGCTCAAGCGCTGGTGCTTGAGTATCAGGCACAGGGATACGAGGCAGAACACTTCCTAGCGAACTGCCGAGAACATGAGCGAACCGTGAGTCATGAAATAGACACTGGAACGAGTGCTTTGTTCCTCGATGTCCTCCCCTCTCATGTGTGATCACTGAGTGAGGAAGATACCTCATGTTGTGAGCCTTCTCACAGAATACTCACGTCGTATCGGAAATGTTGCTGTCCAGGAAAAGTGACCTGGCAGCGGGAGAAAAAGGAGCATTATTATGACACAGACCGATCCAAAGACCCCACGAGCAGACCAGTTTCAAGGAGACCGTGAAGCGTTTCAGGTCGCGAGTGGAGACACCATGAACTCACCGAAGCGTACCAAGCGCATCGTCGGTGCAAGCCAGCGCAGGGCGGAAATCGTGATTGCGGCCCTTTTCCTGCTGACCGCGGCCACCAGTATCCCAGGGGCTTTCGCCCTGGATCCGATGCTGAACGCCCCCGACTATCTGGCCTGGATTTTTCCTAACAAGGGAGCAGTCGAATTGGATGCCCTGCTGTGGTCGTTCAACAACATTGGGATTGTCTTTATCGCGGTGTTTGCGTTTCCCTTGCTCAGAAAACTCGATGAAGCCCTGGCGGTTGGGTACTTGGCTTCCCGGATCATCGAGGGCACCATCATGATGGTCGGCATCGTCGCTACCTTGCTTCTGATCCCGTTGAGCCAGGAGTTCCTCAAGGCTGGTGCCCCCCAGGGCTCGTGGTTTCTGTCTATTGGCGACGTCCTCAAGCACGCGAAATTCCTTGGCCTGACCGAACTCTCTCTTCCGATGCTCGGACTGGGTGGATCTCTCTTTACCTGGATGTTGTTCCGGTTCCGACTCGTTCCACGGTTTATCTCTCTGGTTGGTTTGATCGGCTACGCCCTGGTGTTTTTCGGGAGCATTGCCGGCTGGTTCGATCTTGTCAACGTTTCACCGGGTGCCTCAGGGGCAGCGGCGGTCCTTGCCCTTCCCGTCGCAGTGTTCGAGATCATCCTTCTCCCCTTCTGGCTGTTGTTCAGGGGCTTCAAGACACCGGAAGCGCCCGAGCATCCCGCCGCGGCGTGAACGCTTCCGCACCCCGGCGGCGGCCAGGAGAGGGACCGCCGCCGGGGTGCGGAGTGCCGACTTTCCGACAAAGTACACTGAAAAGGATCGGGACCAGAATTTGACCCATATCTTCGCCATTTTATTCTTCTGACGCATATCTCCCCGTTTTGGCGAACTTATGGAGTCAAACGACAATATGGTCGAGCAAGATTTGCGCTGCTGCGACCACGTGTGCTCCATGCTCTGTAATGATTCAGATCCAGAAGCGTGTGTGGGTGAGGTGAAAGAAACGGTTTGGAGAAAACTGTTTCAGCTTTTCAATCCCCTGTTCTTGTCTAACCATTCGCGGGGATTCCAGAGGACTGGATGGGCTCCTACAGGCGGAAAGGAGAGCTTTGGGTCGTCAGATTGGACCAGAGTAATCAATTGGGAGGCAATCATTGAATGCGTCACGCCCACAGCTACTAGAATCCGGCAAAACTTATATTAAATTCGCATCTTATAACAACGACCGCACCAAGCCACCGTCAACCTGGATCGTGGTTCCAGTGATGTAGGCAGCTTGCTGCGAGGCCAGAAAAGCAACTAACGCCCCCAGCTCTTCGGGTATACCGACCCGGCCCATAGGGACATCCTGGGCCATTTCTTTGAGCACTGCTTCTTCGCTCACCCCTTGCTGCACCCTTTCGTTGATGTGGTATATCTGGCGTAAACGGTCGGTGAGAATGCGTCCAGGGCAGACGTTGTTCACAGTGATGTTGTCGGGAGCCAGTTCAATCGATAACGTTTTTGCCAGGCCCACCACGCCCGAACGAATGGCATTGGAGAGGAGCAGCCCGTCGATTGGCTGCTTCACAGATGTGCTGACGATGGTGATGATGCGTCCGCTGCCTGTTTTGCGCATGTGTGGCAATACCAGCCGCACCAGCCGCACCGTGCTGAGTAAATTCAGTTCAAAAGCAGCCTGCCATTGGGCATCGCCGAATGACGCAAAATTTCCCGCCGGTGGTCCTCCCGCATTGTTGACGAGGATATCTATGCGCCCAAACTCGCCTACAGTCGCAGCAACAATCGCCTCCACATCCTCCGCTTTGGTCACATCTGTAGGGACAGCCAGCACCCGGCTCCTGGTAGCCTTCTGGATTTCCTGTGCTGTCTTCTCCAGCGCCTGTGTACCGCGTGCGCCGATCGTCACCCTGGCTCCTTCCGCGGCTAGCGCTGTAGCGCATGCACGTCCAAGCCCTTTGCTGGCCGCCATTACAATCGCTACTTTATCCTGCAATCCCAGATCCATATCGCTTCTCCCTATGCAAAGAATCTTACCTTATTCTGCCTTCGCCGCCTGGCGTGCACGTTCAAGGTATTCCTCGCGTGGAGGACTGAAGGCATCGAGCACAAGACAGCCGTTGGGTCCACCTATGGCACGGTGCGTGACACCGCCAGGGATGGCATAGGCATCGCCGGGTTGCAGGCTGCGCTCGTCTCCCGCTATGTTCAGCGATATCGAGCCTTCGAGCACGTAGCCAAGTTGTTCGTGGGGATGATGGTGGTCGGGCATGATAGCACCTGGTGCAAGGTGCACGAAAGAGAACATGATACGACTCCCGGTAACGAAACGTGCGCTGATGCCTTCGACCAATGTCACTTCATTGATCGAGTCCACTGTATAGAAAGCCGGTGCGAAGGATGATCCCGTGGTGCTTGACCCGCTCATGCTTGCATGCCCGGCTTGTGCGTTTGTGTCCATGATCCAGCCTTTCTGAAGGAATAGCAGGGGTACGCTGCAACTGTACTTTTGCAGAGGCATTGTAACATTGCTGAACCGTACTGGCAAGATTACAAATAAGGCTACTTTTGAGACTATTCAGAAACAGGTGCTTAGTCAGTCGCCAACTTCCTGCAGCACCCAATCGGGTATCTCCAGCGGGCGCTCCATTTCGGGGCCCAGCGGCGAGACGTAAGGCTTGCCGTTGGTGCGGCGCTCGAAGTCGGCACGGGCAGCCTGGCGCAGGTCTGCATCGGTCAGGATGTCTACGCCGCTGGCTGCCAGCACGCGGGCGGCATGCATTGCCCCTTTCAGGCCGATACTGGTGCCGTGGCAGGCGGTGGCAGCCCAAGTGTGCAGGCCAACCTCCAAGGGCACGGTGGGCATGCCGCATCCCATGGTTGGTGTACACCAGCTCACATCGCCCACATCCGTTGAAAAACCAAAGGCAGGTTCATCAGCGGGCAGAAGAGTAGTCGTTATGGCCATGCCCTGCGGTTCGACTCCGAAGTTGCTCTGGAGTTCCCTGGCGAAGGCCTGCTCTTCTTCTGTGTAACCTGGCACTCCTATGCGTTCCAGGTGGGATTGCATGCGTTCGGCCAGGGGACGATTCGGCAGCAGGTCGTAGATACCGGAGTAGACCAGAGCCAGCACCCGGGTCTGGGTGGCCAGGGCTGCGCCCTCGGCGATCTGCTTGATCCAGGCGGTCGAAGCCTCGACATGCGCCCGGTCTATGTCTCGCACATACAACCTGATCCTGGCGTAGTCTGGCACGACATTGGGAGCCTCTCCGCCTCTCTCGAAGACGTAATGAATGCGCGCGGTCGGCTCGACGTGTTCGCGCATCAGATTGATGCCGTGAGCACAGAGTTCTGCTGCATGCACCGCGCTGCGTCCGAGCCAGGGAGTTCCTCCGGCGTGCGCTGCTTTTCCAAAGAACTCAATCCGCACACTGTTGGTGGCTGCAGATCTGAAATGAGAAACGGCGGCATCAGAGTCGGGATGCCAGTGCAATGCGGCATCCAGGTCGTTGAACAAACCCTCGCGCGCCATGTAGACCTTGGCCCCTTCGGTCTCCTCGGCGGCGCAGCCATAGATACGAAGCGTGCCAGGAATATGCTGCTCAACCATCAGGTGTTTCAGCGCGATCGCCGCCCCGGTGGCGGCGGACCCAAGCAGATTATGGCCGCAACCATGGCCGCTCGCGACATGATCTTTGCGCGGCTCTTGATGTGGAACCGCTTCGTTGCCGAGCCCTGGCAGTGCATCGTATTCGGTCAGCACACCGAGGATGGGTCTATCAGTTCCCCACTCCGCGATGAACGCGGTCGGCACCTTGGCTGTGCCCTTGCTGGTAATCGTAAAGCCCTCGCCCCGCAAAATATTCATGATCAGTCGCGCCGATTTCACTTCCTGCAGTGAAAGTTCCGCCAGCTGCCACAGATCACCGGCAAGGCGCTCCACCGTGGGTCTGACCTGCTCAACTGCCTGATCGATATCCTCGAAAGATAATGGCGTCGTCAAGTACCTTTGCCCCTTTCTGAAAAGATCGCTATTTCACCTGAAGTATTCCAAAGATATCCTCGCGCTCTCAAGTGAAGGCATTTGAGGATGATCGTGCTCGACAACCCCCCACAGGCCGTGAACTTGCGCAAAGGCACATATCTGCTCCATATCCAGAATGCCCTTACCAACTTCTGTCATCGAACGATCAGCGGCCATGTCTTTGAGGTGAACGAGGGCGACACGGTCCGCCAGCGCTTGAAGATACGAAACAGGATCAACCCCTGCGTAGGCAGCCCAGTAGACATCTAGCTCGATCTTTACGAGCGAGGGATCAGTAAGCTGAAGCAAGTAATCAAGGAGATAGATACCATCAACGCGCGTAAAATCAAAGTCGTGGTTGTGATAGGCAAAAGTGATGCCGTGCTCCTGGCAGCGTTGCCCGATAGCATTCAGCCGGGGAGCAAGAGCCTGCATCCCCTCCAACGTGCGCCACTCATTCGCCAGCCAGGGCAGCACTATGATGGAGCAGCCAATATCCTTGCAATAGCGAAGCGATGCGTCCAGTTGCGGATCTTGCAGCGCATCTAACCCAAGATGAGTACCGGCCACGCGCAGCCGCGTCTCAGCTAACAATGCCGACATCTCCTGCGCAGTCAGATTCCCATATCCGGCGAATTCCACCCCAGCATAGCCAAGCTGCGCCACGCGCCGCAGCGTTCCAGCAAAATCACGACTGGTCTCATCTCGCACGGTATATAATTCTAGAGCTACCTGTAGATCGTTCATAACGTTCTCCACTTTTTCAATAGCTGAGTTAGCACTCCATACTTCTCCCGTCAATATAACACATGAAGAAGTCGGGACGCTCGTTGTGCCATAATGTATATCAGGAATGTTAGCGCATTCAACTATATGATCGAAACACATAGCAAGGAAGCTTTTGATCCGCGTATGAACAGAAAAACTTCCATCGGCATCATCGGATGTGGCACCATCAGCTCCACGTATCTCAAAGCGGCTCGCCTTTTTGATATTTTGCAGGTAATCGCTTGCGCAGATATCGATATGGAGCGAGCTCATCGGCAGGGAGAGAAATACGGCGTTCCCAGAGTATACACGGTAGAGGAGTTACTGGCCGATCCAGAGGTCGAGATTGTAGTTAACCTCACCGTTCCCAACGCACATGCTGAAGTTGCCCTTAAAGCGATTGCGGCAGGCAAAGCCGTCTACGGCGAAAAGCCCTTAGCGACCAGGCGAGCAGATGGGAAAGCCATTCTAGACGCCGCGCATGCTAAACAGGTACGTGTTGGCAACGCACCTGATACCTTTCTGGGCGGTGGTTTTCAAACCTGCATCAAACTGATTAACGACGGGCAGATCGGGACGCCTGTTGCTGCTACAGCCTTCATGTTGAATCACGGCATGGAACGGTGGCATCCCGACCCGTACTTCTTCTATCAACCTGGCGCTGGACCCATGTTTGACATTGGCCCCTATTATCTCACAGCGCTCATCGCCATGATGGGGCCAATCCGGCGTGTAACCGCCTCGATGCAGACGGCCTTTCCTGAACGTACCGTGACCAGCGAGCCGAAATACGGGACGAAGATCCCGGTCAATACGCCTACACATATCGCGGGAATCATGGAATTTGCGAGCGGCGCTGTTGGCACGATTATCACCAGCTTCGATGTCTGGCATCATCGCTTACCATTTATTGAAATCTACGGGACAGAAGGCACACTGAGTACACCCGATCCCAATCGCTTCGATGGCCCGGTCTACATTCGCCAGGCAAATGATCAGGCATGGCGCGAAGTTTCTCTCACGCATGGCTATACCAGCAATGCGCGGGGGCTAGGTATCGCCGATATGGCTCATGCGATGCGATCCGGTCGTTTGCATCGCGCCAATGGAGAAATGGCCTACCACGTCCTCGACATTATAGAATCCTTCATGCAGTCCGCGATAGAGGGAAGCCACATTACTCTAGCTAGTACATGTACCTGTCCTGCATCGTTGAATCCTGGTTCGCATTCATGGGAAGAGGACCAGGTCGAATAAGGGTAACCATGGCCTCATGGGTTATAATGATGGAAAATGCTACGGCTCTATGCTATCGCTTTCGCTGTAGCCCCGATTTACCGTGGAGGTTACTCTTTGCTCTAGAAAGGCAGGTATGCGTGTCTCAAATTAAAGGACCAGCTCTGTTCTTAGCACAATTCGCACAGGATATCCACCCCTATAACACGCTGGAAAACATCACACAATGGGCCAAAGACCTGGGCTTTATCGGCGTACAGATTCCCGCCAATGATAAACGCCTGATCGACCTCAATAAAGCGGCAGAGTCAAAACAGTACTGTGATGACCTCAAGGGAAGATGCAATGGGCTGGCCATCACAGAACTGGCAACCCATCTGATCGGTCAACTCGTCGCAGTACACCCGGCCTACGATGTCCAATTCGACGCCTTCGCGCCGGAAGAGCTGCATGGGCACCCACAGGAACGAACCGGGTGGGCGATGACCCAAATGGTCAAAGCTATGCAAGCATCGCACAACCTGGGATTGCACGTCATGCCCACCTTTTCAGGGGCATTTCTGTGGCATACGATGTATCCCTGGCCCCAGCGCCCGGCTGGCCTGGTAGACCTGGGCTTTCAAGAGCTGGCGAAACGCTGGCTGCCCTTGCTCAATAAGGCGGACGAATATGGCATCGACCTGGCCTACGAAATTCATCCAGGTGAAGACCTGCACGATGGCGTGACCTTTGAACGCTTCCTGGCGGCAACGGGAAATCATCCGCGCGTGAATCTGTTGTACGACCCCTCCCACTTCGTGCTCCAATGCCTGGACTACATCGGCTACCTGGACTGCTATAAAGACCATATCAAAGCTTTCCATGTCAAGGATGCCGAATATCATCCTTCACCCCGCTCAGGCGTCTACGGTGGCTATCAAGACTGGAAAGATCGTCCAGGGCGTTTCCGCAGCCCCGGTGATGGACAGGTTGACTTCAAACGGGTCTTCTCAAAATTGACACAGAATGGCTTCACAGGGTGGGCCGTGCTTGAATGGGAATGCTGCATCAAGGATTCTGTGCAGGGCGCACGTGAAGGAGCTGAATTTATTCGTAGCATGCTCATCGATGTCCCAATCAGGGCCTTTGATGATTTCGCCAGGGGCGCACAGGGTGTCGAGACCAATTACCGCATATTGGGGTTGCAGATATGAAACAGGATATTCTCTACAGAAAACTGCGCGCCGGTATCGTCGGCGGCGGTCAGGGTTCATTCATTGGCGCGGTACATCGCATTGCTGTTGAGTTGGATGGACAGGCCGAGGTTGTGGCAGGTGCAATGTCTGCCGACCCGCAGCGAGCAGAAGCATCGGCGCAAGCGTGGTATTTGAAACGCTCCTACAAGACCTTTAAGGAGATGGCCGAGGCCGAGGCCAGCTTGCCAGATGGCATCGACCTCGTGATGGTAACAGTACCCAATCACCTGCACTACCAGGTTGCGCGCACTTTCCTGGAGCATGGTATCCATGTTGTGTGCGATAAGCCGATGACCTTCAACCTGGAAGAGGCACGGGCGCTGCTGGAACAGGTCGAACAGAAAAAGCTGATTTTCGCGCTGACTCATAACTACACCGGCTACCCCGCGGTACGACACGCGCGCCACCTGATTCGCACAGGCGCAGCGGGGACGATTCGTAAAGTACTGGTGGAGTATCTCCAGGATTGGCTGATGGAGCCGGTTGAGCATACCGGGAATAAACAGGCGTTGTGGCGCACTGATCCAGCCAGAGCGGGAATGGCAGGCTCTATCGGTGATATCGGCACCCACGGCGAAAACCTGCTGGAATTTGTTACAGGCTTAAAAATAGCGGCTGTATGCGCAGACCTGACTGCCTTTATCGAGGGCAGGCAATTAGATGACGATGCAAATATGCTGCTGCGCCTGGAAAATGGAGGCAAAGGCGTCCTGACTTGCTCACAGGTTGCGGCTGGCGAAGAAAATGCCTTGAGCATCCGTATTTATGGCAGCAAAGCGGGCCTAGAATGGCACCAGATGGAGCCGAACACATTGTTATTCAAACAACCCTGGCAGCCTCTCCAGGTACTACGTACAGGTTTGTCCTATATGAGCGACGAGGCCAGAGCATCTACTCGACTGCCCGCCGGACATCCCGAGGGTTTTCTGGAAGCCTTCGCTAACGTCTACCGTTTGGCGATTGCCGATATACGGCGCGTCGAATCGGGTGCATCACCAGTAGGAGGCTATCCAACGGTGCATGACGGGTTACGTGGAATGCAATTTATCACCAAAGTCGTTGAGAGTTCGCAAAAAGGCGGCATCTGGATAGACTTTTAACAACTCTTTTTTGCCGCAGTGGAGAAAACAATCTGTGATTCCGACCCTCTGTATCCAACTGCTGGGCGACTTCCTGCTGGTGTCGGGCGACACACCCGTGATCACGTTTAATGTCCCCCGTTTACAATCCCTCCTTGCCTACCTCGTACTGCGCCGGACTGCTCCCCAGGACCGCTCTCACCTGGCCTTCCTCTTGTGGCCCGATTCAACCGAGGCGCAGGCACACACCAATCTGCGCAAACTGCTGCATCAATTGCGGCAGGCACTCCCAGCCGCCGATTACTTCCTCTACGCTGACAAACACAACTTGCAATGGCGACCGGCCCCGGGCGCTTCCTGGATCTTCGATGTGCAGGATTTTGAACAGGCGCTTGCCCAGGTAGAGCAAGCGGAACAGGCTCAGGATACTGCCGCGCTGCGGCAGGCACTCGAACAGGCAGCAAACCTGTATCGTGGAGACCTGTTGCCCAGTTGTTACGATGAGTGGATTCTGCCAGAACGCGATCGCCTGCACCTGTTGTTTCTCCAATCCGCTGAACGCTTGATCGCACTCCTGGATCAGGAGCGTGATTACACCGCCGCGATCGCGCTGGCCCAACGACTTCTCCGCCATGACCCACTGCACGAGTCGACCCACCGCCAGTTAATGCACTTTTATGCCCTGCGCGGGGACCGGGCCGCTGCCCTGCGCGTCTACCACACCTGCGTCACGGTCCTGGAACGCGAACTCGCGGCAGAGCCGGGTGAGGCCACCCGCCAGGCCTACGAATCGCTCTTGCAATCAGACACGTCTCCTCGGCCCGCAACCGGCCCGCTCGCACCGCGTGGAGGTGGAGCGCCACTGGTAGGTCGCAAGCAAGAGTGGAGAGACCTCCAGGCGGTATGGCGCAAGGCTGCAAGTGGAATACTCGTCCCCCCGACAGGGCACCCACACATGGTTGTCCTCTCTGGAGAGGCAGGCATTGGCAAAACGAAATTGGCGGAGGAACTGCTAGCCTGGGTCAGCCGGCAAGGCATGACGACCGCGAGCGCGCGTTGTTACGCAGCTCAAGGACGATTAGCATATGCACCTGTGACGGCATGGCTTCACGCGGATGCCATTCAAACGCGCCTGTCAGCCCTCGATAAGGTCTGGCTCACCGAAGTAGCGCGGCTGCTGCCCGATCTGCTCACGAGACGACCGGGCCTCTCTCGCCCCCATCCCATGACGGAGGGATGGCAGCGCCAGCACTTCTTTGAGGCCCTGGCACGCGCGCTGCTGGACGCCCCTCAACCGCTGCTGCTCCTGCTCGATGACCTGCAGTGGTGTGACAGCGAGACCCTGGAGTGGCTGCATTACCTCTTGCACTTCGAGACCCGGGCACACTTTCTCCTGGTGGGGACGGTACGCTCAGAGGAGGCGCCCCCCGGACACCCCCTGGTAGCGTTTCTGGGAGCATTGCAACGTGATGGCCTGGTGATGCACCCTATCCCCTCCTCACACAACCTGCCTCGATGCTTCCGCCGACGGTGCAAAGCGTGCTAGCTGCAAGACTCGCACAGCTCTCCCCACTGGCCCGAGAAGTAGCAAACGTGGCTGCGGTTATCGGGCGCGAGTTTACGTTCGTCGTGCTTGCGCAAGCCAGCAGAGAGAGTGAAGATGCGGTGGTGCATGGGCTGGATGAACTGTGGCAGCGGCGCATTGTGCGCGAACAAGGCGCGGGAACAGCCGAGACCTATGACTTTAGCCACGACAAGCTGCGGGAACAGGCCTACGCTTCCCTGAGTCCCGCTCACCGGCGCCTCCTCCATCGTCGTGTCGCGGAGGCGTTCGAGGCGGTATACGCGAACGCCCTGGGCGGGGGACAGGGAAACCTGGATGCCGTCAGCGGACAGATTGCCGCCCACTTTGAGCGCGCAGGTCTTCCAGGGCAGGCCATCTCCTATTACCGCCTCGCCGGCGAGGTCGCTATGCGCGTCTACGCGCATGCCGAAGCCATTGCCGCATTTCAGCAGGCGGCAGTACTCCTTGAAGCCAGCCCACGAGGGCACGTACTGCAAGAGCGCCAGTGGCAGGAAGCGGTGCTCCTCTATGAGGACATGGGGGAAGTCTTCGGCATGACGGGACAGCTTCAGGAAGCGAGGCAGGCCTATCAACACGCAATGACCTACGTCCCGGCACAGGAGTATGTCTGGCAGGCACGCCTGCAGCGCAAGCAAGCCGCCACGTGGCTAGAGGCCCCCGCCGAGTCCCAGGGACCCCCTCATGTCAATGCCCTCCAGGGATATCAAGCAGCCGAACGTATCTTAGAGCAAGCTCCGGTCAAATCGAGCACAGACTGGCTGCAAGAGTGGATACAACTTCAGCTTAACCGTTTATTGCCAATACGAGCTACGGTGGACGAAATGACTGCCGTGATCGAGAAGGCTCAACCCATCGTGGAGCAGCATGGCACACCAGAGCAGCGCGTCCAATTTCTCCTGGCGGTAATAGCGCGAGACGCCGCTCGTGACCGTTACGTGATCACGGAAAAAACGGTCTCATATTGCCGCGCTGCACTGGCTTCAGCTCTGCAAGCAGGAAACAAGGACCAGGTGGGATTTCCTCACTTTGCTCTTGGAGTCTGCCTCTTGTGGTCCGGTCACCTCGATGAGGCGGAGGAACACCTGTGTGCCGCTTTGAGTGCGGGAGAACAAACAGGAAATGCCGCGTTGCTCGCACGCAGCCTGACGTTTTTGCCATTCATCTTCAGGCTGCGCGGGCAGGTGGAACAGGTGCGCAGCATCATTACACGTGCCTTGGCAGTACCTGCAGCGCGGAAGAACAGTATTATCACCGGTCAGAGTGCATGGGTAGCA
>WNGM01001535.1_pt1 | contig 24465 bp, 19 predicted proteins | sample 5400571 | NCBI WGS metagenome assembly WNGM01 (sample SAMN13153378, study PRJNA577476) | soil metagenome | isolation source: 100 cm soil or saprolite under Garry oak tree replicate 2 | place: USA:California | collected 2016-06-15 | reverse complement strand
TCTTTGACCGTAAAAGTGGACGCAGCATTCAACTTGAGGATATGGAACCCATCGCACCAGGAAAACCCCTAGATATTCACGTCTCAGGCATAGGAGTCAAAAAAGGCATAAGCCTTACTGACACCAGAGATTACGGGAAGGATTTACTCATAGGCATATTAAACACTTTCGTCGAACTGGGAAGCCAGGGAATAGAGATCAGCAAAATATGGGGAAAGTCGAGTACTGTCCCTGGTATCAAACTCAGCAGAGACCTGGGCTTCAAGGAACTAGGATACATCAACAACGAACAGATCGGTTTTGTTCTTGACCTCAAAAGCAAGAAAGCAGAAAAGCCCCTCGTAGAGAAGTACCTAAAGAGGTACCAAGAAGCTCTGGAAGAATGGAAAAAGCAACACGAACTCACAGCTAGTACAGCCGGACACGGAAAGAACAAAAGATGAAATTATAGCTTCCTACACACGGAATAATCGCTCAACCGGCCTGTAGCCTCAATCCACGGCATCACATACAATGGTATTATAGCACCGTCAGGCCAGCTTGTCTGACCTGAGATCCACTCATCAAGAGGGGGTGCAGGGGGCGAAGCTCCCCTGACGGGGTCTGGGGTGTCCCCAGAAACCTTCTCTTACCTTTTGCTCGCCTCCGTAGGAGGCAGTTATCAGTGGATTTCAGTGTCTGACTTACTGCCAGAGCTACTTAAAAGTCACTCTAATTGCGTCTTCCACGGTAAGCGCATTATAATGGAATGGAATTGTTGTAGGAGATAGTTGTATGTCGTCTCACGGTTACATCTTGCGTAAAGTTCCTGCTGCCCAGTGGAAACAGTGGGATCAGTTTGTCAATGAACACCCCCGTGGACATTTTCTACAGAGTTGGGGCTGGGGAGAACTCAAGGCCAATGGCGGTTGGTATCCATTACGTCTTGCCCTCATGGATGAACAGCAACAGCAGATCGTGGCCGCGGCACAAGTCTTGTGCCGCACCCCGGCTCATCTTCCCTTATGGACCGGCCATCTTGCCTATATTCCTAAAGGGCCGGTAATCGACTGGTCGCAGCCCCAGTTATGCCAGGCTTTCTTCACGCAACTCAACGCATACCTGCGCCAACGAGGGGCACTTGCTCTACGTATGGAGCCAAATCAAGAGGTGAAGGCACTTGAACAGGTTTCTATGACTGCCTCGTCCATAGTCGGGGAACCTTGTCTGGGGGACAGGCACGAGAGCCCGGGAGGCTCACACACTCCCTTTGTGGGAACCCTCTCTGAGGGAGAGGTAACCCTGTTTGGGGAACAGACAACCCTGCCTCTGCTACTATACCCCGTCCCTCCCATACAGCCTGTCCGCACCATCCTGCTGGATCTGGCTCCTGATGAGGCGACCTTATTGGCACATATGAAGGAGAAGTGGCGTTATAACCTGCGCCTGGCCGAGCGCAAAGGGGTGAAGGTACGTGAGGCGCGGACACATGAAGACGTGCATGCCTGGTACGCCCTCATGCAAACCACCAGCGAACGTGACCACTTTGGTATCCACACCCTCGACTATTATCTGCATGCATGGCATACCTTCGCTCCACGCCAGCAAGCTCGTCTGTTCTTAGCCGAGTACGGTGGGCAAGTGCTCGCGGGTATCTTCGTAGCCCTGTTCGCCAGGCAGGGCATCTACCTCTTTGGTGCTTCGGGCGACGAGCACCGTAACCTCATGCCCAACTACCTGCTGCAATGGGAGGCCATACGCTGGGCCAAACAGCAGGGCGCAACCCGGTACGACTTCGGGGGCATCGCTGCGACAGATTATGAAAATGACCCCCTGGCAGGCATCTATCGCTTCAAACGCGGCTGGGGCGGGAAAGTAGTGCGTTTCGTCGGCTGTTATGAGCACATCTACCGCCCTGTAGCAATGAAATTGGCGAAGCGCTACGTGCCGAAACTTGTCTAAGCGCGCCAACAGGCCTCTTTAAACACACATCCACAACCCTCTATTCATCTTATCTCATTACTTGCCGATAAACATGTCTCGTAGGGGCTAAGTTTATCTGTGCAGAACGTGGTTTTAAAGAATGGAGCATAAGATGCGACGAATATCGTTGACATGCCTGGTCCTGCTGCTACTGGTAGGGATAGTAACAGTATTCTATTTCCAGGGCGAACTCAGAGCTTATTCGCATACCGGTACAAACCAGATATCTGCGAATAGAGCTAATACAATTACAGGAGGCCCCTCTAACACTACGGCATATATCTACTACACCCTAAAACAGTCTACAGGTTTTGTGCTGGCTCGTGCTCTCAGGGGAAGCAGCGGGCAGCCGGTGAGTGATCCACAAGCTGTTGCTCGTTTTAGCGATGGCTTTGGCCTTGCGGAGTCTGATAGTGTATTGAACATGCAACTCTCGCCCGATGGACGCTACCTGGCAATTGATGGCACGCGCGATCACGGCGAACAGGTATGGATGTACGCTACACAGCAGATGAGCATGAATCTGACACCTGCCTACGTTCTTGGTAACTTCCTGCACTGGTTGCCAGGTGGAACAGGCCATACCTTCCTCTACCGCCCTATGTTGCCACTGGGTCCCTCTGCCCCAATGGATGGCAACGGTTGGAATCCTGGTTTGTGGGAGGTAGATGCGGCTACTGGTGCGCACATAAATATTGACATCCACGTGCCCTCAGCGTATTTGATTGACGCTGTCTCTTCACCGGATGGTTCGCGTATTATCTATTCAACCACTGCTGGCCTTGGAATGGGCAGTGATACCTGGCTGATGAACAGCGATGGCAGCGGTATAACCCATCTGTTCAATAATCCTGGCGGAGCACAGTCTATTGCCGCTCTCTTCACCTGGTCTCCTGACGGCAAAACAATTGCCTATGAACGTCTCTCGGATAGCCCCACACCGTTTCTACCTGCCGGTTTATGGATCATGAATACTACCGGTGGGCAGCAATATCGTATGGCTGACGCTGACGGCGGCCATGGCTATGCCCCTGTCTGGTCGCCGGATAGTCGCAAAATAGCCTTTGTAGCGCGTACCAATGTAGGGAATCGCCAGGCCGATCTACAAATGCAGTCCTTACAATCTGCTGTCGCCGTCGTGGATGTGACAACCAGCCAATCATGGATAGCAGCCTCTGCCAACCAGACAGGTATGCAGCTCAACTACAATCCCTCGTGGGCAGCCGGTAGCGCCAGCATCACCTTTACCGCCTCCAACCCGGTAAACCGCGTCCTTGGAGGTATGCCCCGCTATTGGTCTGCCCGCGCGGTTGGCCCGCATATGCAGCCGGCCGTATCCCCCCTGACCCCGGTAATGGCCCACATAATCGCCACTTCGTAGCGCGCCTTTTTATTTTGTCGGATTAGGGGAACCCCTTTGCAGGCTAGAAAGAGGAAAAGGAAATGCATACTCTGAGATATAGATGGCAAATCATACCCATTGTTATCTTGCTTACCTTACTGTTAAGTATAGTCAGCGCGTCCACGCTAACCCTTGCTTTACCCGGGCAGGGCTTATTCATGAAACATCCCGGCAGCATACAGGATGCGGCTTTAGTGCAAATGTCTTCTCACTATAGTACACCTACCCGGTTTATGTATCGTCCATATTACGGCAGCCAGAGTGTTGCTCAGCGTACCACCTCCTTTGTAGACCATGATAAGCCGTGGTATGAGAATGATGGTATCTTCGTGCGCTATGATGGTGCCAGGTGGACCAACGCTTCTATTGGCTCCTGCACGCCTGGCGTCAATTGCTATGACGGTCACAATGGCTATGATCTCAACTTGCGCTATGAGTCGGTACTCAGTGCCGCGGCGGGAACGGTCGTTCGTGCGGGCTGGTACAACCCGTATGATCACCAGAGCTCCTTAGGACTATGGGCCGCCGTTGACCACGGCAATGGCTACCTGACCGCCTATGGTCACCTCAGTGCCTTGACCGTAGCCGTCGGTGACAAAATAGGCACGCAATGGCAGGTTGGCACCAGTGGAACTACCGGTTCCTCAACGGGGCCGCACCTGCACATGGCTACCTATGATCTGCCCTATTGGAACGCCACCGACCCCTTCGGCTGGACAGGCAACTATCCTGACCCCAATGTCGTATCGGATAACTACCTCTGGGTGGATAACCCGGGTACCAGCTATACCGTGCCAGTCTTAAGTAGTCATGGCAATGCAGTCTATCCTGGTGCAACCCTTGTTGATGATGGAGATGCAGGTTGGAGCAGCACAGGCAACTGGAGCCGGGATACTTCGTCCACCGCTATCAAGGGTAACCTGCACTGGACATCTACCTCGAGTGGTGGCGCTACAGCCACTGCCACCTGGCAGCCCAGGCTACCCGCCGATGGCTATTATGAAGTTGGTGTCTTTGTCACTGATACTCATGCCAGTAGTAGCTGGGTTCCCTATACCGTCTACAGTGTCGATCCCAACAATCCTGGCACACAAGTCAGCCACATGGTCTACGTTGATGAAACACACATTGGCTCCTTCCAGGGACCGTTCGGCTGGGAAAGTACCGGTCCGCAGTGGATTAGCCTCGGAACGTACTACTTCAAAGCTGCACAGCCCGGTCGAGTTGTCCTGAGTAACGCCACGGGCGAGAATGGCGCCCAGGTCTCTGCTGACGGTGCGGAGTTTGTACCTGTCTCAGAGCCGGCGCCTCCAACGCCAACCCCAACGCCAACCCCAACGCCAACGCCACCACCAACGCCAGTCTATGGATTTGCGGTGACAAACGATGGGACACCGCCCGCCATGCTGCCGAACAGCACGACCAATGTCAATTTGACACTCAAGAATACCAGCAACTTTACCTGGAAAGCGACAGGCACAGGTGCAGTAGAAGTGCTCTACCGCTGGCTCAATGCCCAAAAACAGGTCATTGCCACCGGCAATCCTGCCGTATTAAACCAGGATGTCAATCCTAATGCCTCTGTGACGGTGACCGTGCCGGTGCACACACCCACACAGGAGGGCTCGTACACCCTGCAATGGGATATGCTGCAAGGCCCCAAAACCTTTTCACAACAGGGCGCCCAGGTACACAACGACAGCGTCCAGGTTGCACACTATACTGAAGTCTTTGGCCCTCTGCCCTTGCCCACAACACTAACGCCAGGAGCGACCATACACATCAGTGTCAATGTGCAAAACAAGGGAGCTATTACCTGGCCAGCATCCGGCAGCGCGCCGGTAACCCTTGGATATTACTGGCTGGATACCTCCGGGCACCCTCTAAGTGCAGCAGTAGCTGGTGCCAGCAGCACTGGCACTCTTCCCAACGACGTTGCTCCGGGTCAGAGCGTCTCGATACCCATCACGCTGCATTCCCCCGCTTTAGCAGGTAGCTACCAGCTCGTCTACGACCTCCAGCAGCAAGGGATATGGTTCTCCTCGCTTGGTGGGACCCCTTTAAAGCTGGCCGTAACTATCACGCCAACACTTCCCAAAGTCTACTACTTTGCGGAAGGATATACAGGCTCTGGCACGACCGAGTATCTGTCGCTGACCAACCCGGGTGTCAGCCAGGCTTCAGTCTCCGTGACCTATCTCTATGCGCAAGGCGTTCCGCAGACTCACACCTACGCCGTGCCGGCCCAGGCGCATAGCCTCTTGAACATTAACCAGGAAGCGGGTGCCAATCAAGCTGTGAGTATGATCGTACAGAGTGACCAGCCCATTGTGGCCGAGCGCAGCATGTTCATCCACAATGGATCATTCGTCGCCGCCTCTGACAGCGTTGGGTCACCGGCGTTGAGTACCACCTGGTACTTCGCCGAGGGTAATACCACCTTTGGTTGGGACACCCTCCTGACCGTTATGAACCCCGCTGCGCAGTCTGTCACGATCAAGATTTCATACCTTTTAGGTAGCCGTACCATACTTATACCCCTTGGCGCCAATAATGGCATCTATAGTCATGATCGAGCGACCTGAGTACCTCGTGATGAGTAACCTGCGTGGCGGCAATTCTGTCGTCGGCGCTACCTCTCCCCAAACAACCTGGTACTTCGCCGGTGGCAACACCAATCCAGGCTTCAATGAACGTCTCATTCTCTCCAATCCTGGCGTTGGGTTAGCGAATGTGCAGATTCGTTACCTGTCCGTCAATGGCCAGGTAGTTTCGCAGAAAGTGAGTGTGCCTGGACTGAGTCGTATCGAGGTCAATGTCAATAGCGTCGCGAAATGGGGCTTCCACTCGACTGTACTCACCGCCAGTTTGCCCATTGTAGCTGAACGTCAGGATTTCTTCTCGACGAATCTCAATGGAACAATCCTGGGTAGCTCGACAACCATGGGCAGTAGCACCGCCCTTACAAGCTGGTACCTGGCGCAGGGCGATACCACCAGTGGTTATACCGAATACCTTGCCCTGGCTAATCCCAACAATGTGCAGGCACAGGTGCAGGTCGTCTACTACCTGCCTTCCGGTGCCCCAATTGTCAAGACCTATACATTGGCGGCTAACTCCCGCCTGACGGTCAATATGCTCAATGACGTGGGGACAAATAAGACGGTGGGCACGGCCATCTACGCAACCGTACCCATTGTAACGGAGCAAGATCTCTTCTTTAACATCTCTGGCGCCAGTGGGGGCTATGCCAGTGCATCATTTGGGGAACGATAGGTACCATAGACTATAGGGGCAATGCCCACGTCATGTTGCGGCTTCGCCGCAAATAGTCCTTTTATACAAGTTTTTGTGTGTTTGGCGTGCGCTAGCGCACGCCAAACACACAAAAACTTGGGGTCGCCGCAGGCGACCCACCTGTACGGGGTATTGCCACTACAGCCATAGAAGACAGTATCTGGTGCAACAAAAGAGTACCAGATTCGTAAGACAGATAGGAACTGAAAAACAAGTGCGTTGGTCCTCATCACTATGTGAACGGCTCAGGACTAACGCTTTACTCTGAGGAGACTATCCATGTCAGGCAACCGTGGGTGTTTAATGAACTCACTACTGTTTTTAATAATCGTCTTGGTTCCCCTTTTAGGTCATATCATTGTAACGGTGATGACTCTGGAAGACGATCATACGTTCTCAGGCAAGTTAATCTGGTTAGCAGTCATCTGGCTGATGCCCATTCCCGTTATTATTGGTCCGCTGCTGTACCTGCTCTTTGGGCAGAAAAGACGTAGCGGGCGAGTAATGTTCGGCCAGGCAAGCCATTAAAAAGCTAGACAGGAGCCAGGGCAGCGCCCTGGCTCCTGTCTGTCAATGAGCTGACGGATCTTCTACTAAACCACTTGTGGCATCCTTTGCTGGGCAGCGGCGACCGCCTCGGCCGGATACTCATAATCTTGTAGTTTGCCGGCGAAGTAGGCATCATAGGCAGCCATATCGAAGTGGCCATGCCCGCACAGGTTGAAGAGAATGACTCGCTCTTCTCCTGCCTCCTTGGCCTGGAGCGCTTCGTTGATTATGGCGCGGATGGCATGTGCGGCTTCGGGTGCGGGAATGATGCCTTCTGCGCGTGCAAACTGCACCGCTGCCTCAAAGACGGAAAGCTGGTGAAAGGCCTGAGCCTCGACAATGCCTTCGTTGTGCAGCAGCGACATCAACGGGGCCATACCGTGATAGCGCAGCCCGCCCGAGTGAATCCCTGGCGGCATAAAATCGTGGCCGAGGGTGTGCATCTTGATCAGCGGAGTCATCCCGATAGTATCTCCAAAATCATAGGCGTACACGCCCTTGGTCAAACTGGGGCACGCCATCGGTTCTGCGGCCAGGAAGCGGGTCTTCAGTCCTTTCTTGCGAGCTTCACCAATGAAAGGAAATGCCAGGCCCGCAAAATTACTGCCACCGCCTACACATCCAACGACAACATCCGGGTAATCATCTGCCTTCGCCATCTGGAGCAGAGCCTCTTCCCCAATAATCGTCTGATGGAGCAAAACATGGTTCAGCAGACTGCCCAGTGAGTACTTAATTGAACCGCCGCTCTTGGCAGCCACTTCCACCGCTTCACTGATAGCAATTCCCAGGCTCCCCATATTGTTGGGGTCTTGCGCCAGGATGCTGCGTCCCGCGTCCGTTAAATTGGTCGGGCTGGCATGAACGGTTGCTCCATAGGCTTGCATCATATTTCTACGATAAGGCTTTTGTTGGTAACTGACCTTGACCATGAAGATCTCAATATCCACGCCGAAGAACGCGCCCGCCATTGCCAGTGCCGATCCCCATTGTCCCGCACCCGTTTCGGTCGAGATCTTCTTGACCCCTTCTTGCTTGTTGTAGTAGACCTGCGCTACAGCCGTGTTTGGCTTGTGGCTGCCCACTGGGCTGACTCCCTCGTATTTGTAATAAATACGGGCGGGAGTATCTAAGGCCTTTTCTAACCGGCGTGCCCGGAAGAGCGGAGTGGGCCGCCACTGCATGTAGACCTGCCGGATAGGCTCTGGTATCTCAATAGAGGGTTCGGTACTCACCTCCTGCATAATCAACGCCATGGGAAATAGGGGGGCCAGGTCGTCAGGCGTGACCGGCTGTTTGGTGCCGGGATGCAAGATGGGCGCTGGCGGTTTGGGCAGATCGGGCATAATGTTGTACCAACTACGGGGTGTTTCATCTTCGCTCAAAAGATACTTGGTATGAATATTGTCTGGCACGGTTCGCTCCTTTCACGGCTCGAAAAAATAGGTTGCTTTTCAGCTCAGGAGCAGCAATGAAGCCGCTCCCTCTTTCCATCCAAAGGGGTATACTCTTCCGGTGCAAGGTCTATGTACACAATGGTAGGTTCTACTGGCCAGATTGTCAAGTCCACTGACCTGACATCAAGGCTTCTCAAACCGTAGGGGTAATACTCACGTACATCTTGCGGCTACGCCGCGAAGAGTCCTTTTATACAAGTTTGTGTGTTTTGCGTGCGCGCCAGCGCACGCAAAACACACAAACTTGTACTACAACGTGGGGTCGCCGCAGGCGACCCGCCTGTACGAGGATATTGCCCCTACACTTTGAGAAGCCCTTTGTATTTATACTGCACTTTTCCAGGAGCGAGGAAGCTGGATATGAACGGTAGTGCCTTCCCCCGGAATACCGCTGCTCTCAATACAAATCTTCCCACCCATACCTTCGATTAGCCGGCGGGAGATATATAAACCCAGACCTGAGCCCTGGACCGGACTGTTGATAGCGCTCTCCAGGCGTGTAAAACGTTGGAAGAGGCGTGCCTGGTCTTCTGGCGCGATCCCTCTGCCCTTGTCGGTCACACATATGACAACTTCATCTTCCGAACCTGGCATAATCTGAGCAGAGAATGTCAGGGGAGTCCGAGGTGGTGAATATTTCAAGGCATTGACGGTGATATTGAGAAGAACCTGGCGCAGGCGTACCGGGTCGGCTTGCACGGTCACATCAGGTGGAATATCTAGCTGGACCTCTCGTCGTTCGTGCATTACTTGTGGCTCGATGAGGTTCGTGACGCTTTGTATCATATCCTGAGCCCCCACCGGCTCAACGTGGGTGGAATGGATGCTTCCATCGACTTCCAGGTAACTCGCATCCATGATATTGTTGAGAAGCACTACGAGTTCAGTGCAGCTGCGCTCTGCTTTTTGCAGAAAGTCCTGGTATCGCTCAGGTGGGATGAACTCGTGAAATTGCGTCAGCAATTTGAGGTACCCTTGCACGCAGGTGAGCGGCGCACGTATTTCGTGCGAGGCTGTGATCATAAACTGGTCTTTGAGTTGATCCACCTCTTGTAGACGTTGATGGGCCGCGTGAACTTCCATGTAGAGACGCTCCGCTTCTTGACGTTGCCGCTCTCGCTCTCGCAAGAGAAGCGCGTTCTCATACATCGCAAGTAAATAGCGGGCAGCGACGAAAAGACCAACTATAGCCGTAAGCACCACCAGGAAGAGTGTTCTTTGTTCGTCGTTTATCACTTCACTCCCAAGTGTCAGTGCCAGCAGAATGCTGAGAGGAAGATAGAGAAAGACACCGTGCAGGAGGATGAAACGACGAGGAGATATCTCATCTTGATCATGTTGATTGTGAAAGACCCTTGCTTTGCTTGCCGCAATCTCGTGTCGATGGATACCTATAGTAGAGCCTCTGCGGGCGAGGGCAGCATATTGGTAGTGTGCAGAGAGGCCAATCAACAAGACGCTCATCACGCGAAATGGGCCAACGAACATAGCGGAAGAATACATGCCAAGGGCTGTGAAGTGGGCATAGCCTGTGTCGGCCAGGATAGCAGTGAGGAGCCCTGCCCCACAGAGAAGCAGGGATGGGTGCAAGGTCCGCTCAGCGCAGCGTCGGAGGATCATTAGAGTAGCCAGTATGAGCAGCATGTCCCAAAAAGGATACGATAGCGCGGTAAAGAGGGCAGCTGTTGAGGTATGAGTAACTCTCTGTATGAGAAGATTTGGGGCAATAAAAAAGTACCAACTCGCTCCCAAAATACAAAACGTCGTAATGGCAGCGTCGAGTCCCATCTTAACACAAGCACGCCCAGGTCTTGGGCCGGTGAGCATAAGGACCAGGCCGGCGAAGAGGAGTGGATAGAAAAGGGTGAATCCGATATCTGCAAGGGATGGTGCCGGAATAAGCTGCCTGTTATACGTCAAGTAGGTAACATAGGATCTACCCAGGCCGTTTGCGAGCAAACCCGTGCCGATCAAAAACCAGGCGAGTTGGTAGCGGGAATCTAATTGCAAGGCGCCACGGCGTGCGCGGTAAGCGGTAGTCCAGGCCCAGGAAGCGCCTATTAATGAAGCCAGTATGCACAGCATGCCAGAAATAAAGGCACCGTTGGAATTTTCACCAATGGGAAAGAGCAACGAAAAGAGGCTGAACGCCACTATGAGCATAGCAACGATCGCAGCAAGGCTGTTTTGCCGGCCAAGCTTCTCGAGATAGGCCGGTATTAACCTTTCGGTTGCAATGATCTTCATAGGAGCGTGAGGCGTACTCGTCGTATCCATTTTCCCCTGCCAATTCTCATCAACTAAAAACGCTCTTATTATGGGCAGACGTACATCCGGTCCGCTAGGATGCATTAAGAGGTCTCGCCTACATGACTCGTTTCAATCAACCGCAACAGCGTTTTTATCTCACAGGGCTTCTGTAAGACCTGGACATTGGGGAAGCGCGTTTGAATTTCCTCTAATTGGTTCGGGCTGGCGGCTGACAGGACAATGATCGGGAGGGTTTCAGAGGTAATGGTCTGTCGAATGTAGCTGATGACCGACAAACCAGAGAGTGTGCCAGGAAGCGAGAGATCGATAACCAGCAGGTCATAGGGTAGGGGAGTGTGCTTGCTCTCTTCTGAGAAAAGGGTATCTAAGAGTGACATGCCGTCCATATGTGCAGAGACGGTATGTCCTGCCATCTCCAGTACTGTTGTCAGATATTCATGTATGTTGATATTATCCTCGAGCAGCCCAATTTTCATGCGGTTTTCCCCTCTAATTAAGAAGAGTTTCTAAAAAGCTCATTTACACTATACCAGAGGTTCGATATCCATGTCAATGAGAAGACAACCCTATGACAATGGTCATGTTTAGCCGGCCAGGTGATGAAAAGGGTCAGCCCGAGATGTTATAGTATCCTCGTAACTATTCAGGACTTCTCGCCGCCGCAAGCGGCTTGCCCATTTATGGAGAAAAACCATGCAAAAGATAACTATCGGTGACGTTGAGATTATCGCAGTGACCGACGGCACAGGCCTCGTACTGGCCTTAGACCAGACCTTCCCCACCGTACAGCCTGCCCAATGGGAACCCTATTTTCAACGCTATCCTCGCGTGTTTACAAACTCTTCTAACTGGTATTTGCATTACGGCTGCTTCGTGGTACGGACTCGCGAACATACATTGCTGGTAGATACAGGGGTTGGGCCAGGGCCATATATGGGCGTAGTCTACGGTAGACTTCCTGATGCATTAAGAGAAAACGAAATTCTCCCCGGAGACGTGAACACAGTCTTCTTAACCCATGCCCACAACGACCACGTGGGCTGGACCCTTACTTCCCAGGGAACGCCTATGTTCCCAAACGCCCGCTACATGCTGCACGAGGTCGACTGGGATTTCTATCAGCAGCCAGCAGTGAAAATGAGCATCGCGCCCTATATAGACCATACGCTGACGCCCCTCAAAAAGCTTGGCGTCCTTGATCTTCTGCCAGGCGGGCAATCCCTCACCGGAGAAATCACTGCTATTCCCACACCTGGTCACTCTCCAGGGCATATGTCGCTGCTCATCTCCTCCAAAGATCGAAAAGCGCTCATTGGCGGTGACGCGTTTCTCCACCCTGCTCAACTAACCCGGCCAGGCTGGTGCTCAGTCTTTGATATAGATAATGGGCCGGCCATAGCCACGCGCAAGCAACTCTTAGAAATGCTGGAGAACGAAGAGATGGTGCTGGCCGTGGGGCACTTTCCCAGCCCCGGCTTTGGCCGCATCATTCGCCAGGATGGACGACCTTACTGGGAACCATTACACCATTAGCATTTCGATAAAAAAGCTATTCTCCAGTACGCTCTGCCACAGCAGTTATTCTCTCCGCCAGGTGCCTCAAAGCACCCCGCAACTCAGGCGGTTGGCGCACAATCATGGGACAATCCAGACCGGCCAGAAAGTGTGCTATCCAACCGAAGTGCCCAACGTAACAACGCAACACGACTCCCTCCGGCACCTGCTCGAGCGTAGCCAGCGCGGGAGGCACCATCTGCTGCGCCTCCTCTAACGTCGCCTCCAGCAGCACATCGACCAGCCACCTGTCTGGCATCATTGCCAACGAACGGTACACATACCCCAGGCTATCGAAATCGGATGGCCGCGTATAAGTGCCGCCACTTATCCCGGCGCTTACCACTCTATCCAGCCGGAAAACCCGCAGTCCCTCACGCAAATGGCAATAGCCGACCGCATACCAGAAGCCTGACCTGTAGACGAGTCCATAAAGATCGACCATCCGTTCCGTTACCTCCGCTTGCCAGGCTTGGTAGTGTAACAAGACCTGCCGCCCTTGCTGGACAGCTGCACAAAGCGTGCCCACTATTTCACTACTTGGTGCGGCCGCAGGAAGATTAAAATCGAATATGAGTGTCTCTTGCACTGCCTGGACTCGTTCGCGCAGAGCGGTAGGCAAGACCCGCTCGATCTTGGCCAGCGCTCCCTCGACTGCCGGCGCGGCTACGGCCAATCCCAGTTTCCGCGCAGCCAGCAGACCGAGGGTAAGCGCAAGCGCCTCTTCCTCCGTGAGCATTAGCGGGGGCAGCTTGAAGCCAGGCCGCAGCCGATAGGAACCGTGACGTCCCCGTCCGGCCTCAACCGGAATACCCAGGTCCTGCAACATCGTGATATAGCGCCGCACCGTCCGCGTGTTAACCTCAAGACGTTCAGCAATCTCCGGCCCGCTCAACTGCTGGTGCGATTGCAACAGCTCCAGGACGGTCAGAACCCTTGTTGTTGGGAAATACATTGTAATTTTCCCTTTCCAACAAAATACAATGAAATCAGGACTGATTATAGCCTCTTTCTGTGTTAGACTCAAGTTAGATTTTCAGGTGGTTAGCCAAAACCAGGTAGAATTGAGCTTATGGCCTTGAATATTTCCCGTGAACAGGCCCGCCGTTTCCTTACCCTCTATCATTTCACGCCAACCGATCTGATGGGTACCATTGACCGGCTGGCAACAGTACAATACGATCCGCTCAACCCGGTCGGGCGCAATCCCGACCTGGTCTTTCAGGCGCGCGTCCCCGGCTACCAGGTCGATGACTGGCAAAAAGTGGCCTACACAGATCGCCTGATCTATGACGCCTGGGATAAACAGGCCTGTCTCGTCCCTATCAGCGACTGGCCTATGCGCGCCTTGATACGTGAAAAGTATCGTCCCTACCATGATAGAGAAATTTTGCAAAGAGAAGCTGATGCAGTAACAGCGATACTCGCAACCCTCGATGCCAGGGGACCCCTTTCGTCAAACGAGTTCGAGGATCGCTCCCACGCCGGAGACGATAATTCCTGGTACGGGCTGACGCTCACCAAGCGCATCTTGCGCTCCCTGTGGGCCTGTGGACTAGTGGTAACGCATCACCGTAGAGCGGGACGCCATTACTATGACCGACCCGAGCGGATCATCCCGGCCCGGTATTTTCAGGCCCCGCCTCTCCTCGATGTAGAGGAGTATCATCGCTGGATACTCACGCGACGGCAGCAGGCAATGGGCCTCTTGCTCAAAAGAGCCGAAGCTTCGATCTGGAGCGGCTGTGGCGACAGCACCCAGAATAAATTAGCCTTTGCCCAATTAGTAGAGGCCGGAGTGCTGACGCCCGTCCAGGTTGGAGAAAAAGCTCTGCCTTACTACATGCACACCAGTACGCTGCACCTGCTAGATACGCCGCTGCCCAAGTCGCGCATGATCTTTTTAGGGCCGCTCGACAGCATGCTGTGGGACCGCAAGACTCTCAGACACATCTTTGATTTTGACTACATCTGGGAGGTCTACAAGCCTGAAAAAGTGCGCAAATGGGGTTATTATGTGCTGCCTGTCTTCTACGGTGATCGCTTCGTAGCACGGCTCGATTCGCGGCTGGAAAAAGGCATATGGACCATCTCGCGCTGGTGGTGGGAACCTGACGTCACGCCAGGTGCAGAAATGCTTGATGCATTACAGCTTGCCGTCAAGCAGTTTTTGCACTATTTACGCGCCATCGATGTCAGCGTAAGTGACGGTGTAGACGTGGCGGTGCGCCAGGCTATTCTCAGCTCATCCGTTCTATAATGGTAGCAATACCCTGGCCCACGCCGATACACATAGTCGCCAGGCCATATCTGCCCCCGCGCCTCTCCAATTCGTGCAGCAGTGTCACAACCAGCCGGGCGCCACTACAGCCAAGTGGATGCCCCAGCGCAATCGAGCCCCCGTTGACGTTGAGCTTCTCCTCGTCAATCTCCAGCTCGCGCACGCACTCAAGTACCTGGACGGCAAAGGCTTCGTTGAGTTCAACCAGGTCCATATCCTTGATACTCAGTCCGGCACGCTGCAAAACCTTGCGCGTGGCAGGAATAGGCCCCAGGCCCATATAAGCAGGATCAACGCCCGCCACCGCCGAGGCCACGATACGAGCGCGCGGTCGCAGGCCAAATTTCTGGGCCCTGCTCTGCGCCATCATCACCAGCGCTGCAGCTCCATCGTTGATACCCGCCGAATTGCCGGCCGTTACACTGCCGTCTTTGCGGAAGGCCGGCTTCAAGGCGGCCAGTTTTTGTAGCGTGGTGTCGGCGCGTGGATGCTCATCCAGGGCCACGATGACCGGCTCCCCCTTCTTTTGCGGGATGGTTACCGGCACGATTTCAGCCCCGAAGCGCCCGGATTGTTGGGCTGCCACCGCCCTTTGATGACTGCGCAGCGCGAAAGCATCCTGGTCGGCTCGACTTATCCCATACTTTTCGGCCACATTCTCGGCCGTCTCCCCCATGCTATAGGGGTGATGCACTGCAGTCAATTTGGGATTCATAAAACGCCAGCCCAGGGTTGTATCTTCCAGTTTCATATTGCGGCTAAAAGCGCTATCCGCCTTGCCCAGGACAAATGGTGCGCGGGTCATACTCTCAACGCCGCCCGCCACAAAGGTATCACCCATACCCGTCTGAATGGCCTGCGCCGCGCTATTGACAGCCTGCAAACCCGAGCCACACAAACGATTGACCGTCTGCCCGGCCAGGTGTATGGGCAAACCTACCAGCAGCAAAGCCATGCGCGCCACGTTACGGTTATCCTCACCGGCCTGGTTGGCACAACCTAAAATAACATCTTCAACACTGTCCGCGTCGATGCGGGCACGTTGAACCGCCTCCGCGATCACCAGCGCCGCGAGATCATCGGGCCGCACATCTTTGAGGATTCCGCCGTAACGTCCAACAGGGGTACGTACAGCTGAGAGAATAACCGCTTCTTCCATGCTCAAACCTCGCTTTCCTTACCTGCCTTGAAAATCTGCCTTGCGCTTTTCAATAAAAGCCCGCGTACCCTCGCGCATGTCTTCGCTGGCAAAAAGCAAGAAGAAGTTCTTGCGCTCATTAGCCAGGCCCTGTTCCAGAGTCGTCTCGAAAGCAGCCAGCACCGCATCTTTTGCCAGGCGTGCGGCAAGAGGAGCCTGGGCAGCCACCGTTTTCGCCAGCTTGAGCGCCTCGTTGAGATGTTCACCCTTCGGCACTACGCGATTGACCAGCCCGTGGTCGGCCATCTCTTGAGCTGTGAAGTTCGCTCCCGTCAGCACCATCTCCATGGCGCGGTATTTGCCGAAGGTGCGTGCCAGCCGCTGCGTTCCACCGGCGCCAGGAATGATGCCCAGCTTGATTTCAGGCTGTCCAAACTGCGCATTCTCGGATGCGACAATCATGTCACAGTGCATAGCCAGCTCGCAGCCACCGCCTAAAGCATAGCCACCTACCGCCGCAATCACCGGCGTTTTGATGCGTCGAATGCGGTTCCAGTTCTCAAAACCGCCTAGCAGCATATCAATAGGCGACTTATTCGACATCTCTTTAATGTCAGCCCCGGCTGCAAACGCCCTCTCACCCGCACCCGTGAGCACGATACAGCGAATCTCATCGTCGCGATCAAAGTCCTCCAGGGCATCGGCAAGCTCGCCTACTAACTCGGTATTGAGGGCATTCAGTTCCTTAGGCCGGTTAAGTGTGACAATACCCACGCGCTCGTCACGCTCTACAAGTATGTATTGGTAATTTGACATAACACTCCTTGCAAAATATGAGATGTACTTCAAGATATTCTGTTGTAGTATATCACTGTTAAGAGTCTACCTGGCATCCACGTGGGATCTGGTGATTGCCCAGAAGTCAGCAAGGCTACGTGATCAGGTTTGCTGGACACATGTGCGCTACAGATCCTTCGCTGCGCTCAGGATGACCTCACCCCGCGCTGTCATCCTGAGCGCAGCGAAGGATCTCTCGCCGACTTCTGGGCAATCACCAGCGAGGGATACCACTCCATGTCTCTCCACTAATAAAGTGTGATGAAATGTAGTGGCGCCCCTTGCGGGCGCCAGGAACTACCTGTCTCCCAAACAGGGTGGCGCTTGCGGGTGCTAGGAACCGCTCAATACTATGAGCAAGGAAAGGAGCGTTTTTATGATCGTAAGAATGTGGCACGGTGTAACTCCCGAGTCAAAAGCCGATGCATACCTTGACTACTTAAAGGCAACCGGAGTGAAGGAGTACCGCGCAATCGAGGGTAATCGAGGCGTGCAGGTTTTAACAAGCATCAGCAACGGGCGAGCGGAATTTCTCACAGTATCTTACTGGGAATCATTCGACGCTGTTCGCAAATTTGCCGGTGATGAAATCGACAAACCCGTCTACTACCCCGAAGACAAGGAATATCTCCTTGAATTTGAGCCGAAGGTTGTCCACTACGAGGTTCTTGTCAGTGAGCTAGACCTGGTAGACTTAACTCCTTGATCGACTGACATTATTGTTTACCCCCCCATTGTTGCTAGTACTTTTTCGCCATGGTTCATCTCATATCGAGAAGGGTCGATATATGGATGTTACAATATCCGCATCCACCTCTGTTTATTGAATGCACATGGTGCGAATGAGGCACATGCGACTGCTGAATGTAGCATCGTGGCAGAGAAACGTTTTGTGGATGTTGTAAACCATGCTGGTTTACAGGAACTTAGGAAGAGTAGTATGAAAAGTTTCTTTTTAGTTTTTCGGCAAGCTTTACGTAGGAAGATGATATTGGGATTGCTAGCCCTGGCTATGTTGGAGTTGGTAGGTGGAGGCGGCCTGTTACTTCTGACACCACTGTGCACATACGCAACTTCTAAGTGCTCATTATCTGCCGGCACTGCGAGCTACACCGGGGCGACCACTAACTATAACCCGCAGGTGCCCGTGCAAACTCACCGTATACCCGACGTCAACCAGGTTTTTCCTGCCCAAAGGTTGCACATTCCGAAGCCACACGTATCGGCACCGACCGAAGCTAAAAGGATTGACCCTACGCCGAAGCCCACTGTAACACCCGTACCAACACCAACCCAGATAATAGGAGGATCCTCGGTGGCAGCTATGATCGAACAGGTTTTTGGGCAGTATGCACAGGGAGCCCTGCATGTAGCAACTTGTGAATCCGGCCTGAATCCCAATGCTTATAATCCAACCTCGATTGGTGGCAGTCACGCCGCGGGCGTCTTTCAGATACTCTACCCAAGTACATGGATGGGGACTCCAGAAGCAGCAAGCTCTCCCTATAATGCTATGGCCAATATTCTAGCGGCCCATTCGATATTTGTGCGCGATGGCTATAGCTGGCGAGAGTGGTCCTGCCAGCCTTAGCAAGGCTTCTCGAAAGTCGCATTCGTGCAGAGGCAGAGCCTCTGCACGCTTCTTTTTTGCAGTTTTTGCGTTTTTTGCCTTGCCGCAGGCAAGGCAAAAAACGCAAAAACTGCAAAAAATCTTCCCGGTCGCCGCAGGCGACCGGGCTCACAAGAGACTTTTGAGAAGCCTTGCAGCCTTAATAGGCTTGAGGGAAAATTCATACTTTAAATTACCCCTATAATAGAGTATAATCTGATTCTATTGCAGACCTTCTTGTCAAGAACATATCTGATCAACCAAACAAATTATTCAATTTATTCAAGGAGGTACTTATCTTATGTTTGGTTCCACCGTTCTCGAAGTAGCTATCGGTCTTGTTTTTGTTTATTGGCTTTTGAGCTTGCTCTGCTCCGCTATTAACGAACAGGTAATTGTTCCTCTCCTTAACCTGCGTGCAAAATTTCTTGAGGAAGGCATCAAAAATATGCTGGATGATCCACAAGGAGACAAGTTGGTTAACCAACTCTATGAAACCCCGCTTATCAAAGGACTTTCTCGCAAAGCGTCATCTGACAAACCGCGTAAACCTTCCTACATCCCTGCCGATACCTTCGCACTCGCATTAATGAGTCTGGATGCCTTTAAAGCCTACAAAGATAATCCCAGCGCGAAGAATAGCCCCATTCCACAAGCCTTTGCACCGCTCATAGACAAGGCGAAAAAGGACCCTGCATCCCCAGGCGATCCTGCAATAGTGCTTGCCAGCATAGAAAAGTGGTACAACGACACGATGGACCGTGTTTCTGGCTGGTACAAGCATAGAGTGCAACTGATCATCTTACTTCTGGCACTTGTCATCGTTGTAAGCCTGAACATCGACACGGTTTCCCTCATCACCAGTCTCTCAAATGATACGGCCATGCGGTCCGCCATTGTTTCCGCAGCCCAGGGGGCTGCCAATTCCCAGAACAACGCAAAAAATCTGGCGACGATACAGCAAAATATCGCGCAACTCCAGCCCGTGATAGGCTGGTCTACATTACCAGCAGATTTGAGGAACTGGGTATTAAAAGTCTTCGGGTTGCTGGCAACTATATTTGCCGTGTCCCTGGGTGCGCCATTCTGGTTCGATCTGCTGAATAAATTTACGAACTTCCGCTCATCGGGCCCTCCGCCGCAGCCGAACGCAGGCGCCACGGGATCAACTAGCACTCCACCACAATTAGTAGTAGCGGTGACTGGAGCTCCGCCCCAGGCCAGCACTAATGGGGTGGGTATTGTTGAGTCGACTGGCACTACAATACAAAGTAACCCTTGAGAGACAAGGGCCAATACTTTCAAATAAGCACGGATGGGCTCGCGCCCCTACAAAACTCCGAGCAACAGGAATGGAGTATCGTAGGGGCGAGAGCGGCGGGGATGCGGATGGGAGGGCCTTGTGGTCGCCCGTCCCGTTCTGTTTATCCCTCATATTTAAGATTGCGGAGAAGACAGATGAAATATTATGTTACTGGAGCTACTGGCTTCATCGGTGGGCGGGTCGCCAGGCAGTTGATCGAGGCTGGACACAAAGTTATAGCACCGGTGCGCACGCCGGCGAAGGCAAAAGACCTGGCCGATCTGGGCGTGACCGTCGTGCAGGGGGATGTTACCGGCAAAGAAAGTATGCGCGAGTCGATGACGGGCGTTGATGGCGTATTTCATCTCGCCGGGTGGTACAAGCTCGGCGTGAGAGACAAGAGCATGGGTGCCAGCATCAACGTCGAAGGTACTCGCAACGTCTTAGAGTTGATGAAGGAACTCAATATCCCCAGAGGCGTGTATACCAGCACGCTGGCCGTGAATTCCAATACACGTGGACGCGTCGTTGACGAAAGCTACCGCCATGAAGACGATGGTCACTGGGTAAGCGAATACGACCACACAAAGTGGAGAGCCCATTACGAGGTTGCCGAGCCAATGGTCAAAGCCGGTTTGCCCTTAGTTATTGTCATGCCCGGTCTTGTCTTTGGACCTGGCGACACCAGTACGATCCACGAGACCTTCGTGCAGTACCTGCAGCGCAAATTGCCCATGGTTCCTGAAAAGACGACATACTGCTGGGCGTATGTTGACGATATCGCCCGAGGACACATCCTCGCCATGGAGAAAGGCAAACCGGGTGAGAACTACATTATCGCGGGTCCCGAGGCCAGGGTTGTCGAGGTGTTGGCACTGGCCGAAAAGATCACAGGCGTCCCAGCTCCACGCCTCCATCCCCCACTTGGAATCATTCGAGCTACGGCCGCGGTGATGGGCATACTTGAAAAAATAGTTCCCGTTCCTGCAACATACAGCGCCGAAGGCCTGCGGGCCATTACCGCCACCTACCTTGGCAGTAACGAAAAAGCCAGGCGCGAACTCGGCTATACACTGCGCCCATTAGAAGAAGGCTTGCGCGAGACGCTCTATTACGAGATGCGTCATCTAGGCATGAAAGTACCCGAGGGTGATACCGGAGTGGCGTCAGGTTAGCCTCTGCAAGAAGCGGCGAGAAAGTTCGTCGGACTCGTGCCCAGTCATCCTTGGCAGCGTACCCACCCTTGGTAGCGCATCCACCCTGTCATCCTGAGCGAAGCGAAGGATCTTTGCGTCCATCGAGCCAGATCCATCGCTCGTTCAAGGTGACAATCTCAGGTTGCTTCACGTGACGCCTAATGTACCCCAGACAGGGTTCCCCTCCTAATGGACGGACTGACACGACCATCGTAAGCATAGTAGGGGCGATCCCTTGTGGTCGCCCAGCTTCGGAGGCCGCTTCATCGTCATCATCTTGTCCATTTCCCCTGTGGATCATGCTCCCTTATCACCCGCAGTTCCTCCGCACTCGGCGGTACCGTCTCCGCACAATCGGGGGCCAGTCTCAAAGGCCACCCCGTCTGCTCCTGCACCTGCTCAATCGTCGTCCCAGGGTGATACGACTGTAACATCGCTTCCCCATTCTCGCGATCAAAGGTAAACACCGCCAGCGTGGTAATCAGCGCGGCTGGCCCTCCCCTGGGCAAGCCTACCCGTTGTCGCCATGCCGTGCCGGCGGGGCCGTGTTCACCGGGATAACCATAGCCCGGGCTGGTGACGAAATCCACCTTTTCACGCAGGCGGCGGCGGTCATGCTGCATAATAATCGCCAGTCGCTGGGACAGCGATGCGATATCCGCTGCTCCACCGCTGCCGGGCAGGCGCACGGCAGGCCGTTTCCAGTCGCCGATGGCGGTTGTGTTCAGGTTGCCGTAGCGATCAACCTCCGCCCCACCAATAAAGCCCAGCTGCACTTCTCCCGAGGCCATCAATCCCATCAGGGTTATGGTGTGCGTTGCCCACAATGCTCCCGTAATATTTGGTGCGTCGCCCATGGTGTAGAGCAATTCCGCTGCCGGTTCATCGCGCAGGATACCGGCTTCGAAGAGTCCCATGCAGTGCGGTGCGTGAGTGCGCTTCGCCAGGGCAAAGGCGATCAAGGGGAGGCGCATACCAACAAAAACATGTTCTCCATCATGTATCTGCCTGGCTGCACAGACAACCATCAGTTCCTGGGGAGTATATTCCATGAAGCGCCTCCTTTATGTATGCGTTTGCACTTGACCTTTTCAGGTTTGGTGTGTATACTTTCCCTCCCAGGGCGCCAGGAGCAATGTCCTTTCACGACCCGCTTGAGGGTACTGAAATGAGGGTACTGAAATTAATATCCGTAATCGACGGGTGCCGCGTAGCGATGCTCTTTGACGCCAAGGCCACGTAGGCGTTCCTTGCCGAGCTTTTTCACATAATCAGCACGTGCAGGTAGCTGCAACACCCATTCCTCGAGCCAGTCCTGGAAGCCTTCAAGAGTGCGTGTCCGTTCGTGATACTCGTGATAGTATGTGTGATCGCGGTTACTGTAGCCTTGCACGGTGGAAGGATGCGCTCCCCATGGCTCATGCACCACGGCTCGTACCTTGAACGATGGCCCCAGCACGCGGTTGGGATCGCTCAGAATGACCTCGCGCGCTACGATCTCCTCTGCCACCAGAATTACATCTCTGGCGGCCAGCATGGCCTCTTCACTTATACCTGCATTGCCCCACAGGTGCGCGTTGCCATCTTCATCGCTGCGCTGCACATGAATGATGGTGACATCGGGATGAAGTGCTGGCACAAGCAATAAAGGCGTTCCATCGAGCGGGGACTGCGCCTGGCGGAAGCCTGGATTATGGCTGGGAATATCACTTCCTAATGTCGTGCGCGTGGGAATGTAGGGCGAACCCAGGCTTGCCGCCAGCAGTGCCAGCGCAACCGTGAAATTGGTATGCTCTTCGATAATGATGGGATGCGGAATGGACTTCTCGGCAGCACGCCGGTAGCAGTAGCCCAGTCCTTCGCTGACATTACCCACCCACGCTGCTGTAATCCTCTCAACGCATCCCGCCCCTATCAATTGATCGAAGAGGATATCCGAAATAGGTCCGATCAGGGTCAGGCGGCGCCGCTGCTGGCGAATGATTTCGTGGGCGGCCGCAAACGGGATCAGCGCTTCTAGCGCTAAGCTTAGCGCGACAGAAGAACCATCAGGCACATATTGCGCTATGGCCTCTTCCATGGAGGTGAGCTTACTCATGCTGGTATGTACTCCACAATAATATTGGCATAATCATCTGATACGTAAATATTATCATTTTTATCGACAATGAGGCCCTGTGGCTCGATGAAGCCCTGGCTTGCGAGCGTCTCCCGCTTACCTGTGACAGGGTTCATGCGAATCAGCGCGTGGATTGCGGGCTTAAGATCAACAACAAGCAGATTTCCATGCGGGTCAAGCACAACGTCATCAGGCATGCCAAAACCGCCTATGCGCGTCGTTGCCCCGTCAGGGGAGATGCGTACCAGGGCCCCACCACATTCATCGGCAACATAGATATTCCCATGATCATCGACTGCCGTGCCAACCGGTCGTACAATGCCCGCGGCCAACTGCGTCAGCGTTTTGCCATCCAGGCTCAGGCGATACACAACGCCCGTGGGACTATCAGGCACAATGATAGTATTCGTGGTAGAGTCGAAACCAATACCGTCCACACCATCTTTACAAGCCGCCGCACTTGGCGTACCGGGCAAGGCTCGTAGGACCGTTGGAGATTGCCCTCCAGGCGCCAGGGAAAGAATACGATTCGTGCGCTGTTCGGCAATAATCATGGTACCATTCGACAGCACGATCAAGCCTTCTGGGCCTGCCAGTCCTCTCAGCAGTACCGTTGCCGTACCATCCTTGTTCACGCGGCTGATGGTTCCATTGTAAAAATCACTAAACAGCACATTTCCCTGCTGGTCAAAAACCAGGTCATCAGGACGTCCCACTCCCTGTAAAACCACCTGAGAACGGAAGCGCTGGGGTGTAGTACCTGTAGTACCGCTTGTACTACCTGCCGTCGGCGTCATGGTAGCTGTCGGTATACTTGAAGAAATGCTAGCCGCCCTGGTGGGACCAGCAGTAGGGGTACCGGTAGTAGTTGTTGTAGAGCCGGCACAAGATGTGAGCAATACGAAGCAGAAGAGGAACATACTGGTGTATATGGCACTGGTACAGGTACGCGTCATATTTTTGCTGGGAGTCTGAGCAGGGCGAGGACAAGCTATATACCTGTCCCCCAGGCAGGGTCCCCCTGCTGGGGACGAACTAGTGGCCGACGCGTAACATAGTAGGGGCGATGGCTTGTCCTCGCCCTGTGGCCCATGCACAAACATAACGGGCACCCCACTGGTACGCTGTATAAACATAAGGTACCCTTCCTACAATATAACCAAAACTCTTCTCATTACGAACTGCCTGCAGGAGCAGGCACCACTTCATCCAGGAAATGATGCATCGTCTTGAGCGATACCCCGCTGCCCTTCTTACGCAGCATAAGCATTTCGGCAGCGATGCTCAAAGCAATTTCCTCGGGCGTCTCCGCCCCCAGGTCTAAACCAATAGGTGAGTGCACCTGCTCCAGTCGTTCACGCGAGATGCCCTCTTTGAGGAGGTCACGAAAAATATTTTTGATCTTGCCAGGGCTGCCAATCATGCCCACGTACCTGGCGTTGGTTTCGAGTGCCGCTTGCAGCGCGTCCTTATCGAGATGGTGGCCGCGT
>WNGM01000854.1_pt1 | contig 24465 bp, 31 predicted proteins | sample 5400571 | NCBI WGS metagenome assembly WNGM01 (sample SAMN13153378, study PRJNA577476) | soil metagenome | isolation source: 100 cm soil or saprolite under Garry oak tree replicate 2 | place: USA:California | collected 2016-06-15 | reverse complement strand
CACTTCTCCTGGTCCGCTATCTATCTTGAAGTGTACTACCTGGCATTCACCTTTGAATCTTTCGTGGCTTATTATAACACACTCGGTCACCAATCTCGTATAGGACAAAAGTCGCTCATGCAGGTCGTGCCAGTACCAACCCCCACACTTCTCTCACCCCGGCAGCAAAGAGTGGCACTGCGCAGGCCTCCAACGTAGCCCCTGTCGTATACACATCATCGGTCTTTAGTGACACAATATTTCATCTTGGAAACAATGGCAGGAATGGTAGCATCTATTTTAGCACGAAATGGGTAATTCCCGTGTGCAGGAAACACGGTTGCTTTGATCCCTAATATCCGAACAGCAAGACGCATTTCCTCATAGGTTGGCTGATAGGTAGGATCACCCAACAAAGCCTGTACTTTCTCTGCCCACTGCTCAAACTTCACAATCTCTTTTTCTACTTCTTCCCGTTCTTCTTCATCTTCCTCGATGTCGTAAATCATTGCTTCTGCCTCGTGCTTCTGCTTTTCAAGGTCTTTGAGCATTCCGGTGAGCGTTTCAAGGGTTTCGTCATCGGTTGCGTTCTGAGCAAGTTTAAAGAGGTTTTGCATCTGGCGGCGGATGTTTTCAATGGTGTTCTCCACATCCTCAACATTCACCGTGAGTGTGTTTTCCTCCCGAAGCTGCGCAACCCTGACTCGGACAAGTTCCGGTTGAAAGATTATCTCCAACACTTTCTCCCACGCTAATTTATCCAGGATATGCACCCCAATGGCAGTCAGGTGGTTGTGTACAAGGTTTTCTTTCCCTGTCTTTTGACGACAGAAGTAGTCTGGTTTTCGGTAGTGCTTATCTTGTGCGTAGTGGTATCTCACGCTTAAACGTCTGCCACAAATCCCGCAATAGGAATATCCGCCTCGCAGGATACCTAAGTCTTTGGGATGCTTATTGTTTCTCAGTGAGTCTTGTTTATTGATTTCAAGCTGTTCCTGGATCGCATCAAAGACCTCTTTGGAAATGATAGGCGGAATGACACCAGCAGGAAGCAGTACTTGATCTTCCTTGGGCACTTTGATAACTTTCTTCCCCACGCATTTGTACTTGTTGGCATACGCTTCACCAATATAATCACGGCACGTGAGTATCCGGTATACTGTTCCTCTCTGCCAATGGGGTTCATTTTTTCTGGGTTTCCTGGGGGGAGGAATACCTAATTCATTCAGTGTCATGGTGATACTAGCCAGGCTCATTCCCCGTTTCGCCAGGACAAAGATGTAGCGGACAACTTTTACCTCTGTCCATTCCTCACCTGCTGCATCAACAAAGATGACTTTGTTGTTAAACTCATACCGTGCTTTGGCTTCTTTCTCGGTATCAACAAACACATACCCATATGAGGGTTGCGGGTGTCCGTTCATATTTCCCGATGCTACCCTGTCGCGTTTGCCGCGTTGACAACGCATGTACGTGTTTTCTCTTTCGAGTTCTGCTACCAGTGCACGTGTTGCAAGGATATACCGTCCTATGGCGCTGTCCTCAAACTTCTCCTGGATGGTTTCAATGCGAACACCATACTTTTGCAGGATGTCGTAGATCACAAACACTTCAACCTGTTTTCTGGAAATGGCGCGCACTTCTGTGACGACTAAGACATCAAACTCACGCCGTTTTGCTGCTGCTAACAGCTCCATAAGTTTTGGTCGCTGTGTGTAATGTACCAAATAGGCACTGATTGCCTCTGAATACATATGGTCTTCAGTGAGTTTATACCCTTCCTTTTTGCAATGATCCCGAATGGCATTAGCCTGGCTTTCAAGGGTGGGAGAGTCTTTCAAATTGGGGTCTGAATTCCTGGGATAACCTGCTGCGCGTACACGTCTTTTCGGCATGTTGAGATACTCCCATGATGCGGATAGTATCGAGGAATGTTCTGACATGGTGACTGTTTTAGGAAAGTAAAGAGGCGTGGCAATAGGAAGTGAAGGGCGTTACCTGGATCACTGAAGAAGAATACTTTACCTCTTATACTATACCCGAAAACATGGTCATGATGCAAGGTCTCCCTCCAAACTTTTATTGAGACAATAAGAAAACAATATGGATGTGCGTTGGATCAGTCGGAAACGTCCCATCCTTCCCCAACTGAAGAGTGAGATGATCGACACCGTTCAGATGAGAAAGGATCGCAACGGCTTGCTGTCTGGTTTTTCCCACGAGTGCTTCGCGTAACTGCTGTAGTTCCTGGGGGCTTTGGTGATAGATCAAATCTCCCTGGCAAACAACACTCAGTTGCAGTGATCCATCTTTCAGCACTACGTTTGTGATTGTTGGGTGGAACGAGTGAAGGATATAGCCAGTGCCAACAAGAGTCATGGCATGATGCAAAAATGCAATTGTTGCCTGCAATTGCAATGACTGTTGATTGTAGGCTGCTGCACGACAAGACTCACTCACCATAACTGTCACATTTGTCGCTTCATCCCCTGCATTTCGATCTGTGATGATGTTTTGAGAACACTGGTTGGGGGTGAGTGCTTCACCTGCGTGGACTTGCTTTTCAAACGATGTCTGTATGCTTGCTGTCAGATGTGGCACGATAGCAGAGACAACCGAATTGATATCGAGCTTTGTGACCATTGTGTAGTCTCGCTGGTCTGCTCCACCTGAAAACGCGCTGCTATAGGCAAACATATTTTCCCGACAACATGCGCCGCGAATATCACCTGCTTGGATATTGCCTGCTGCTCCTGGGTTGACCACATGAGCACTCACGGTAACTTGTCCTTCAATCGGTGGGGTTGCTCCTGGGATACTAGCCGCTTGATCGGTGACAATATGTTGTCCATCACTGCCAATCAAAAGCGTTCCGGCGTCAATGATTTGTTCAGAAGTGGCGGCATTATACAGGGTGATACTTCCTATTGCCTGGGTCGCGTCTTGATGACCCTTGCCTGTTGCTGGTACGGTTTTACCCTGAGTCAATGTCACTGGTTGAAAGATACGACTTTGGACATTGGACAAGGTGAGATGAGCTGTAACAACTGCGCTTTTTGGAATAATGGTAATAGTTGCTGTTGCGGTCAGGATCGGGTAAATATGGATGAAAAAGACCGCAAGTATAATGCTAAGATTAGCAGCAATAACAATGAGTGGCGCAATAAGTGAAGGCATGCAAGAAGAAGACTGCTGAACAAGTGGCTGTCTGCTTGTCTTCACGGTCGTCTCAGAAGCAGTATTGGCGGTGCTCTCTACCACAGGCTGTGTCTCATCTTCTCGCACAATATACAGGTGGATTGTTTCTAGCAGTTTGTCGGAGAGAAACAGGCACTGCCCATCTGTCATGGTATACTAGTGAGCATGAAAAGAACCTTCAAAACTGTGGACTACGACCAGGCACTCGATCTGACGGTGCGCCTGGGCGACTGTCTGCCCCCCGAGCATCTGGCACGCTTCGTCGTGGACAGCGTGGCTCAGCTTGACTTGTCGGCGCTGTATGCCCACTATGGGACACGCGGTGGGGAACCGTACGCCCCCGAGGTGTTGTTGGGTTTGCTGCTCTATGGCTATGCGACCGGGGTCTTCAGTTCGCGTAAGATCGAGCGTGCCACCTATGAGGCGGTGCCGTTCCGCTTTATCGCGGGCAACCTGCATCCCGACCATGATACGCTAGCCACCTTTCGGCGCACCTTCTTGCCTGAGCTGAAGGACCTCTTCGTCCAGGTGCTCTTGCTGGCAAAGGCGGGCGGGGGTGCTGAAGCTGGGGACGATCAGTCTGGACGGGACCAAGATCCATGCCGATGCCTCCAAGCACAACGCAGTCAGTTACAAGCGGCTGCTGGAGGTGGAAGCCCAGCTGCGAAGCGAGGTCGAGGAGCTGTTCACCTTAAGTGAACAAAGCGAGCAGCCAGAGGTGCCCGATGGGCTGGTGGTGGGCGCGGAGATGGCGCGGCGCGAGGACCGCCTGGCGCGACTGGCGGAGGCCAAAGCGGTGCTGCAAGCCCGTGCCGCCGAGCGTGCGGCAGCCGAGCAGGCTGACTATGAGGCCAAGCTGACGCAGCGTGCAGAGCGGGAACGCACCACGGGCCGACGCCCGCGTGGTCGCCGGCCGACCCCACCGGTGCCAGGACCCCGAGATGGCGATCAGTACAACTTTACTGACCCGGAGTCGCGCATCATGAAAAACCCGACGAATGCCGGCTTTGAGCAGGATTACAATGCGCAGTTGGCCGTAGATCAGGGGAGTCTGCTCATCGTGGGCTATGCCCTCTCCAATCATCCCAACGACTCTCAGGAAGCCGAACCCACGCTGGCGGCCATTCCCTCGGAGATTGGTACGCCCGAGGCCGCCGCGCTGGATGCCGGGTACAGCGGCCCCGCGACGCTGGCGGCCTGTGCCAAGCGCAACATCGAACCCTACATCGCCACGGGGCGTGATCCCCATCATCCCAGTTGGCAGCAGCGCTTCGCGCCACTACCTGACCCGCCGCCTGAGGACGCCAGCTCCCAGGTCAAGATGGCCTACAAGCTCAGAACCGCCCTGGGCAAAGTGATCTATGGCGCTCGCAAGTACACCGTCGAACCGGTGATCGGCATCATCAAGGAGGTGCTGGGCTTCCGCCAGTTCTCCTTGCGTGGCACGCAGGCGGCAGCAGGCGAGTGGTGTCTGGTCTGTTTGGCGTTCAATCTCAAGCGCTTCCATACCTTATCCTGGGCGTAATGCGCGGACGGGGGCCTCCTTGCAGGTCATTGGGCCCCATCTCCGTCCCTGTTTTGCCCATGACTGCGTTCCTTTCTGGTACTCCTGCCTGTGCCGTCAACGACACAGGCACTAGCGGAGAGGCTGGCCTGACTCTTATTCCGTTCTCTCCGACAAGCTGCTAGTATACCATGACAGATGGGCAGTGCCTGTTTCTCTCCGACAAACTGCTAGATAGAAAGTTAAAGGAATTAAAATCAGGAGTAAAACAGGCAAAATAATGAAACTCACATCACCTGAAATCGTCTTCATAAAAACAAAGATGGCTATGAAGTTGGCGACAATAGCAAGTAAGGCAAAGAGAGCCATATATCCCCATATACGATACGTCTCACGGTTCTGTAGAATATGATCGTATTCTGGGGTATTGCGTACTGCTTCACTTAGCAATTCTCTTGGGTGTTTTTCATGTTGAGTTATCCTCGCATATACTTTTCTGCTTATATGTATTAACAAAATCAGGGCAAGACCACCTAAGAGTGAGCCTAATGCATTACTTGAGATCGACCCAACATCCATATCATTCCGCCTTTAGTCTGAAAAACAGAAGTTTCTAGAGTAGAGAACGTATAATCCATTCTATGATCAAGGGAATATGACTTTCATCGATATTATATGACATGAGTGTTTTTGATAGTTACGTTTGGCCTCTCCGTCAATTTGTGTGATCAAAAACAGGCCTCAGGGGATTTGCTCGTTGTTGGAAGTGCGTTGCATTTTCTTCTTTGTGTTAATATGCAAAAGTTTGATGCCTCGTAGATGAGCAAAGAGAGTTGCTCTTGCTCGCTTATTGGTGGAGGGAGATACTGATATGTGCTCAGGAGAGGAGAGATATGCACGAGCCGCAGCTTCCAGATTTGCCATCTTCGCATCTGCTGCTTGTGCTAGCTGGACTATCCTGTTTGGGTTGCTCTTGCCAATCACTGTTAGCATTGGCTGTGTCAGTATCTGACCATACTCCTGTGCTGCTTGTAGATACTCTATAGCGGCGTGATATACCTTCTCTGCTTCAAGATCTAGGGCAAATTCGCTACCGACTTTACTGAGCATTTTGGAGATGCTACGCATCTGCCGTTTCACGCCAAGACCAAATTGAGGCCATCGTTGAAGTAAATGGTCATGTTTGCGCCGTTGGTCTCCAAGCATTGAAGCAAGCTGGCGCATGCTTGTTAGCAGCTCGGTACAGACCTCTCTACGATGTGCAAGTTGGGCGTACTTAGTGGCCTCGCGCGCTCTGCGCTCCTCTCGGTGGTATCCCAGTATGGTAAGTATGATGCCGATGATACCGACTAATCCTCCGCTGCCAAATAGCAAAATGAGAATATTGCTCATTGTAAACCTCCAAGTAGGTTGTTTTAAAATGTCTGTGTTTTTCCTTCTTCTTATTATGAACGTTCTTTCTATTAAATGGTAAAATGGTAACTCTATTTTTAGTATCTCAGAAACCCCCGTTATTGAGACAGAATATCAATAACAGACGGATGTTCTCATGCTCTTCATTCTTAGAGGCTCGTCGTGACAATCAAGCGGTGATCTGCTATACTCAGCGTAAGCATACACCTATGAGCAGACATATCATCCCAATTGACGCAAATAATCTTCCCGATCTCCTCAAAGTTGCAGAGGAAGTGAAGACCACAAAAACACCACGACTGATCAAACGAAATGGGGAAGCCCTGGCTCTGCTTCTGCCAACAGGAAGGGGAGAGAAACGCAGTCATCCACCACAGAAGCGTACTATCTGGACACACTATGACCCGCAACAAGTCAAAGCAGCCTTACAAGCAAGTGCAGGAGCATTGCAAGGTGTGAGCCGAGAGGAGTTAGTGAGCGATCTTGCTGAGCAACGCGGCCAAGAAAGCGCAGGTCGCTTATTTTAATGTATGTCCTATCTGATTGATACCGACTTGGTGATAGACCACCTGGCAAATATCCCGAACGCACATCAGCTCTTAGAAAAACTCGCGCCAGAAGGGATTGCTATCAGCATGATCACCTACATGGAGACGTACCAAGGAGTGGTCAGAAGTCCAAACGTACAAGAAGCTCGCGCCAAGTTGCAGATCTTCCGCCGGAGCGTTCCGGTTCTGCCCTTTTCCCTTTCTGTTGCCAAACGCTGTGCTCTGCTTCGGGAGCAGTTGAAAACCGAGCAGAAACGGGTCAAAGCACGTGCCCTTGATCTGATCAATGCGGCTATCGCTCTTGAGCATGGTCTGACCCTGGTAACTCGCAATGTCAAAGACTATCAAGACATTCCTGACTTGCACCTCTACCCCCTTGCCGCGTGAATGTTATAGGCTCTTTCAGCGACAGAAACACACAGAAGAGTACATCATCTCACTACCCATCTTTTTATCAATGTTTCACCTCTTGACTTTATTGTTGAGTTTTGAGACAATTAAAAAGATATGACCGAACAGAAGAAACGACTCCTCAAAGCAAAGATTGCTGTAGCACTTCAGAACGAGTTAGGCAGAGTCCCCAAAGAAGAAGAAATTGATAATGTATTTCTGCTTGCCAGAGTCATGTACAAAGCAGTCCTGGGTTTGCACTTCACCAGGCAGGAGCAGAAAAAGAGAGGGCAGTTAGCGATCTTCTAACTCTACCATGAACGATTATGCTTATTCACTCACCACAAAAAAGACCTGGCATGAAACCATGCAGGAATTAGAAGCGCAAATGCGGATGTGGGGAGTCACCCAATGGGAAACCACCTATCCAAAGGGGGCACGATCCGAAGCCTGGTCACAAAAAGAAGAAGACCGGACAGTCAAACTGACCTATCACAAACAGGGGAAAACCGTCACGCTGGTCATGGGCAAGCAAAACCGAGCCGTTGATAATCTGCGGGTCTTATATCTGGCCGTTGAAGCTATGAGACTCAATGAACGACGTGGCATCAGTGATGTGCTGGAAAGTGCGTATTTACAATTAGCCGCTCCCTCCCAAGCAATCGATCCGTATGAACTGCTGGAAATCCGGCCTGATGCCTCTTTAGAGGTCGCAGAAGCAGTGTATAAGGCCAAAGTCAGAAATATCCATCCAGACAGGGAGGATCAAGCGAACACATGAAAGCACTCAATAGGGCTATTGACGAGATTAGAAAAAAATTGAAGTAAAGAAGAAAATGAGTACAGAAGGACTATATGCTTATTGGCTATGCACGAGTTTCCACCCAAGACCAAACGCTCAACCTTCAGAAAGACGCGCTTGAGAAAATAGGATGCAGCAACATCTTTACTGATACCATAAGCGGATCAACTACAGAGCGGAAAGGACTCGATGAAGCACTTGCATATGTGCGGGAAGGGGATACGTTGGTGGTGTGGCGACTGGACAGATTAGGCAGGACACTCAAGCATCTGATTGAAACGATCACCGACTTAAGTAAACGACACATCGGCTTTAAGAGCCTGACTGAAAGCATTGACACGACGACAAGCGGGGGAAAACTCATCTTTCATATCTTTGGCGCACTTGCTGAATTTGAACGTGATCTCATTCGAGAGCGAACCCAGGCAGGGCTTCTTGCTGCCAGAGCCAGAGGACGAAAAGGCGGACAACCAAAAGCACTTACCCCAAAGCAAGCGGCAATAGCGCAGCAACTTTATAACGATAAAAACAACTCCATTAGCGAAATCTGCAAAATGCTGAATATCTCACGGGCAACATTGTATCGCTATATTCAGGTGAAATAACTGGTCGGTTCATGGCATATTTTCTCTGTTCGTACAGTTTTACTCTGTTTTTGCTCATATAGCAGGTGAGAATGACCCTTTCACTCGCTAACATAAAACTCTGCCAGTGATCGAGGCCAAGCGCTCAAAATGGTACAATAAAATCCTGCCATAGAGAACACAGGGGGTGAGATTATCACCGCAAAGTTGTAGCTTCGCTCGACAACCCTGCATTTTCAGGCACCCTCGTACTTGAGTAGCAGAGAAATCAAAGAGCCTGCGAAATCATGATTGCTCGTTTATTGCAATTGTTGTGTTTCTCAGATATACTAACTCATGGCACCCTCTTTTCTAACGTTTGGTCGTTTTTCTGTCAACTCCCGTCGTTTCTCTTAGTTTCGTACACACCCGCATCCTAGAAAGGATGCAACACACACCAAGGAGTATTTTCTATGTCAACAGAAGACAACAAGGCCCTCGTGAATCGATACTTCAATGCAGCTTGGAACCAGGGGAACCCTGCCGTGATCGATGACCTGTTCGCGGCCACCTTCCACCACCACAATCCTGGCGTTCCCAATGGCGGGAGCCGCGAAGGCTTCAAACAATTTAATAGCGTGTTCCGCAGCGCCTTTCCCGATCTGCGGCTCACCCAGGATGACGTGATCGCCGAAGGAGACAAGGTCGTGACCCGCTTCACCGCCCAGGGAACACACCAAGGTGAGCTTCAGGGCATTGCCCCAACGGGTAAGCCAATGACCGTCACAGGGATTGAGACCATGCGAGTCAGTGGCGGCAAGATCGTGGAAGGCTGGGTTGAGTTTGACCAACTGGGGATGCTGCAACAACTCGGTGTGATCCCCGCGCCAGGACAAACCAGCTAGCTAGTTCTGTAGCTCTCTTCGCATGGAAGACAAGGAACTCGGTGGCGTGAAGTTGCCGAGTTCTTTTTGATTGCGATAGGTGGCTCTGCTTGAGAATACAGTGGGTGGTAAGGTTTTCATTAACAAATGGCCTAGTTCTTAGAGTAGCAAGTTTGGAGTGAAGGACACTTGTCGACTCATTCTCTCGTAACAGTTAGCCTACTTTTGTAGTATCAGAAACATTACTCAACATCGCAGAAGATTTATTATCACGACCCATTTTTGGGAGTCATTGACGTACACGTAGTAGTTGACGTACGCTGCCTAAGCGAAGGAGTCGCCCCCTCCGCTCGGCTTCAAAACCGTGCGTGAGACTTGTCGCCTCACACGGCTCCTCAAGAATGCGGTCCGTTGTTATTGATACACTCTGTCGTGTTTGGCATGCCTTTGGTCGTGGCAGTGTCGGTGAAGGGCAAACTTGTTGCTGAGTTCCTCCCCGCCACCTTCGCTTTTTGGGGTGATGTGATCAATTTCAATCTGATCTTGGTCCCAGAAGAGAAGTTCACACCATCGGCATTTTCCTTGCTGTTTCTGGAGCAGTTTTCCAAGTGTGCTCTTCGTTAATGGGTGGTCCTTAAGACGCTTAGCCCAATAAAGCAGGTTTCCGTCAAACGGGCTTGCTGGGCCCTTTACCTTGATGTGGCGTTGAATGGGTGTAGCGGCATGCCAGCGAAGCGTTTGCCTCGTTGACTCGTCTGGTGTAGCAAAGGTCCAAGTGTTCCCTTTCACTGTTCGCCAGTATTGCTCCTTGACCCATTTGGCGCTTTTCTTGGGGTGTTTTCGGGTCATCTTTTGCCAGAGCATGCGCGTCAAGAGATAGTCGCACACCGTGAATTGCTTCTTGGAGACGACTGTGCGATAGTACAGTGTCCAGCCGTAAATCACTGGGTTAAGCTGGTCAATGAGTTGCTCTTGCGAGAGAGATTGACTCCTCTGTAATATCCTCTTGAGTGCTTGCAAATGGCGTTGGACTCCCTCTTTACTTGGCTTAATGAGCGTCTTGAAACCAAGCGGTTTGCCGTTGCTCGTCGTTCCGCTGTGAGTTCTTCCTACGGGGTATTGTCGAATCGTGAACCCCAGAAAGCTGAACCCGACATTGCCCTGATACTCGTTCAGGGTATGGGAGAGGCGGGTTTTGCTCGGTTTCAGTTCCAGTCCGATGCCCTGTAACCACGTCGCGATGAGTTGCTGCGCTGTGAGTACCTCTACGGCCTCTGCATGAAGCACCACAAAGTCATCAGCGTAACGGATGAGCTTAGGCGCTCCCTGCCGTGCAGAGAGCGTTTTCTTCTCACTTCTATAGGCGTTGACCAGTGCTTCTTCCATGCCGTGAAGTGCAATATTCATCAGGAGAGGTGAGACCACACCACCCTGTGGCGTACCTGCCAGGGTTGGCGAAAAGTCTACTCCATCCATGACGCCCGCTTTGAGCCATCCCTTCACGAGTCGTCTCATTGCCGGATACGTGCGAAGTTTCTCTAAGAGCGCTTGATGTTCGATATTATCGAAGCAACCCTTTATATCTGCATCGAGCACATATTTGCTCTTTTGTCTGATATTGATAAAGATTGCTGCGATAGCATCTTGGGCACTGCGTCCCGGTCGGAACCCATAGCTATCGGCTTCAAACACGGCTTCCCATTGGGGTTCGAGCGCCTGCTTGGCTACTGCCTGACATGCCCTGTCGAACACGACGGGTATTCCGAGCGCCCTTTGCTCAGCTTTTCCTGGTTTTGGTACCCAGACACGTCTGAGCGGCGTGGGTTTCCTCTTGCTCATCCGTTTCGGGTGAATGGCTTGAGCCAAGGCCAGTCTTCCCGCAGGTGAGAGGGATTTGACTCCATCTATTCCGGCAGTCTTCTTGCCTTGGTTCTCCTGGGTCACTCGACGTACTGCTAAGAGTCGGGCAGACCGAGACTTCATTAACAATTTCTGGAGCTTGTGAACGGTTTTCAGATCTCCACGAGCAGAGGCTTTGAAGATGCGCTTTTGCAGGCGGTACAGATGTTGCTCGAGCTTGCGCCAGGGTAGGTCTGCCCATTCCTCACTCGCATTGGTATCCGGTGCCTTGGTGTGTTCCATGCTATTTACACCTCTCCATTCCACACGCTCGGATCTGCGTCAGCATATCCTGGGCATTATCCCAGGCATTGGCTTCTCAGATCATCCCACCAGACAGATGCATGCGGTTGGTACCTGCTCATGTTATCGACCTTCCATGAGAGTCATCTGTTGGTTACTTCGTTCCGATAGTCCGTTTTCCGTTGCCTTTAGGCTCCTGCTGTCCGCCGGGTTTGGTGGGGGTGAATACCGATCACGGGGGGATATGTCGGCCCCTATCCGTGTCCATGTTGGACCAAGCCCCGCTTTGGCTTGTGGCTCCTTGCGTTAACTCGCTTTGGCTTGTTAACACTGACGACGGTTCATGTACAGATTCGCTTGCGCTAGCCATAGCAACTTGCTAGGGGTGTCTACTCCATCGAGTTTGGAGCACTACCCCATTTCCTCCCGCTTCTCGGATTGATGACCAGTCGCTACCGAGGGGAGAATGCTGTTCCTCTCTTCACCTAGAGGAGTGGGAATTGCGCCCACCATCGAACTATCAGTTGTCCTCGGGACGAGTGTCCCGTTGCTGTCCTTCCCCCGTTTTCACGGTTTTGGACAAACGAATCGCAGCCCCCCTAGTGTTCTCAAGCAGACCGCACCTACCAAAACCACAAAGAACTGGGCAGCACGACGCTACCCAGTTCCTCGCCTATCATGTGAACGGGGCTACAGAGGTGAACTCACTGCCTTACCCCATCGCAGGTATCACACCGAGTTGTTGGAACGCGCCAAAATTATCACCCTCTTGCCAGGTTTCGACGGCCTTCCCTCCAGCAAAGCGGAAGATGGAGATGATCGTCACGGGGATCGGCTTGCCAGTTGCGGGGATGCCCTCAGTGACCTTGTGGTATCAGGGACATATTCCTGCTACAGGTGTTATACACGCCAAGCTATCGGGGAGAGGGGAACCGCCCCGTTGTAGTGGGCGGTCTCCCCCCCCCGCGAGGCCCCACGCTGGGCCCCGCCGTCAGGAGCGATGACACGAACCGGATACGACCATCATCGCCTGACGGTCAGCACAAGGCCTCCTGTTAGCTTGACCTGTGTGTAACTGACAAAGATGAACGTCAATGTCTGTCCAGAAGGACAGGGAAAGTTCCCCGCGGAGCAGGCGTGCCCGCACTCGCAGCCTATGTGGCCTGGCCTGTGCGAGAGGGGCACGCGACCGTGCCCCCCTTTGCTTCTGGCTCCTCGCCTCCCTCTACTGGTAGCTCCTAGCAGGTAAGCGTAACGGGGCTTGTCAGTCCGTTCGAGTTCGACGCGGTGCAGTGGAAGATTTGGGTCGTCACGGGCTGGAAGATATCGAGCGTGATGCTCGTTAGTGTGAGGACCGGATTCACCCCGGTCCAGTTCGGGTTCGGACAGCCGGCTGTGGCCCCGCTGACTGTCGGTGCGGCGGTCAGGGTGGCCGGATTTGTGGTGAACGTCAAGTTGCCGTTCTTGATCGCGCTCGCGGGTACCGCCGTATCCGAAGTAGCCGGACCTTCCAGGACCTTGTTCTGGCCGGCCGCGGTGTTGCCGCCCCCATTCTGGCACTGGTAGAGCGCGAAGCCGCTTACAGATAGATGAAGGTTGAGGTCCTCATTGCCGAGCCCGGCGAGGGTGCCTGTACAGGTGACCGGAATGCTCGTCGTGCCGGAGAACGTGCACACCGGCTCCCCGCCCTTTTTGAAGTGCGGGCTGGAGGCAAAGGCTGTCAGAGAGATCCCCAAGATCAGGAACAGCGCCAACAACAGAGCGAGACCGTACTTAACTGGACGCATGGTTAATCTCCTTGCAAAGTTCAATGCAAACACCTGCAGTCAAAAAGCGCAAATACGCACGCTATTGGTTCTTCCCACATGGAGGCACTACAAGCAACGAAGGTTCTCGCTCATTACGAGAATACAGTTGAGAAGCAGCACTACAAACGCGAACTCTACAAGGCAGATAGCGCAAGAAGAAGTTGTGCAGAACAGGCAGAGGGATGTATACCCAGGCATGGGGGAAATATCTGAGAATAATACTCCTCTCTCTTTACCTCAAAGAGTATATTAGTAACATGACCCAAGAGATTCTTGTACCATATAAAAGTGAATTTGTCAAGCTTATTTCGACTTTTTTCCGCACTATTACTGATATAAGTAGAAATACAGAGTTGTGTTTTTGTCGAGCTTATTTTGACTTATTGCAAAGCGAATGCAAGGCAACTCATTTTATTCCCGACCTTGCAACAGCCCTGGTGAGCAGTCTAATTTCGCACGCTCTTTGATAAGAATGCCTGAAAAGGCAGGGCCGTAGAGCGAAGCTCCAACCTTGCGAGGAGAGCTCAGTCTTTGCTGCTTCGATGTGTATATAACAATGACGTAAAACGAGAGTGAAAAGGGCGAAAAGTCGAGATAAGATTTATTGTCCGGCGTGGACATGAACGTTGTAAAAAGAGGATTGCAACGTTGGCACTAGCACAAGTGACCTATTCGATTGACTGCAAAGAGCATAGCTGATACGGTATGTGCTACAGCTAGACAACATGGTATTGCTGCTCATGGATCTATCATAAGGAAAGTAGAGTAGATACGTGGCACAAGGGAAACAACCGAAAAAAAAGAATTACATACTGCGCAATCCTGGCATAGTTATGAAGCGGTTTTATGATAGCTTTGACCACAAGTTTTTGTATCGGAAAGCTCAAACGCTTATGTTTCTTGTAAACGAGCGGGAACGGTTTACAAAGATGGTGAAACAGGTTGAAGAAACCAGCGAGGAAGGTACGAACAAGTATCTGCCTAGCCAGGATATTGATGACAAATACTTTGAAGGGTTGCGAGCGGAGATCTACTTCATAGAAATGCATCAATTCGAGGGCTTCTTTGCCTTGTTGCTAGCTGTCTTCCAGAAATTACCCCACTGGCTCTACCTAACAACATATGGAACAACCGAAATAAAAACAGCAATACAGCACTATGTAGATGGAAACATCTCAGCAGTAACCAATGGCGCGGTCAATACCGTAGAGGACTTTGTTATTCATAGTGTCTATGCAGGATTTTCCCCCGACGAACAAGATAAAGATGGTCACTGGAAAGAGTCAGTAGAAGCTCTCGACTGGTTTATTAAACGGGCTGGAAAAAGATACCTTGAAGCTGCTTCTGAGTATAATGGGTATAAGCATGGGCTACGTGTCCTTACAGGACATAGTAAGCTCGCAATGTGGCCAAATGATGCTGCTGGCAATCCTCAAGGACAGGGCTTTGTCATGGGAGACTCAGAAGACTCCGTATCATTTCTTACTCTAGAGGATAAAGGGGAGGGTGGAGAAACCGTTGTTGAGGTGACAAAACATTTTAATCCGAAAGAGAGTTTTGAGCATATACAGATTATGCAGCTTATCCTTGATGAGGTCATGCGAACGCGACGTGGACGAATTAACAAGGACTCGCTTGAGTATCTACAGACAATTTTTATTGATAGAGAGGAGCTTCAGGCACTAAGAAAATACTTCACGTTTAGCCTGACTGTTTAATCCAATTTACCCTGTTGACAAACCTAGTTCTCCCTGTAGTGCCTCCGGCTGCTGGACTCGCTGCGCTTGCTTGAATGTACCAAAGAACGGAACACCCATACCCTGATGTTCTCAGCCTCACAATGAGAGAGTTTTTGACTAACCCCCAGAAAATAAGTGAGTCCTATCGAATGAGATCGCGCCAAGTGTAACCTCTTTAATAAGCGATTTAAGAGCGCGAATATCATTGAAAAAGCAATCTTCAAATAAGGAAGAAGTAAAAGATGCTTCGAGTACTTTGCCTTCAATCGTTTTGTCACTTAGAAGGTTAACTTCTATTATCTGCTTAAAAGTGCCGTGAACTCTGAGTCCTTTACGTGGTACTGGTTCTACTAGATATATCCTGGTCGATGATATTTGGCTCTGATGATGGAGATGCTTAATACCATGCTGAATATCATCAAGAACTTGAAACCATTTTATAGGCTTTGGCTCTATCTTAGGCACATCAGCATCCATTGATGCTTCTAGGAAATCAGTGAAAGATTGGAGGCGCTCACCGAGCTTTTTTGTGAGATATGCATCCTTCCCTTGATTGTTCAGGTCAGAAATTTGTTCGAGAAACTCACGACAAGCATCACGAAAGTATTCTGTTGCTTGCTCTTTCTCTTCTTCCCACTCTTGCTCTATTTCTTCATGCAACCGAGCATTTGTCAGGTATTTTTCATCCGATTGCTGCCGATAGGTAATTTCAATTTCCTTAATTTTTTGTCGAGCAGTAAAGGCTGATGCAAGGAATGTCAGAATAGCGGCTACGATAGCACTCGTAGTACCAATCAGCGCTACTAAAATCGTCTGATTCACAATAATACTCCTGCCAATTAATAATCTTGCTTATAAACATAAGTGGATGAGGATATGATCTCAATCAACTTAAACCTAATTCTACTTGCTCTGCTTCTGCCTTCCGGACTCGCTGTGCTTGCTTGAATGTGCTTAATCGCGGCCACCTCCCATGTACTTCGACAACACGTAACAGCAACATAGAGGTGGATAGTTTGCTGTTCAGTGATCTAAATCTCTCCAGGCGTCAACCAGTTAACAGAGCCGCTTGTTTCTTGTATCCATGTAGGAACAACGAAGCCAATAAATTCATTCAGTCTCTGTATCATTTTACGTACCGTTGCTATTGCCATCTGGCTGTTGTCAGCATTACAGATAGCATATAGTTTGCTGACTTTACCTAATTTGCCAAGTGACTCAGGAGAATGAAACTCATGCTTATAATGGGTAAGGTCATCGTTGCGCCAGCGAACGAGAGTTGTAAAGTCCTGAAACGGCTGCGAACCAGTATCGAAACAATCAGGTTTGCCAAGAATGGCAGGAACCATTAGCCATTTTGCTTTTAACTCCATTCGCTTAACGTGGTCTGTCCATTTATCGAGGTAATCTTCAACAAAGCCATTGATATACGCTTCAAGACACATGATGCTAAAAGTAATGCTCTCTGCGGCCGCTTCAATCTCTTCGGCTATAAACGTTGAGTTAATTTCTCCAGCGTTGACTTTTGCTCGTGCATTCGCCGCTCGTAAAAAAGCACGATAGGCGGAGCGAAAGAAGAGCGGCTCAATGAAGGTACGCACTTTGAAGGTAAGCCCTTTAGATGAACTTTTGTCACCTTTAACGAGGGCGATCTGATCGAAAACGGTAAGGAGAGGCGGAGCTTCTTCTGTATATCCTTGTTTCGCTTCACGTCTGCCCTTATGCTGTTCATGATAGGTGAGAACGGCTGAACGCATACTCGCCCTGAGAGTTTCCAAATCCTCATAACTTCTCTTAAGACTGTCTCTCATATGGGATAAGGAAATCCCATCAGACGAATTAGGTTGTTGCGAGAAGGTATTGAAAATTGCCTGGCGGATGCTTCGTAATGCTTCGTGTTGTTCACGAGTAAAAATTGCTGGATTATATCCCACCAGGGATGGATCAAAGTCTGCTAGAGATTCAGTAGTATCCATTGGCAACGTGATTAAGTTCCACTGAAAGAGTTCACCTGCTTCTTTGTTGTACACCAGTGCGAAGTTGTTTAAATCAAGCTTCCAATCAACGACATCTAATGAATTATAAATGAAAGGTATGTATGATGGGCTCACTTTCCCTTCAGGAATGGTTACATGGGGATGTTCAGCTAATGTTGACAGTGGGAGACCAGCAATTCCATGCGCCATTCGCTCCCGCATGGTCTGCGACTTGACATTGTGAATTAAACTGATATTGCTGAGGGTGATATATGGACTCGCAATCGCTTTAACGTCCTGGACGGTAATGTGTCCAAAATCAAGAAGGATGGATGTGTCTGCTTCAAGAAAACGACGACATGGTAGGTACTCAACAATTAGAGCTTCTACCAACCACTCTGGAAGATGAAGAATACCTGCTATTTCTTTTCCACGCTCTAAATTGGTCACTCCTATTTTTATTGGCACTTGCCACGACTACCTTTCATAGAGATATGATTTCTCAATAACAATCCTAAGAAGTATGTTGTGTGCCCAAGTCTATCTTATTAAGAGAGAGCTGGCAATAGAATTGGTCAAAATGAGCTATTCCATCTTCTAAGACGCACAATAGACACAATGCGGCGTTGGAAAATGCTATGCCGCCTTTTTCTGTGGAGTTTTGCGTATCTTCACGCTTTTGTGAGTGACCACGAGAAAATGATGGAGTCGATCTGCATAGTGTGTTAACACGTACTGCAACCGCGCTTTCCTCAGCTGAATATTGGCATCATTGGGGGCAAGCCGAAAGAGGAGAATGCCTGAGTGGGGAAGTCCTTGTAGGAAAATCAGCTCGCCAAAGTCACGGTCATTGGTGAGAAGAATACGCTGTTCTTGATGTGCCAATGCTAACACATCTTCATCCAGCAAGCCATACAAGTAGTCTTTCGCAACCGAGGTCACATCGTGTCCGAGGTCAAGAAGAAAAGGGAGAAGTCGAGCGTCAATATTTTCGTCAAGCAGAAATTTCATACATGGGCATGATGATGCTTGCGTTTTGCTGCTTCGACTAACTCCTGAGCAAAAGCAAAGCAAGCCTTGACATCTTCTACCGTCAGCCTGGGGAAGGCTTCAAAGAGGGTAGTGATATTCGGATCATCTGCCAGATACTCTAACACTAACTCCACAGGAATACGTGTCCCTTTGATCACTGGCTTTCCAGTCAGTATGCGAGGGTCAATGATAATCCGGTCTTGATAGGTTTGCTGCTTAGTTGCCATCGCAGCGTTGAGTATAGCATATCGCTGCCTACTTGTTAAGAGGAAATTGAACTGAGTCTGGCTTTAATTCTGTGTGAGCGTGAAAACCTTACTCTTGTAAGAAATGTAACTCACTGAAGTGGCATACGAACACGCATGGCCTCGCATAATCCACAGTGTCCACCATTCTCACTAATGAAGCAATCGTAGCCGCCTCTTTCCCAACGATGCTCTATATATCCATGTACCCACTGTCCCCCCAGAAACACTTCACATTGTTGACCTTTCACTACGTTTATCCCATGCGGATCCAATTCGTAGGTATCAGGCGTAGATGACTCCACAAGCACGCCTTCAAAATATTTCTGATCACTCATTATTTTCTCCAAAGTGAAGAGCTAGCTAGGAGGATTGCATTTGCTAGATTATATCAAGCCTTTTCTTCATATGTCCTCATATTGCATGAAGACTAGACCAAAAGTCCTACGAGTACTTGCATCAAGTCCAAAGAGAGGGGCTTCGCACAATCGCAATTAGGCGGCGTGGAGGCTGGTTCTAAGAGGTTATTTCAGTGTCACCGTCTTATTTGCTCGGTTAAACACAACAAGAAGACTGTCAAAAAATCCTACTTGCCCGATAATGCCACCAAACCCCTTTGGTGAGAAATCAAACGAGAAGACCACAGGCACAGGAAAGAAGGTCTCCTTTATACCTATCTCAATGTGAGCAATATACCCTTCTGCTGCTCCTGCCACTCCACTGAGACTGATCTTTTCGAGTTTGGTCAGATCAATATCCAGCAAATACGACAGTTCACCATCAAACAGACAGAAATCAGCTCCCGAGTCTACCAGTGCCAGCAGCGGTTGCATCATCCGCTTCTGACTCCGCAGGGTCACCGGAAGATAGGGACGGGGAAACTTGCTTTCATCAATAAAACGATAGGGAAACGTGTGTGTGGGCTGTACCATAGATTACGCAAAACCAACAAAGGGAAGGTCATTTTTCGGTACTTTGAAAAGGAGCGGTTTTTCATACCCTTTTTTCTTGGCTGCCTCAATCACTTTTCTGACGCTTTTATCAGCACTAATCACCTCAGTCTCATTCACCAGTGCGACCCACAACCCTTTGTATTTTGTATAGACGTGGCTTAAATCAATCGGTTTCATAATGGTAGAGCTCAGTATAGCAGATTACCGTTTGGTTGCAACTGCCACTTTTTCTGTCGAAAGCGTTGAGAGAGAGGGGGTGATTGGTCGCGTCGCTTTGGGTTTTTTCTGCGCCTTTTCGTGTTTTCATCATTCCAGGCATCTCCCTGTCTCTCTCAAAAAAGAGAACTTTATCGAATGAGTATACTGATCTAGGGAAACCGTTTCACCGTATCGCTTAGATGGATAAGAGAAGCTTATCTGAAGTTCTGACAAACAGAAAGGAGCACATTCCATGTCAACCGAAGACAACAAGGCGCTCGTGCGTCGTTTCTTTCAGGAGTTCTGGGATCAGAAGAATTTGGCAGTCGCGGATGAACTCATGGCCGCTACCCACGTTGACCACACGCCTGGCAGTCCTCCTGGGTTGCCGCCTGGCCCAGAGGGGTTCAAACAATTCGCCTCGGTCTACTTCGCTGCTTTCCCTGACTTACGTCTCACGATTGAGGAGATGGTGGCCGAAGGAGACGAGGTGGTGACTCGCTGGACATCGCATGCCACCCACAGCGGCAACTTCATCGGTATTCCTCCCACTGGCAAGTCGACCAGCATCACTGGCATCACCATCAACCGTCTTGTTGGCGGTAAGGCAGTGGAGACGTGGACGAACTTCGACATGCTCGGTCTGCTGCAACAAATTGGCGCTATCCCTGCGCCAGGACAAACCAGTTAGTACCTTCTGTACCTTTCTTCAGATGGAGACGAGGGACTCGGTAGTGAACGGCTGCCGAGTTCTTTGTAGTTTTGGTAAGTGTAGGCATGCGTGAGAACACGAGGGAGCAGAGCGAAGCTACAACTTTGCGGGGATAATCTCAGCAAAAAAAATCGCAGGAGAGGATTAGTGTTTATGCGGGTGGGGAATATCTGCTTCTTGCTCTAATGCTTCAACCCGCTCGTCGAGTTGGTTTATCCGCTTCACGACTTTTGCCTGTAAGGTAACACTCTCTACTTTTGCCGCTGCCCGTGACGCTAAAATTTCCGCTTCCAATTCTTCTTTTGCTTTGGCTAACCGTTTGGCTTGTCGCTCCTCTGATGCTTTGATTTCCGCTCGCAATTCCTCTTTTGCACCGGTGATTTCTCCCTTCATAAGCGTTTCTGTTGTTCGTGCTCTTGCGTCAACATATGGGCTTATTGTATCGAAAATTGCTTTTAAATCATCTTTGGTCAACATATGCAGAGAATTATAGCAAATTGCTGCTTACTTGCAAGGAGGAAATGAAGGTGGAGTTATTTTTTCTTTCTGACGGCTTTTTTCAGGAGTGATCCAGGGCGAAACGCAGGGATGCGGACGGCTTTGTACTCAACTGGTTTGTTTGTTTTGAAGTTGCGTCCTTTGCCCCCTTTGTGAATGCGCGTATAAAATGTGCCAAACCCAAGAAACTGAACGGTTCTGCCTGCTGCAAGCTCGCTCTGAATACTGGTCAAGAGTTCTTTGAGGACTTGATGATAGATCCGTTGGGTGATCTGTGGCTTCTGGTGCTTTTGCGTGACTCGTTTCAGAAACGATGTTTTATTCATGAGCGTATTAAAACAGAGAGTGCTTGCTTTGTCAAGTGACAAGGAGTGCCGTGACCAACAATGACTACAGTCTCGCTTCTTCTCGCAACTGCTCTTGATACTCCTGATAGTCCTCGTTTGTGTGATAAGAGGTCTGCTCTTTCTTCTGTCGAGCCTTTGCTATACGCGCTCTGCGTTTCCTGACTTCTTCAAGTTGTTTCTGCCTGGCTGCTTTGGCTTCCTGGCTCGCAAGAGAGGGAGGTATCATTGGTTTGAGACTGTAGTTCGTCATAGGTTGCTTGCATCCTAACAAAGAAATGCAGAAAGAGCAAGCGGTTTTCCACAATTACAGCTGCACGCCCACCTCATTAAGGTTCAAGCGTGATAAGTCTTCTCAGTTCGGCAGAGTAAACTTGTAGATCTGACGATTTGTTACTACGGAAAACACCACACTTTCGTAGAAGCAGAGGAACCAAAGGCTCACTTCAGGATGAACTGATGCGCATGCATAAATGCACTTAAACACCTGACCGTCCCCAACGCTGACAAATGGTGCTCCCTGTTGAAGAAGAATCTGGACTGTGGTCTCAAATGGCCTAAGATCACCTTGAATACGCATCACTTCGAACTGTGTATTCTGAGGGAGCCTTCGTCCTACATAAGAAAGATATAATCCACGTGTTACCATACTGAGCATTTGTGTTGAGCTTCCACTGGGAAGCTTCATCTCATATGCCCATCCTCGAAAGATACCAGAACCGGTGTGCAATCGCACGAGTTGGCTAGTGGGGAGGGCCTCTTTCACTGCTTTAGATTGATTACGGAAAATAGCACGCTCAAATTTCTCCCAAAGTTGTTGGACAACTGGGTGTTGAGAACTATGCATATCCATGAAAAGCACATCTCTGAGATAGCTATCATTAGCAGATTTGATAATATTGTTGCACTGTTCGCAAGCATAGACTTTGGGGTTATCTTCGGGGCACTTACCAGTAAAGAGACATTGAGGGATGACATGATCTTCACTCAATTGGTGTATCTTTCCACAGTATGCACATATTCCCTGCTTTTTTTCCCTTTTCGCTCTTCGCTTCTTCCCCACGTTGGTTGTTCACCTCTTATCTCTGAAATTGACCCACCTATCTTACCAGATGGACCTACCTTTGACAATTTTTCTTCTTATAATCCCTAAAGAGCATGAAAATATACGAGAGGTTGTGTTCATTAATTGCTTCTTGGATAATGTTGGCTGCTTGGTCGAGTAACTTGTGTTCCCGTTGCTGATCCAGCGTGTGCCAGAAATACCGGATCGGATAGTTTGTAAGGAATGGGACTTCGCCCGCTAAAAATTGCGGGTCTGCACTTTGCGCTTCTTTAAGGCGTTGTAGATCGTTACATCCAGATAAGTATGTTCTCCGGTGAGCCTGTCGGTTTTCTCTGGATCATATAAACCTGATTGCTGAAACAGTCGTTTGGTCTGTGCCAGATCATCATTCGTCCAGTACAGTAAATACAACACCAGCGTAAAATCTGCCTCACTTTTGGACTTGTAGCCTGAAATATCACCATTCCATAAGGCTTGAAACCGTTCACGATTTCGAGCAGCTTGCGCTTTCTCTAAGACTTCCTCATCTGAGCGAGTTGGAGCAGATCGAGCGAGGGTGTCACCTGCCCCCACGGCACCCCTAGTGTTTTCACTACTCCTTGTGGGTGATAGTTCGCCAACAAGAGACGTATACAGGCTGGTTTGTTGCTGCTGACGGTCTGCTATGGTTGTCGGTGTTCCTGCTATGTGATCGGTCGTAATGGTAAAAAACCGTCCCTCTGCATACATCTCAACATGGCCTCTTTTTCTTCCTGCTCCTGGTAGTGTTGCCTGGGTGAGAATATGCACGCCTAATTTTGATGGGGAATATTCAGTGTAGCTTGATAGGGAAGTGATGATCTCTTGTGCCCAAGGTGCGATACTTCCATCCTTTGACATACATGCATCTAAGTCTGTTCCGGTAAATGGGTCGTTCTCAGTGAACACAAATCCTATGCCGTTATATCGTCCGGTGGCAAGTGCTCTGAGTGCTTGGTTTACACCTGTCCACGTAGACGGATCATTTGTCCTGGCTGGTACATTGGTTCGTGGGTTAAATGGCCGCTTTTTCAGCTTCTTATGCTCCATAGTATATTTCCAGACAACAAACTGAGAATAGGGAAGCAGTTCTGAAAGCATACCATTGGAAAACCGCTCTCTGAGGTCTTGAGCGTATCGTGGGTAATTTCTCTGTTCTGGTCTTCGCTCTGCCTGGGTCATGAGGGGCTAGTATACTACAAATGGTGAGAGGTTGCTTTTTGCTTGACACACCGTGTTCCTCTTGCTATAACGTCTTCCTATGCCACTTGAGCGAAAACAACTAGATACCTCATCTTTGCACGCGAAATTTCCAGCCAAAGAACTTCCTGCTCATCAACAATTCGGCAACGGAGAACGCTACAGCTTTGGGACAACCCTTGTTGATATTTACCCTTTGCCGCCTGACACAACGCCGCTTTTGTGGGTGCGGGGCCGTCGCAACCGTCTTGCGGTTGGTGATGTGTACAAAGCCGAGCCAACAGACACAAACGGCCTGCATGTGTTGTATGTGGATGGGGAACTCGTGGTTAATGCCAATGGCAATTATGTCAACGTGTATACGGCTCCTGATCCTGAACTGCTCGGCTTAGAAGAGGCAGCAGAAGGACAGAAACGCAGAGATAGAAGAGGGACAGAATACACGCAAACTATGCTTGATACCTCTGGTACCAAAGAAGGGGAACGGGTTGAAACATGGGGTATGGTTGAAGCTGCACCCAAGCCGGTGAACAGAGGCAAACAGAGCCCGCTACAGTTCTTCCTCGATGTTCCTCTTCCTGACAAAGAAGGCGAGAAAGAGCAATGGGAAGTGTACGCAACCAATAAGGCCAAACAGCAAGTAAAAGGAAGAAAACTGACCAAAGGCGACAGGATACACGTCGTGCTTTATAAGCATACTTGGACAGTCGAGTTACAGGATGGCAGCGAAACCACGCATACTCGGTACAACCTGGCGACGATTATTGAGGTGGAAAAACACGAAGCAGGTGTACCCGCGAAGCGCATTACTGGTCACACTCCGACAAGCTAAAGGGAAACGCTGTCACGTCAGTGCTTTATGCTAGAGGGTTTGGAAATGGTAGGGAAAACTCGACCACGCAAGTGCTGTACTGCTGCCTGTATAGTATCCTGTGGGTGCATGGCGCTCGCCAGCGCTGTATGTTTAGTCTGCATAAACGCTTCGTTCTTGGGTTACTAGTCGTTTTACTACCTGGTTGTCAAGCGTAATAAACAACAGGGTAGCAATAACTACCCTGTTTTGTGTTACTATGTTACTGATACTATCCAGCTAAAAAGTGTACATTGTGTCATATCGGCAAAAGCACCTTGCTCAAACACTACCGCGACATTGTCCTGGCAGATAACCAGAAGTTCATCGTCGGCGAAATCGTGGACTGGGAGTTTGCCATCGAAGGCAGGCGTAGTGTCTTCAATCCTGTATTGGGCCAGGA
>WNGM01000853.1_pt1 | contig 24471 bp, 21 predicted proteins | sample 5400571 | NCBI WGS metagenome assembly WNGM01 (sample SAMN13153378, study PRJNA577476) | soil metagenome | isolation source: 100 cm soil or saprolite under Garry oak tree replicate 2 | place: USA:California | collected 2016-06-15 | reverse complement strand
GCCAACAACGCCCGCGCCCGGCGTGACCTCGGCTGGGACCGCACCGGCGGCCTGCGTGCCCTCGAGCTCCTCGGACTGTTACCCAAATGACACCATTGACCTGCATCACAAGATCAGGACTTTGGCCTCAACCCTGCGGACCAGGTTGCTCGCGGATGCGCAGTCGCCCTCCCCCCAGTACTGGTCCATCGGCTCTTGGACGACCTCGGCGCCGCTCGCCTGCACCCGCTCGACGGTGCCGTCGAGGTCCTTGGTGGGCCAGCACGATCCATGCGAAGGTGCCCTTCGCCATCATCTCGGCGATGGTGCGGCGCTCGTCGTCGGTGATGCCGGGGTCGGCTGCGGGCGGGGCCAGGAGGATGGACGTGCCCGGCTGGCCGGGCGGCCCGACCGTGATCCAGCGCATGTCGCCGGAGCCGACGTCCTTGCGGACCTCGAAACCGAGGACGTCGCGGTAAAAGGCCAGGGAGGCCTCGGGGTCGGTATTGGGAAGGGGCGTCGTGTGGATGCTCAAGTCCATGGTGGTAATGGTAGGAGCGGCGGAGCGGCGGGTGCTTCTTGATTCCTGACCGGTCTTGACACCTGTTTTGCTATGCACTGCGGGACCCCCGCTGAGACGCGCCGAGCCTGACGCCGGTAGGCGCCCGGGGACATGCCGACCAGTTCGGTAAAGCGGGTGCTGAAGGTGCCAAGCGACGAGCAGCCAACAGCGAGGCACCTCGGCGACGCTCTGGTCATCAGGTAGCTGTAGGGCGACTCGCCGTAGGCGAACTTGAACTCGCGGGATCCGGTCGCGGACACGCCGCAGCCAGGCCAAGTTCGCCAGGTGCTCGGCGGCGGTAGGTGGATGCGGCTTCGCTGCGGGACGCTCGTTCGGCGCGCCGAAGCAAGTCGCGCTGGCGGGCTTCGATTGTCGCCGCCGCCTGAATACTGACCCCGTGTCGCCCCGGCGCCGGGGGGTCAATTTTGGAGCGGCGTTGACATCGATGAGCACCGATTGGACGCTATGGGTGGTGCATGGCCTTCGCATGGCCCCGTTGCGCCTGTTCTCGGCTGGCGGCCCAATCCTTAACTGCCTGAACTTCGTCAGGAGGTTCGGGGTCAGGACTTCCTTCAGGTGCGGTTGTCTCAAGGATTCGAGGGGACGCAGATCAAGACGTTCAAAGTGCCGACGTCCTATGTCGATGGGCTGCGTGCGGCGTCGGTTCCTGAGTCGATGGCAAGGCAGTTCCCCGATAATCCGTTCGGGGCTGACGTCAACTAGGCCCCTGATCAGTTCGGGCTTCGTTCGCGGACATCATTCCAGGTAGCGGGGGTGCTGGTGATCGTCCCGGAAGCGCGGAGGCATCTGACGGCTGGCCCCCGCGCGGGGCGAGCAGCCGCGCGGGGTCGGCACCATCACCCGTGCTCGCACGCGGTAGTTCCGATGCCCTGCTGTGCTGGATCGCTGCCGGTGTGTCCTGGCCAGCGGCAAGACGGTGCTGCCTGAGATCGGGGCGGTGGACCTGGCGGTGCCCAGGGACCGCAACGGTACGTTCGAGCCGCAGATCGTGCGCAAGGGCCAGACCCGGCTGGACGGGTTCAACGACCGGGTCATCGCGCTCTACGCCCGGGGGATGATGGTCCGGGACATCCGGGCCCATCTCCGGGAGATGTACCAGGTGGAGGTGTCGCCGGACCTGATCTCCCAGGTCTGTTCCGGTCCGGGCTGCCCTGGCCTCGGCCAGCTGACCCTGCCATGTGGAAGATCGGAACGGCACAGCACCCAGGCCCTGACGGCTATCGCGCAGTGCGGGCAAGGGCCGAGCTTGGCGACGGTCTCAGGAGCTATGGGCGTCAGCGATTCCCGATGCGCCTCGTGCGATAGGCGATGCACCCGGCACCGGCCAGGATCGACACTCCGCCGAGACCTAGGAGCCATGCGCCCTGAAATCCGGCCGTGCCGCCAGCGCCGGTGGCGGGGGCGGCGGTGGGGAACGGGCCGGCCGAAGGTGTCCGCGTTGCCGACGGACGTGCGCCCGCGCTCCGCGTTGCCGACGGACGTGCGCCTGCGCGCGGCGTTGTCGACGGGCTCATGCTTGGCGTCCTGACCGTGGCAGTAGGGCTAGGCGAGATGCTCGGCGATGCCGAGGTTGTGACTCCGGGTGACAATTTCGGCGGCGCCGGGCGCGGCGATCCCGTGCAGGCCACGACTGACGCGGAAGCGACTATGGCCGCGAAGCCGACGGCAGTCAGCCTGGCGTTGAATCGCGTCCTGCGGTGGTTGTGCGCACCTTCATGAGACTCCTCATACCTGCGGCGGATGGCGGGCCGTTTCGTGCCCGCATCACAACCGGCACCGGAGGGCGATCGCAGTGCGGCTACCTCGCTGCCTACTCCGGCGGACGGCAGATCCCCGGAAGCGCCGACCACGATAGGAGAACCGACGGCTATAAAGCAGATTCGATCTTTTGTTTGGACATACAATGGCATATTTATCACTAAACCATTAGGCTACGCGATTAGGAGGCCATGGGCAAGGCCCGGGAAGGAACCACGGCATTGGGGGATGAGGAGTGGCGGCGTATAGCCGGGCTGCGTGTGGTCCTGGCGTGGCCCGAGACCGGGTACGCGGCACTTCCGCCTAGGAAGCGAGGAAGCATCCGTGGCCGCGCTGCCGGAGTGATCGGCATCCTGCTCATCCTGAGCGGGACCGCCACGGTCGTCGCCGCGGTTGGTGCCCAGCACCATGCGCCGCAACCCGCCTCGTCTGCAGCAGGCACTACCAGGCCGTCCGCCTGGGGACCGTCCTTGAAGCGCTCGCTTCCGGTGTCCATCGACATCCCCGCCATTGGCGTGAAGTCGAAACTACTGCGCCTAGGTGTCAACTCCGACGGCACGATCCGGGTACCGTCGTTTTACGCAACGCCCGGTCAGGCCGCATGGTACAAGTACTCGGCGACGCCCGGCCAGATCGGCGTGTCGGTCATCGAAGGGCACGTTGATACCTATAAGGGGCCTGGTGTCTTCTATCCTCTGGGAGGCCTCCGGCCGGGAGATATCATTGAGGTAAGGCTGGCGGACGGAACCACAGCTGTTTTCCGCATCACCGGTGTGCGCCAGTACGTCAAATCGAAATTCCCAGCGAAAACTATTTACGCTGCGACCCGGTATCCGGCTCTGCGCCTGATAACCTGTGGCGGCAATTTCGACTACGCCACTGGCCATTACCTCAGTGCCACCGTTGTATTCGCCCACCTCGCCTCCGCACGATGAGACAGCCGTCAGCCGCCGTAGCCGACACGTGACGCCGGGCCTCGCCACATGCTCTCGGCTGCGCCGCAGACGAGCGTCGATCCGGCCGCCGGGCTCCTCGTACGCCCGGCACTGATCGTCATCCCCCGATCGAAGCGCGACGGCCTCCGGCATCCAGGGCCGAGGTATCGTCAATGGTACGAAAAGGTGAGTGGGCTAGTTGCGCCTTGCCTCCGCGGCGCGGGGGAACTGCGTGTCGCCTTCAAAGCGAGTTTCCGAGGTTATCGAGGACACGCCGATGAGTCAGTCCGGCTATGCCGATGCCGCCCCGTCCGGCGCCGTGCGCGGCCAGCGCAGAGTCGGCTCGGCGCTGGCCTTACGGAACTGGCGGGTAGCCTGCCGGCTGATCGTCCTGGTGGCCATTCCGGCGATGCTGAGCCTGACGCTCGCCGGACTCCGGCTCGCTGACACGATGCGCAGCGGGGAGGCGTACGGCCGGATCGGCCAGGTCGCGGCGCTCGGACAGCAGGTCACCCGCCTAGTGCAGGCGATGGAGGACGAGCGGGCCGCCACGGGCGTGTTCATCGCGGATGGGCGCCCGGCAGCGGGCCTCGCGACCCTCAATCGGCAGTACGTGATCACCGATCGCCGAGCGGCCACAGTGCGCCGGTTCGCTCTCCGTCTAGGCGGCAACTCGGCCCGGACGCGGTCCAGCGCGGCCACGATCCTCAGTGACATCGCCAAGCTACCTGGTATGCGCAGGACCGCGGCGCAGAGCCAGGCACCCGCGCTGACCGTCATTAAGAGATATTCCGTCGCCATCGGGAGCCTGTTCGTAGTCAATGGTGGCATTGCCAGCATGAGCGGCAACTTCGCCCTCATCACCAGCGCGCGCACGGTCGATTCGCTGTCCAGGATGGAGGACCATGCCTCTCTGCAGCGGGCCATCCTCGGCGCGGCCCTCGCCGCGGGCCACTTCGGGCCTGGGGCACGGACCGCACTAACCACCGCCGAGACCCAGCAAGCCAGTGACCTCGCATCTTTCCGCAGCTCAGCGACCCCAGAGCAGTTCCGGGCTCTTACTTCCACCTTGGCCGAGCCGCTGGTCGGACAGGCACGAACGGCGGAACGGCGCGCGATAGCGGCCGGTAACGGCACACTGGCCCTGGGCAGCGGAGACAGCGAGCAGTGGGCGGCCGGGATGTCCTTCACGGTCGGCTGGATGCGCCATGCCGAGCAGCAGCTGGCGAACTGGATGGTTGGTTATGCCCAGGACATGCGTCGAAGCGCGACGCGGTCAGCGATGGTCACCGCCAGCCTTGTGCTGGCCGCAATGCTCCTTGTCGTAGTGGCCACCGTGATCATTTCCAGGTCCGTGGTGCGCCCGCTGCGACGGCTCGAAGAAGCTGCGCTGGCTGTCGCCGAGGAAGACCTGCCCGCTCGGGTCAGAGCGCTCGGCGCGGCCGGGAACCCCGGGCCCTTGGTTTCTCTGGCGCCGATGGACGTGCAGTCCGCCGACGAGATCGGAAAGCTCGCGCGAGCGGTCGACCGGGTCCACTGGGAAGCGGTGCGGCTGGCCGGAGACGAGGCCAGGAGGCGCGGCAGTCTCAATGCAATATTCGTCGCCTTCTCACGACGCAGCAGTTCCCTGGTGGAACCTTTGCTGCGGCTGATCGACCGCTTCGAACTCCGTGAGGCTGACCCGGAACGTCTGGACGCGCTGTTCCAGATGGACCATCTGGCCACGCGCATGCGGCGGATGTCCGATAGCGCGCTCGCCCTCGCGGGCGACCATGCACCGCAGCGCTGGACCGAGCCTGTGACGCTGGTGGACCTGCTGCGGGCCGCCGTCTCCGAGACCGAGCAGTACGGCCGGGTCGTCCTCGACGTCGAGCCGACTGTCTCCCTCACCGCGAGCGCTGCGGTCACCGCAACCGCTGCAGCCGACATTGTGCACATGCTCGCCGAGCTGCTGGAGAACGCCACCACCTTCTCCTCCTCCATGACCCAGGTGAGCATGTCCGGCTGCACTGCACGTGACGGCGGCTGGCTAGTGAACATCGCCGACAGCGGAATAGGCATGCCGGAGGAGCAGCTACGGCAGCTCAAGGAGCAGCTGGCCAATCCGCCGCTCGCGGATGCGGCGGTGGGTGGTCATATGGGCCTGTTCGCGGTCGCACACCTAGCAGCGCGGCACGGCATACGCGTCGCGATTGCGCAGCCGCCGGACGGCGGCACCACTGTCCAGGTGCATATTCCAGCCGCGCTGATCTCGCGTGCCGCCAGCCCCGTCGGCCGTGCCGGAGCAACCGGCGAAGTCCCAGGGGCCGGGACTGGCGAAAGATCCGATGCCGAGCCTGGGCCGGCGGACCGGTGGTCATCAGCTCGTCGGTACGCCGTCGGCCCGCAGCTTGTCACGGATCCAGAACCTGTCATGAGTACGGACGCCGCCATGCGGCAGGGCGCCCCGCTTCTAGGCGCCCCATTGCCATCACTCACCCCGCCCCACCTCCTAGCCGAAACCATGCCTGAGCCAGTCGCTTCGCAGAAGGAGGGTTTGCCGATCTTCGAGTCTGTCGAGTCCGAGTACCTCGGTGCCCATGGCGCAAACCTCGTCCCCGGCACCATGGTTCACCGGTCGGCCACAGCGGCCGTATCGGCACAGATCGCGCGGACCAGGCTGACCAGTTTCCAGCAGGGCTCCCGGCGGGCGCGTGCGGAGGCGCAGATAGCACGCGAAGCCGAGCGAACCCGGGAAGACTGAGAGGGGAGCACGTGGATCCGGCCTGTCCTCAGCCCCAGCCACAGGACCTCGGTGGGCTCGTCGCCCATTTCGCCGAGCGTGTTCCCGAAGTGCTGCACGCTGTCGTGCTGTCATCGGATGGCCTCCCCGTTGCCGGATCAGACCGTATGCAGCAGTCTGTGTATGCGGACTGGGTCTCCGCGGTCGCCTCTGGTCTGATCAGCCTTGCCCACGGCGCAGCGCGGATATCCGGCTACGGGGCCGTCACCCAGGCCATGGTCGCCATGGAATGGGGCACCCTCATAATCATGGCGATCGATGACACAGCAAGCCTCGCGGTCCTGACCACCGCAGCCGATCTCGACATGGTCGCTTACGCGATGACGATGCTGGTGGAAGAGGCCGAGAGCCTCATCACCTCGGCTGCCCGCGGCGTGGTCCGCGACCCGCATGGCGCGGCATGAGCCCGAGCCGACGGTCTTACAGACCCGGCACGAACACGTCCTGACCTGCGCCTCCTCACGCCAGTGCGGCCTCCTGGGAACCCAGCGGGAACGGCTGGCTACCGCCTAAGGCCAACCTCTACGACCTGCGGAATCACCTCGCGCACTCCCGGCTCCCCGACATCGACGAAGCACTCGTCCGCCGCTTCACCTAGTCCCGCGCCAGCCCGCTCCGCGACACCGTTCACGATCACCTGCGCCGCGGCTAGCACGGCCACGCGCGCCCGCCCTAAACGCCACGCCAGAGGTCGGTGGTCGCCCATGCCTCACTGGCAACCCCGCCGACGCGGGCTGGTTCGGCACGGCCAGTTGGGCGCTGCCGGTGCACTTCAGGTGACGCCGCGTGCAAGGAACGGCAGGGCGGAAATCAGGCCGGGCCCAAATCGGCGACCGGTACCGGCTCGCACGCCAGCCCGGCCGCCTCGCTGTGGTCAGGGCCGCCATACCACAGGTACAGGATCCGGTCGCGCACTCGCGCGTACGGCCACGGCGGGGTGCCGCGCCGGGCGGGCCAGGGATCATGGGTGGCCTCAGCTACGTAGTCCTGCAGCTCGTCCGCGCGACCGAAGCCCAGCTGCGGCAGCGGGAGGTTCCGCCGTCGAAGATGTCCTTGCTCGGCCTGGTCAGGCACATGGCTGAGGTCGAGCGGAACTGGTTCCGCCCGGTCCTGGGCGGCGAGGAGATGTCCGGCCTGTGGGCAGCGGGGGGCGGAGCTGGATCCCGAGCCTGCGTTCGACGAGGTGGACACCGCTGATGCCGGCCGTGCACGGCGACCGGGTCTGCCGCCGGCTAGTCCGCGACGGGTCGCCCAGCCGCATCCTGATGCTGACCGCGGCCACCGACGTCGAGGACCGGGTCGACGGGCTGGAGCTGGGCGCCGATGACTACCTCGGCAAGCCGTTCGCCTTCGGGGAGCTGATCGCGCGGGTCCGCGCCCTGGGGCGGCGCGGACCCGGCTCGCCCGCGGTCGTGCAGCGGGTTGACCTGGTGGTCGATCGCGCGCGGCACCGCGCCAGCCGCGCCGGAATCCCGCTGACCCTGACCCGCAAGGAGTTCGGCGTGCTGGAGTGCCTGGCCGGCGCGGACGGCGCTGTGGTCAGCGCCGAGGAGCTGCTCGAGCACGTGTGGGACGCACACGCCGACCCGTTCAGCAACACGGTCACGGTGACCGTCGGGCGGCTGCGGCGCAAACTCGCCGAACCGCCGCTGATCGGGACCGTCGCGGGCGTCGGCTACCGGCTGTGAGAAGGCACCTCAGCGCCCGGTCCCGGCTGACGCTGCTGTACGCGTCGCTGTTCACCCTCGGCGGGGCCGCCCTGGTTTTCATCACGTACGTGCTGGTCGCGAACTCCTTGCGCCCCACGACGACCACGAGCATCCCGCCGGGTGCCCGGCAAGCGCTCGCCAGGTGCATGACGGCGGTGCAGGCTCATGGCGCCCCTGGGGCCATCAGCAAGTGCGCGGCGCTGTATGCCGAAGGTGTTCAGGCCGGCGCGGCGGCGCAGCGCAACACGACGCTGAGCCACTTGCTGACCTACTCGCTGGTCAGCCTGGCGGCGCCGCGCTGCTCGCCGCGGCCGCGGGCTGGATCACCGCCGGACGCATCCTGCGGCCGGTGCACCGGCTCACCGCGGCCGCCCGCGCCGCCAGTGAGCAGAACCTGTCCCAGCGCATCGCGCCGCAGGGCCCGCGCGACGAGCTGCGTGAGCTCGCCGACACCTTCGACGCGATGCTCGAACGGCTCGACCGCGCGTTCGCCAGCCAGCGGCAGTTCATCGCCAACGCCAGCCATGAGCTGCGCACGCCGCTGACCGTGATGCGCACCGCGATGGACGTCGTCCTCGCCAAGCCCGAGCCGACGCGCGGCGAGCTGGTGTCGATGGCCGCCGAGGTCCGCCAGGCCGCCGGTCACTCCGAGCGGCTCATCGAGGTACTGCTGATACTCGCGCGCAACGATCAGGCGCGCGCGCTCACCGACCCGCTGGACCTGGCCGCCGTCGCCGAGGACGCCCTGGAGGGACGGGCCGCCGACGCCATCACGACCACCGCCATGCTCGGCGAGGCCCCGGTGACCGGCGACGCAGTGCTGCTCGAACGGCTCGTCGCCAACCTGCTCGACAACGCCGAGCGCTACAACACCCCGGGCGGCACCGTGTCCATCTCGACCACCACCGACGACGGCGCGTCGCTGGTGCTAGTCGTCAACACCGGCCGGGTCGTGCCACCCGATCAGGTCGAGCGCCAGTTCCTGCCATTCACCCGGCTCGACGACCGCACCCGCCACGACGGCTTCGGTCTCGGCCTCGCCCTGGTGTCATCCATCGCCGCCGTCCACAACGGAACCGTGCACGCCATCGCCATCCCCGCCGGCGGCCTCGACATCACCGTGCGTCTCCAGCGACGCGACAGCGCCATCACCCCTGGCGCCGCCTGCCTGAACACCAGCGACCCCGCCACCTCCGGCCACGCTGGCGGCTCGGCAGGCTAGCCCGGCGGTGAGCCTGGGGGTGACCTGGGCGTCGAGGGTGATACGACAAGACCGCCGGCATGTAATCGAGTCGCTGCCTGCGGCGCATGGGCTCAAAGCCAAGCCGGTAGCCGAACTTCGGAAACATCAGCCGCAGGTACCATTCCGAGGGAGTGGAGGGCCGGCCGGCCAGCAGGTCGATGTCCGGCGCGAACGGGGCGAAGAACGCCGGATCATCGAGTCGCACATGAGCGACAAATACATCGAACGACCCGACGAGGACTGACATCCCGCGGGCAAGGCCTAAAGATCTCCATCCACAGGTCTTGACCATTGCTCCGGACGAGAGCCTCCGAGCAGGGCACGGGCAAGATCCAAACACCGAACCGGCTGATGTGCTCGCCAATCTTCCTTGCCTTGGGCCATCTCCCATGAGTACAGACTCGGCGCTCGGCACGGCTTAGCGTCCGCAACCTGGTTACGCTGCGTGACAGGTGTGGACGGAACGCCGAGCGCACGCCTGGACTCGATCTGGCGCGGCATGCGAATCGCCAGCAAGCCGCCCTGGCACCAGAGCACTGGCGGCCGGCGCCGGCCCCGTGTCAGGGTCATAACTGGTCTGTCGGGCGGCCTCCTATCCGGTTCCGCGCAGGGTGAGGACAACGAGCGCTGCCGTCAGGCCGACCACCGCGACGGTCAGGACGATGATCACCCACGTGAGCCGGGCCAGTTTCCCGGCCGCCACGTCGGACTGCCGGGCCGCGCCCGTCAGAGGACTCGCGGAACATGACCAACTCAGCAGTCAGCGCCTCTACGGCGTCCTTGAGCCGCCGACTCATCTCCATCTGGGGTAGCGGGCGCGAGAGAGACGTGTTCGCGGGCGTCTGGGCAATTAGTTCGTCATCACTGAGCCGCGCAAGCTCGCGGATCTTCTCCGCTTGCTGCTCAAGCCGACTCCGGATCTCCTGTGCCTGCCGCTCAGCTCGCGACAGACGGCCATCGCTCGTCACCGGACCAGTGTGGCGCGGATGGCGCCTGGAAACTCGTCACCTCACCGATAGGACGACCGTCAAGGCCAGGAGCGCGGCGGTGAGGACCACCAGGACGACTGCCAGCCAGACCAGCCGCCGGGCCGTCCTATCTGAGAACTCACGGGCGGTCACGGTCTCGGTTGCCAGGCTCGTGATCGAGGCGTCAAGCTGGCTGGGGTTGCCGGTCAGGCCCAGGCCCACCTCATCGGCAACGGGACCGCGAACGTCCCCTGACGACTGCCTGTAGGCCGCGTCGGCGTACGGGTTCTGAGGCTGTTGGATCGGAGCTTCCTTTGATCATGCCGAATGCGCGCCGATACTCCGCCTCCGCACTGAGTCAGGGCAGGTCAGGACCGTCAGGTGCGGGGTCTGTAAAACCGTCGGCCCAAGTCCGACCCGTGTTGCAGCCGCTGCACTCGACCTCAACCTGAGTCCGATACCTGCGTCAGCACGACTTCGCCGGGGCGGGCTGAGTGCTGTCGGGATCGTGGTCAGCGCCTGAGCCCGCGCTGCTCGTCGCGGGGCTTCATGTTCCGAAAGGTATGAAACCAAGCTGGTGGACGGTAGTCCCCGATCTGGAAATAGGCGTTGGCGTCGGAATTCGGATCCTCGATGCCATCCAGCGCCGGGTCGAATAGTCCGAGGATGTCGGTGTCCTGAAACAGCGCGTCGGTCACGCCATCCCGGTCCTCGTCGCCGGGATCGCTGCGCATCGTCGTTAGGATCTGCTCTAGCCACTCGTCGTCGAGCTCCTGGTTGGCTTGGACGGCCAGGTGCAGCGCCATCTCCTCAGCGGGGCATGTTGGCAGAGGCCAGTGGCCAGCCGCCAGGTCGCCAGCAAGGTCGTCGAACGCGCGAGCGCACTGACGGCGCCACGCCGAGGTCTGCCGCCAGGTGATCCGGGGGAAGTCGCTGAACACAATCCATGCCTCGTCGGGATCGACGGGGTTGTCGCCGTGCGTCTCAATGTCGTTGTAGGCACCGTCGCCCAGGAGCTGGCAGCGCGCCCATAGTGCCGCTGCCATGCGCGGCGTCAGCTGGAAGCCGCCGCAGTCAGCGCAGATGTCCTCCGTGCCGCAGTGACACACGGGACAGAGCGCAGTGAAGTCGGGCAAGGTCATGCCGCCCATTGTCAGCCCATAGCGCTTGCGCTCGCAGCGTGCGGCCGCCGTCCGTCGTTCTGGGCGTGCTTGCCCCTATCGCCGGTCAAGAGCGGACGGATCAGCCAAGGCTTCGTCGGCGTCAGTGCCGGTTGCGACACAGCCCGGCTAGGTCGCAGCGATCGCAGGTGTCGCACCACGAAGTCAGCCTGGGAAGGTGATTGGCGCGAAGGTCCTGTCCCGCGTCATGGATCTTGGCGCGGATGTCAGTCAGCAGCGCGTCGTTGACGACTTCGCGCTTGCTGTTGGCCTTCTCGTCGAGGTTCAGGACTTCGACCAGATCGGCTCGTTGCCCGGTCAGTTCCTCGTACCCGACGACGTACACGTGCAGCTGATCGCGCGTGATGTCATCGGCTTGAGCTCGCTCGCTGGACTTGAAGTCGATGATCGAGGTCTCGTTGGTGTCGAGCCGCTTGATCAGGTCGATGCGGCCGTCGACGGTGATCCCGGGAGCGACATGCACCTGGACTTGCTGTTCGGAGTAGAGCGTCTGCGGGAGTTCGGCGCGATGCTCGTTTAGGTACCGGGTGACGACCTTGATGGCTGCCTGCCTCAGCTGCGCGCGGAGCTGGGGATAGGCGAACGGGGCGTTCAGGTGGCGGTCGACGAGTTCCTCGGCTTCGAAGTCGGAGACGATGTCGCCGGTGATCGCGCGCTTGTGGATCTCGGCCATCACGTCGTGGACGGACTTGCCGTAGCCGAGCGCCTCGTGAATCGGAGGGTTGAAGCCGTACAGGAAGCGAAGCTTGAACTGGTAGGGGCACTCGAAGAAGTACTTCAGGTCGCTGAAGCTGAGGTTGACGTCCGGGATCTCGTGCCGGGCCCTGGGCTCGAGACGGTCTGCTGGCAGTGGCGCCTCAGCGGTGAGGACGTAGGAGTTCCTTGTGGCGAAGTCGAAGAAGGATGACCGGCCACGGTTCATCTGCGAGTCACCTGGCGAGTAGCTGAGCGACAGGTACTTCTGAGCCCGGGTCACGGCGACGTAGAACAAGCGGACCTCGTCGGCCTCGGTGCCCCGGTACCGGTCCGCGTCGGGACGGCGGCCTGCGGGATCACGTGGAAGACGTTCAGCCCTCCCTGGCGCCGAGACGGGAACCGGTTCTTTCGAAGTGCCGGCACGAATAGTGCTGGCCACTGCATGCCCTTGGCCTGGTGGACGGTGGCGATCGTCACCGCGTCCGGCGTTGCGTACCCGACGTCGGCGTCGCTTTCGGCGTAGTACTGGGGAGCCTGGTAGACGAGCCAGTTCGCGAAGCCTTCGTACTTGCGCTGCGGGTCGGACTGGAAGTAGATCTGCTCGAAGTCGGAGATGGCCTGGCTGAACTTACCCAGGTTGTAGAAGACCAGCTCGCCGCGGGTGGTGCCGTCCGCTGAGGGGATGGTCTCTTCCCGGAGCTTGAGCTCCTCGAGGAACCGCAGGTAGGTGCGCTGGATGTTGTAAGTTCCCCAGCGCTCGCCTGGCTTCCAGACCCGGGCTTCGTCGAGGACCGCGATGCCGTGGGCGAGGTCGTCGCCGGTCAGGCCCAGATCGGCGCAGAGCCAGGCGTCGGTCAGGTCCTCGGTCGTGACCTGGCGCATGACGTACTGGAAGCATTTGACGCATGCCTGCACTTCGGGCGCGTCGAACAGCCGGGTCAGGCCCTTGATCACGTACGGGATCTCGCGGCGCTTCATCTCCTCGACGAGAGCCCCGGCGTCTTTGCTGACGCTGCGGAACAGCACCGCGAAGTCTGACGAGGACAGGCCCCGGGCCTGGGCACCGGCCTGGTCGAGGAAGGGCAGGCCGCGTAGCCGCCCGATCCGGTCGCAGATCCAGCGTGCTTCCTCATCCGCGTCGTCGAAGGTGAGGGCCAGCATGTCGCCGCGGTCGAACTGCAGGTGTCCGGCGGCGGCCATGTTCTTGTCCAGGCGCTGGCCGGCGTTCTGCTCGGCGACGGCCTTGCCGAGGGCGACGATCCCCTTGGTCGAGCGGAAGTTGTCATCAAGCGTCACTCGCTGCACGCCGTCGCGGCGTTCGACGAAGGTCAAGATGTTGGCTACAGCGCTGCCGCGCCACTGGTAGATCGTCTGGTCGTCGTCGCCGACCACGCAAAGGTTGGCACCAAAGCGGCACAGCTTCTCGATGAGCTGCTCCTGGACAGGGTTGGTGTCCTGGTACTCATCGACCACGACGTACCGCACGTGGTCGCGGACGTGCCTGACCAGCGCTCCGGCCATCTGGTCGTCTGGATCTTCTGCGAGCAGGTCCACCACGGTGCGGAGCAGGTCGGTGTAGTCGAAGTAGCGGAGCCGGTGCAGCAGGTTCCGGTATGCGTCGAGATTGTCGACGAGCTGGCCGGGGAGCAGGTTCGCGTCGACGTCGTCCTCGCGCAAGATGTTCGTGACTTGCATGTAGAGCCGGGAGTTGACGTAGCGGCGCAGCTTCTTGGCTTGCCCATTGACGATCGCATCAGTCAGAGTCAGACCGCTTTCGCGGCTGTGCCGGTCGATGAGCAGCCGGGTCTGGATGTCATCGAGCACGCCGTACTTGAACGTCTCGGCGACATGGGTCTGGAGCGCGTCCAGGGCGTAGCCATGCATCGTCCCGATGAACAACTCAGCGAGCCCGATCATGTTGCCGAGCGCAGCGGTGACCAGGTTCGTCACGCGTTCTTTCAGCTCGGCGGCCGCCTTTTCGGTGAACGTGAACGCCACGATGTTGCGCGGCTCGACGTCGGCGCGGCGGAGGATCTCGATGATGCGCTGGGAGATGACCTGGGTCTTGCCGGAGCCTGCGCATGCGACGATCAGCAGCGGATCGTCGATCGTCTGGATAGCTGCGCGCTGGGCTGCCGTGTAGTCCACGTTGCTCCCTACACGTCGTAGACCTGGAGAACCTCGTCGCCGTAGTGGTTGATCACCTTGACTGCGATCTTCCCGGTCGACGGCGGGTCGAACGGGCGCGATCGCGTCGAGTACAGCGACGCCCAGGCGACCTCGTCGATGTCGGCCTTCAGCCCCCGCTTGAGACGGGCGTAGGGGTCGGTGTTGCCGGTGAAGTAACAGTGCCGGACGAAGAAAGACTCACCGTCGTAGTCCGTGTCGATCATCCATAGAGCGATCTCCCCGGTCCCGCTCGAGCGAATCTCTCCAGTGGTCGGGTTGTACACGTCAACTCCGCGAATCTCGACCACGATCCCGTTAGGCGTCCGCTCGATCGCCACATCCGGCTCACCGAAGACCATGAACAGGTTCGCGCTGCCGGTCTTCTTCAGCAGCACGTCGCCCATGGCGAGATCAGAGTTCATCCGCACCAGCAGAATGGGCACCCGGCCTAGCTTGCGCTCGTCCTGCACGGTCGCGAAGTTGGCCGGGTCACTCGGCGTGAATTCCTACGTAGCCTTCACGGCCTGAGGGTCGAAGGCGAACGCGCAGACCAGCAGCAGGTCGAAGCCCATGCCGCGAGTCGCCTCTCGTGCGGCCTGGCGGATCCACTCCGGGTCCACGGTCCCGAACTGCGGACCGATGCTCACCCCGATCCGCTGCGGCGTGCCCGCCTCCCCGTTCCTTCGGCTGCCCTCCGCCTGGATGAACTTGCCGGGGAACGGGCTGAGCGTTTCGAACTCCAGTCGCTCCTTCTTGCGGCCGTTCTGAACGCCTGCCTTGAGTAGATTGCCGAGGATCGTCTGCATGAACTTGGAGGCGTCAGCGGTTTGCTCGGATGCCGGGCGGTCAGGAGAAATAGTGGCGTGCGGGGACAGGCTCTCCACAGTGAACCGACCCGCGACCCGCACCTTGCGGAGGCCTTCGTGCGGCTGGTCGTAGAGAACCTCGGTCTCCGCATTCCGCGCGATCGCCGCGTCGATCTCCTCGAGGGACATGCCCTCCCGGATTTCCGGATTGGTCGCGATCGACTTCAGTGTCACGTGCGGGACACGCTCATACACGAATCCCTTGCGAACGTCGCCAGAAGTCGGTGCGTCAGATGGAGGTCGGCGCGTCAGCTCGGCTTCCTTGCGCTGGCCCTCATGTGAGTCGGCCAGCAGGTAGTACGGGAACCTTGCGCCCATAATCCGCTGTCGTGCCAGCACCAGCGCCACCCGTGAAGTGTCGATCGTGATCCACCGCCGGCCCCACTGTTCAGCAACGAGCGCAGTCGTCCCTGACCCGCACGTTGGATCGAGAACCAAGTCACCTGGGTCGGTGGTCATCAACATGCAACGCTGAATTGCAGTAGTAGCCGTTTGAACAACGTAGATCTTCGGATCTGCTCGACTCTGGATACCACCGACGTCCATCCAGGCGTTGGACAGCGGGAAAGCCGGAAAGTCGTCGTGATACCTAACATAGGCAAGGGTATTTCTCGTCTGCTGGATGCGTCCCGGACTCCGAAGATCCGCGTATCTGGTCCGGCGGCACTTCTGGTCGGTAGCGCTGCTGGCGAGCGTGCGGTAGTTCGCGCTGGCCCTGGTCGAATCGGCCCTTCCCGGCCCGCATGGCGTATTCGCCGTACTCGAGGTCCTGGCTGTGAGGGGGATCGCCGTGGCCCCGGTCGAGGCAGCGATGGGCCTCGTGTTGGCGGCGCTCTGCTACCGCCCGATCGACCTGGACGCGACGTGAGCTCGTCGCGGCTCGAGGACGAGTCGCGAGTCGGTGACGGCGCGGTCCGAGGGGCGGAGCGTCCGCCCCCGGACCCGGCATCGCCGGCTAGCACATGGCCAGGTTGACGATGAGGATGCCGAAGCCGTTCTCGGCCTGGATCACCTGGTAGTGGAGGGAGAAGCTCGACCCATCTGATGCGGTGCCGCGCGCGGTCAGCACGGAGCTGAGGGTGAGGTTCTCCCCGCCGCCGATCACGAAGGTGTCCGCGAAGTGCCCGGTGATCGTGGTGCCGGAGTCCAGCACCAGGACGAAGTCGCCGGCGAAGTTGCTCAGCAGGCTGAAGGTGCCGTCGGGGCGGTCGGTCCGCTCGAAGACCGCGGTGTAGCTGATCGTGGCCGTGCCGGCCTGCCCGGTGCAGGGATTGGTGAACGGCATCGTGCTGGTGGCCTTGACCACCTGCTGGGTCACCGTCGCGCCGTCGGCCAGGGCCGTCCCGGCTCCAGCCAGCAGCAGGAGCGCGGATGCCGCGATCAGGCCGCCGAGCTTATGAAGAGCTTTCACTGGGTGTCTCCTTTCAGTGTTACGGGTGCGAGTCATGGTCCGGCCGCGCCGTGGAGGACCTCGAGCTTGGCCGCACGGGGTTCGCGGGTTCCTGGTCACCGGCTCCCCATTCGGGTCAAGCCCGGTTTCCTGTCGTGTCCGCGGCGGGGAGGGCGGACTGTGGCCGGCTGGCTGCCGGCTGGCGCGCCCGGCCGGAACGCCACAGCCGCACGCCGAGCGTCACGATCACCAGGTAGGACAGCAGCAGGCCGAGCACCAGGAACGCGAAGGCGATGTCCAGCTGGAATCCGGTGCCCAGCACGAGTGCGGTGAGCGCGGAAACGGCACTGGCCATTGACACCCAGGGCGGCCAGCGGGCAAACGTCCCCTCCGCCCGCATCGCTGCCGCGTACAAGAGCCCGAACATGGCCAGGGCCATCCACGAGACGGCGAAGATCCCCCCGCTCACGTTGCTCAGTGCATCGAACGCGGCCACATACCCGGCCTTCAGGCCCGCCGGTCCGTCCGCCCAGGCCTTGGCCACGTCGGGCAGGGCCCCGACGACCATGGTGGCGATGGCTCCGGCCCCGGCCGAGACGGCGAACATGGCAACGCCCGCCCGGGCCCAGCCCTTGGCTCGCTCTTGTGAGAACGTGCCGGTAACTATGGCCACCGCCGTCAGGAGCAGCAGGAACGCGGCAACGTCCAGAAGCCGTGAGGTGGCGAGCAGGCGGCTGCCGGCCGCCTGGCGGATCGCTTCCCGTGGGTCGTCCGGGATGCCCGGGTCGATCGCCGTCTGGACGAGGGCCGCGATCACACCCCCGATCGCGGCCACAGAGCCTGCCCGGTGCAGGGCCCGGTTGCGGACAGATCCTTCGCTGTTCGGTCCCTCTTTGTCCATGATCATCATCTCCTGGTGCTGAGCGCTGTACCGCCAGCGCGAGTGCCTGCTGGCATGCTGCCGGGCAGGGTTTGGGTGGGCTTAAGGCGAGCCGGTCGTGGCGTGAAAGAAGCCCTTTCTTGTGTGCGGAGGCGGGGGCAAGATGATCGGCATGAGCGTCGGCGCGCGAAAGGGCACCAGCCTGACGGCCTGGTCGCTGTCCGGGCTCGCCGTGGCGCTCTTCGCGGGGTTTGCCGTCCTGTCGGCGGCCGGGTCGTCGGCTCGGGGGCCGCGGGTCGGTGCTGTCGAGGTTCTCGTGTTCGTCTTGTTCCTGGCCTACGCCGCGGTCGGCGCCCTGGTGTCATCCCGGCGCCCGGCGAACCCGATCGGATGGCTGCTGCTTTGCCAGGGCCTGCTGTTCGAGCTCACCGCGTTCAGCTTGGGTTATGTGAAGCAAGGCCTGTTCGCCAGGCCGGGTTCGCTGCCGGCCGCAACCTGGATGGCCTGGGTGGGGCAGTGGATCTGGATCCCGGAGTTCTTCGCCCTCCCCGCCCTGTTCTTCCTGCTCTTTCCCGACGGGCGGCTGAGATCCGGCCGCATGCGCGTGGTGGCCTGGCTCATCGGCGCGGTGAGCGCGGCCGGGTTCGTCTCCTCCGCTCTCGTCCCTGGCAGCCTGGGCGGATCCCTGTCATCGGTTCAGAACCCCGCAGGGATCGCCGGCGCCCGGTCGGCCCTTGCCCTGCTGGGCTCCGTAGCCAGCGGCGTCGGAGGACTGGCCTTCCTCGCGGCGTTGGCCTCGTTTGCGTTCCGCTTCCGCGGGTCGCGCGGCGCGGAGCGCGCCCAGCTCAAGTGGCTGGCCTACGCCGCCGTACTCCTGGTGCTGAGCTTCGCCGCGGGAGACCTGCTCCAGACCCTGGGCCTTCCAGGGTCGGTCACGAGCCTTTTCTGGGTCGTCCCGGTCGCCCTCATCCCGGTCGCCGCCGGCATCGCGGTCTTTCGATATCGCCTGTACGACATCGACATCCTGATCAGCAAGACAATCATTTTCGGGGCGCTGGTTGCCTTCGCCACCGCCGTGTACGCCGCCATGGTCGCCGGGATCGGCGCCGCCGTAGGCCGCACCACCGGGTCGAACGTGGGACTCGCCATCGCGGCCACTGCCGCGACGGCGGTGGCCTTTCAGCCGGTACGGGAGCGGATGCACCGCCGGCTGCGACGCGTGGTCTTCGGGCCCCCGACCGCGGCGGAACTCGATGCCGGAGTGTCCGTGGCCTCCCTCGGCGCGTTCCGGGTGTTCCGGGACGGGGAGCCGGTCCCGGCCAGCGCCTGGCAGTCAAAGAAGGCGCGGACCCTGCTCAAGATCCTCCTGGCCCGCCGGGGGCGATCCACCACCAGGGACTTCCTCATGAACACGCTGTGGCCGGATGAGGACCCCGAGCGGCTCGCCAACCGGTTGTCGGTCGCCCTGGCCACAGTGCGCTCCGTCCTCGATCCAGCCAAGCTGCACCCGCCAGACCACTTCCTGGCCGGCGACAAGGACGCGGTACGGCTCAACCTGGCCAATCTGCCGGTCGATGTCGAGGCGTTCATGGCCCTTGCGGAGCAGGGTCTGGCCATGGACCGGGACGGGCCGGGACAGGAAGCGCTGAGCCGCCTGCGAGCGGCTGAGGCGGCCTATGCCGGGGACTTCCTGGAGGAGGATCTGTACGAGGATTGGGCGGCCTCCCTCAGGGAAGAGGCTCGCGCGAGCTATGTCTCGGTTGCCAGGGCCCTGGCCCGGCGGGCGGCGGCGGCCGCCGACCACGACTCAGCCGCCCGCTACCACCTGCGGATTCTTGACAAGGACGGCTGGGACGAAGGCGCGCACCTGGGATTGGTGGAAGCGCTCGAGCGGGCGGGCCGTCACGGCGAGGCGAGGCGGCAGTACCGGGCCTATGCCGCGCGGATGCAGGAAATCGAGGTCCCCGTGACAGCCTTTCCACTCCGCAGCAAACCTCTCAGCAGGTAAGACGCGGGCATATCGGGTCGGCAGACACGCTGCACAAGCGGGCCCGCCAGGCCGATGTCGACGTCGGCAGCCCGCCAGGAGTGAGCAGCGAGGAGTCCGCCGAGCTGCGCAAGGTGCGGGAGCTGCGCCGGCCAATGAGATCCTCAAGGCGGCGTCGGCTTTCTTCATCGCGGAGCCCGGCCGCCCGCAGCGGTCCTGGTGAAGTTCATCAGCGGGCACAAGTCCCGGGGCCGATCTGCCGCCTGCTGACCGGGCACGGCGCGCCGATCGCGCCGTCCACCTACTACGCCCTGTGCCGGAGCCCGTCGGCCCGGTCGGTGAGCGAGCCCAGCCGGGTCAGGTCCGTCGAGGTCGGCGCACACCACCGAGACGGGGACGGTTCTAGGTTGAGGAGCGCGGGCGCGTCGTCCGGCCGCCAGGGTTCTCCGAACGGCGCCCGGCATTGCTTCTCGCAATCCACCGCGATCTGGCCGGTCTCATCGGCGATCATCAGCTGGTCCTTCCGCAGCTCCCGCCGAACAGTCCCCGAAGCCCGCGTCTCACGACGCTGCGCGCCTGCCCTCGAGCACGCAGCGCGGTGAAGCCGTCGGCTGGACGCGCGTAAGCTGCAGTCCGGCGGCGGCAAAGAGCCTTCGGTATTCCTCCTCGGTCCGCTCGCGCCCGTCGGTGAGCACGAGCATGTCCACGCCCGCCTCGGCAGCTGGCTCTGGCTTCGTAATGCGCTCGGGCATCAAGCGCTCGAAGACCAGGACCTGGTCGGCTGGAGCCATCGCCTCCCGGCAGTTACCCAAGATCCGCACACAACCCTCGTCGTCCCAGTTGTGGAGCACATGGGAAAGCAGATAGGTATCGCCGGCCGGCACTTCTTGCAGGAAATCCCCCCGACCACCTCGCAGCGCGACGTCAAACCGGCGGCCGCGAGATGCCGCCTCGCCCCCTCTGCGACGGCGGGGAGGTCAAGGACAACCCCGGTCGCGTCCGGGCAGGTCTCCAGGATACGAGCGAGCAGAGCGCCCAGGCCCCCGCCAACGTCGACAATCCGGGATGCCGGCGCGAAACGGCAGACCGCAAGCAGGCTGGCTGCCGCCTGGCCGGTGAGATCGACCATGTGCGCGTCGAAAGTCCGCGAGAGCGCCGGATACCGCGCGAGGTGCTCGAAGAGACCATGTCCGAACACATGGCTGAAGGCCGGCTCTCCGGTCTGCACGGCCTGCAGCAGCCCATCGCGGGCGACCCTGAATACCTCCCACTCCAAGACCACCTGGTCTCGCAGCGAATCGGCGGTGTCGGTCCGCAGCAGGCGCCCGAGCGGCGCCAGACCGAAGCTACCGTCTGCTTCGTGCGACAGGATGCCCAGGCTCGCCAGCGCCCGCAGCACGGTGTGCAACGCGCCGGGGTGCGCCCCGCATGCTCCAGCCAGGACGCGGCTCTGCTTCGGCCCCCCCGCAGCGCGTCGGCCAGGTCCAGCTTCGCTGCGACATAGAGCAGGGCAAGCCTTTGGTAGTCCCGGTTGTCGACGAGCGCGACCAGCGTGTCGTGGGTGAGGGCTTGCGCCTCGGCCTCCACCCCCGCCTGCTGGGGGGCGCCGTCTGTTGCCATCATCATCCCAGCCTGCCAGGTCCGGCAGCCAAAGCGTACCAATCCGCGCCTCAGACCTGGGCAGCCGCGCCATGTCCGCCGAAGCAGGTAAAGCCCATCCTCCAATCAAAGCGCTGAATGCCAATTCGGTACTGCTCGTAACGCCACAAGTCCATGCTTCTTAAGCGCGCATAACGAGCCATATCGGCGGGTGGGCGCCGGCACTGAAGCCCTTGGCGCGATCACGTAGCGTGAACCAGCTGGCCTGGATTCGAGCCTTCCCAGGGTCGCCACAACCGGCAGCCGGCTTGCAGCGGCGGGCTGCCTGGCGTGAAGATCGGGGTCAGGTTTTGACGGTGAGCTGGATGGCGCTGAGGTGGTAGCGCCGGGCGGCCTCGGCGAGCGCCTCGGTCGCCGGTGTCCCCGGTGTGTGAATCTTCAGGCCGAGCATCCGCTGCGCCCGCTTCGCGCCGAAGTGGTCGATCGCGCGGGCGTAGAGGGGGGCTACCGCCTCCGGGTCATCGAGCAGCTGCCCCCGCATCCGGGTGACGTGCCCGTCCAGGGTGACCTCGACGTCGGCGCCGCCGCCGAAGTTGCTGCGCCAGGCGGCGTCGGTCAGCGCGTACAGTTCGCCGCCGAGCTGGTGCGCGACAACAGGGATGTCATAGCGGCGGCCGGTCTTGCGGCCGAAGAAGCGCAGCACCATGAACTGCCTGCGCAGCGGTCCGCCGGCCGGCGACCGCAGCAGCCCGCGCATCACCGGGTTGCCCACCCGCATCATCGCCGCGGGCGGATGCGCAGGCTCCACTACCGTCGCGCCCTGCCCGGTCACGGTGCAAGCGTACGCCTGGGACCAGCGACGCAACAGGCCGGGCGCTTGTGATGAGCGGGCCGCCGCAGCTCACTGCCACCTGGCTGCTATCCGCCGCGCGCGAGGTCGCCGCTCCGGGCAGCCGTGCCGATCGCCCAGAACGACGCGTTACACCGCGTAGGCGTTGCCCTCCAGCGGCACGGTCGCGGTCCGCGTCACCGGCCAGCGGAACCACGCCGAAACCGGCGAAACCCGATCAGCCGGTTCGAGAACGGCGGCCCGCCCCGCCTGTGCCGCGCTGATCATGGAACAACGACGGCCGGCTACCCGCATTTAACGGCGGCCGGGGGATCGCCGGTTTCTGGCAAGTGCTTGTGCCGGGCGTGATGAACCGGCGGCTGAGCCTGTCGGTGCCACAGCTTCCGCCAGAAGCCCGGCTGCTATTTCCGGCGGCTCACCCGACTGCGTGCCGGTGCCAAGAGCGGCCGCCATCACGGGTGATCCAGATGCTGCGCGGGTCGCTGACCCACCACCCGGAGCTGGGGGATTCGAAGCCGAGGGCGGCGACGCCCGGTGCCTGCGGGTTCAGCCGGGTGGTGCCGGTGACGGCGGTCGCCCAGTGCCGCCCGCCGTCGGCGGAGACGAGCAGCCGGTACCGGAACGGCCCGCCGCCGCCGACCGGCCCGGTGGCCACGACCAGGCGCTCCGGGCTGGCCGCCGCGACCAGGTACCAGCTCCCTGGTGCCGGGATCGGCCTGGGCGGGCCCCACGATGTGCCGTAGTCAGCCGAGACGAGCGCGAACAATTGCCCGGTCCCGCCGCGGGGCGTGCACAGGGCGGCGAGGAACCCGCCCGCGGCCGCCGCGAGCCCGGTGGTGTCGTGGGTGGCCAGGCCGGCGCCGGGGCAGGGGTCGGGCAGCCGCTCTGCCAGGACGCCCCGCCATCGAGGGTGCGGAAGATGACGGTGTGCTGGGTGCCGGCCCCGGCGGACTTACCGGGCCACAGCAGCGCGGCAGCTGCAGCGGTGATCGGGTGGGCCAATGCCCTTCGCGCCCGTGCCCCCGACTCACGTTCCGCGCTTCTCGCCTCGGCTTTCCCGGGGATTAGCTGCCCGGCTGCCGGCCTTCAGCTGGCGTGGCCAGGATCAGGTCGCGGGCCTGGTCGCTGACCTGCTTCATCTCGGCGAGCAGGTCCCGTAGCGCGCGGCCGTTGCCGATCCACTCGGTGTAGAGGTCGGCCTGGTCGCTGCTGAGGCGCCGGGTGACGGTCTTGCCGTTGATCTTCCTCGTGTACTGCCAGTAGGGCCCGTGCCTGCGTCCGGGGTCGGTGTGGCAGGAGCAGCCGGCGCTGCCGCACTCGTTGCGGGTGCGCAGCAGGGTACCGGTGGCGGTGAACCCGATCCGGGCGATCTGGTCGGCCAGGCCGTGGTAGCGGGCCTGCAGGCTGGCCAGCGTGGGATCGGACACGAGATTCTCCCGGCGGTGCGGCGCGGCGGCTAGGTGCGTTCGCCGTAAGTATACATACTTTCGGTTAACGGGAAGGCTACCGTCATGGAGGTGGCGATGAGCGCGCCGGCCGGGTTCACGCTGACCACCCGCTACCTGGGCGCGCTGCCGCTGGCCGGCCACTTCGCCGGCCGGATGGGCCTGCGCCGGCTGCTGGACGCGTGGGTGCCTGCTGATGACGCCCGGCTGGCGCTGGACCCGGCGGTGGTGATCGCGGCGGTGGTGGCGAACCTGGCCGTGGAGCACCGGCCGCTGTATGCGCTGTCGGAGTGGGCTGCCGCCTACGAGCCGTCCCTGCTGTACCTGGCCGAGGACGGGCCGGGGCTGCTCAACGACGACCGGGTCGGCCGGGTGCTGGACCGGCTGTTCCGCGCCGACCGGGGCAGCCTGCTCACCGAGCTGATGGTGGGGGTGGTCGGCGAGTTCGGCATCGACTGCTCTCAGCTGCACAACGACTCCACCTCGGTCAGCGTGCACGGCGCCTATAAGGCCGCCGACGGCACCGCGGTGGCTGGCACCCCGGCGCCGGCGATCACCCGGGGGCACTCCAAGGATCACCGGCCGGACCTGAAGCAGCTGGTGTTCATCTTGACGGTGTCCTCCGACCATGCCGTGCCGTTGACCTGCCGGCTGGCGGACGGGAACACCAGCGACGACCCGACCCATATCCCTACCTGGGACGCGCTGGTCAAGCTGACCGGCGGGCCTGGCTTTCTCTACGTCGCTGACTGCAAGCTCGCCTCGGAGGATGCGATGGGCCACATCCACCGCGGCGGCGGCCGGTTCATCACCGTGCTGCCGCGCAGCCGCAAGGAGGACGCGGCGTTCCGCGCCTGGATGCAGGACCACCGGCCGGCCTGGGCCGAGGCGCACCGCGCGCCCGGCGCCCGGATCGGCGAGCCCGACCAGGTGCAGGCCACGTGCGAGGCGCCGTGGCCCTCCGCCGAGGGATACCGCGTCCTGTGGGTGCACGACAGCGGCAAGCGGCTGCGTGACGCCGCCGCCCGCGCCCGGAAGATCGAGAAGGGCGTGCAGGCGATCGAGGACGACCTGGCCGGGCGGCTGGCCTCCCCGCGGGCCCGGCTGCGTACCGCCGCGGCGGTGCACGCCGCGGCCGGGGCCGCCCTCGCCGACGCCGGCGCCAGCCGGTGGGTCCGGTTCACCGTGACCGAGAAGACCCTGGAGTCGTTCAAGCAGGCGGGACCGGGACGGCCCGGCCCTGACACCGGCTACCGGCGGATCGAGAAGAAGACCTTCGAGGTGACCTGCGACGTCGATTACGACCAGGTCGGCTACGACGCGGTCAGCGACGGCTGCTGGCCCCTGGTCACCAACGAGAAGGACATGACCGGCGCCGGCGTGCTCGCCGCGTACCGGTACCAGCCCAACCTCGAGCGCCGCCACCACCTGCTCAAGGGCGTGCAGGACGC
>WNGM01002751.1_pt1 | contig 24486 bp, 19 predicted proteins | sample 5400571 | NCBI WGS metagenome assembly WNGM01 (sample SAMN13153378, study PRJNA577476) | soil metagenome | isolation source: 100 cm soil or saprolite under Garry oak tree replicate 2 | place: USA:California | collected 2016-06-15 | reverse complement strand
TACTTGAGCGGGTACTTCCAAAAAATCTCCTACAAAGGCTCCTCAAAAGGAGCTTCAAATTCCAGTACCAGGCTCATCCATCACCTGGATCATATCTTCCTTTGCCTCTCCTTTCTTGACTCCTCACTGCCTGCGGCAGTTCGCACACATTTTTTTGTTGGCTGCGAGCTGTGCAGCCAACGGCTGCACAGCTCGCAATCAACCGCATGGGCGAGCCGCCGTGGGCGGCGAGCAGTCCTGAAGAGTTACTAACCGGAAGAGTTGTATCGGGCTCTTACACATCTATAAAGCTCCTGAAAAAACTGCTAGCCCACCGTCGATGACATACGTCGAGCCTGTCACATAGGCAGCTGCGTCTGATGCAAGATAGAGTGCCAGCTTCGCTACTTCCTCCGGCTGGCCCATACGATGTAATGGAATCTCCGCGAGGAGCGCATTCATCTTTTCTGGATCGGCCTCTACATCAGCATCTATCGGTGTATGAATTGCTCCGGGAGCAATGTTGTTGACGGTGATATTATAGGGAGCCAGCTCCTGGCTGATGGTGCGGGTCATCATGCGTAAACCGCCTTTGGCGCAGCAGTACGGCGCGTTTTTCGGCATGGCAGTATCTTCGTGGATCGACGAAATATTGATAATACGTCCCGCCGTCTTGCGCTTGACCATTTCGCGAGCCGCTGCCTGAGCGCAGAAAAACGCTCCCTTCAGATCGACATTGAGGACCCGGTCCCATTGCTCTTCGCTGACATCCAGAAATGGGCTGTGGATCTCCATACCGGCGTTGTTGACCATGATGTCCAGGCGGTTGAAGTGCTCCACCGTCTGCTGGATGAGTCCCATGGCCTGCTGGTACTGCGAGACATCTGCCTGGAGCACGAGGACTTTGCCGTTATTTTTCTCGATGGTCTGCTGCACCTCCTCGGCTTTTTGCTGGTTATGTGCGTAGTTCACAACAACAGTCGCCCCTTCCTGGGCGAAAAGAATAGCAATAGCGCGGCCAATGCCGCTATCGGATCCGGTAATAAGGGCAACTTTTTGATCTAGCTGCAATTGCATGATGAGTGTCTATCCTTTCTTTAGCGCTCTTTGCGCCTCCAGTTGTTTACCAGTTTCCCTATCCAGGCACCAGCTCCACCAACCAGCAAGATAGCGGCGCCAATCACAGCTGCCGTACGCAGCCTCGCCTGGAGAGGGTTGGGACTTTTTGTGTACGCTGCTTCGGGATAGTCTTCTTCTGCTCCTCCCTGGCTTTCGTGCATGGCCATCTGTATGACCTGGGCCAGGTGCAGCGCCTGGCGATCGGTCGTCTGTGCAATCTGTTCCCGGCAACTGAAGCCGTCGGCAATGATGAGCGTGTCTTTGTCTGCATGGCGCACTGCCGGTAGGAGTACTCGCTCGCCGGCTTTGAGAGAAACGTCGTAGTGATCAATTTCAAAACCAAAGGCTCCTGCCATGCCGCAGCAGCCGGAGTCAAGCACGTGATAGTCAAGACCGAGTTTCGTGAGCACCTTATCCTCATCCGTCATTCCCATGACCGCTTTGTGATGGCAGTGACCATGGACAACAGCTTTGCGCTGTAGTTTCGGTGGTTGATAATCTTTCGCCTTCTGCTCAAGAAATTCGCTCAACATAAATGATTGGCTGGCAAGACGTTTGGCGTCCTCGTCATGCGCCAGGATATTTGTCAGTTCGTCACGGAAGACTGCGACACAGCTCGGTTCCAGCCCAACCAGTGGTATGCCGGCTTCGATTTGCGGACGAAGTGTCTCCAATATCTGGCGTAGCAGTTGTTCTGCCGTGGCAAGGAAGCCGTAATCATAGAGCGGCCGGCCGCAGCATAGCGATTGCTCTGGTACCATAATCTGGTAGCCAGCGGCTTCAAGCACCTCGACCGCGGCAATGGCAGTCTCTGGATGGAAGTGGTTATTGAAGGTATCGGGCCACAACATTACCTGGGGCCTGCCCTGGTTTCTGAGGCCGCGCTGTTTGGACCATCCCTTGAAGGTCTGGGGAGCAAAGACGGGAACTTTTCGTTGGGGTGCAATACCTCCCATGGCTTTGAGGACGCTGCTGAGAACAGGTGCATGCGTGACAAAATTGACTGCTTCCGGGACCAGCGCGGCGAGCCGCGACCACCAGTAGATCAGTCCCATCGTATAACCTGTGATAGGTCGAAGCTTACCTTTGTAATAGTGCGAGAGAAACTCGGCCTTGTAAGTAGCCATGTCAACGTTGACAGGGCAGTCACCTTTGCAGCCTTTGCAGGCCAGGCAGAGGTCCAGTGCATCCTTCACTGCTTCGTTGTGCCACCCATCTTCAAGGGGATTGCCTTGCAGCATTTCAAAGAGCAGGCGAGCTCGACCCCGTGTCGTGTCCGCTTCTTCTCGCGTGACCATGAAGCTTGGACACATGGTGCCGCCTTCCATCCTGCGGCACCTGCCTACGCCGACACAACGTAAAGTTGCTCGCGCGAAGCTACCCTCGTCGCCGGGAAACTTAAAATGTGTCTTGACCGGTGGTGGATTGTAGTCACTACCCAGCCGCAGGTTTTCATCGAGCCGGTAAGCATTCACCATCTTGCCTGGATTCATCTTCCAGTCAGGATCCCATATGGACTTGAACTTGCGGAATGCTTCGACAAGCTCGTCTCCATACATCATTGGTAGCAGTTCTGCACGCGCCTGCCCATCACCATGCTCTCCCGAGAGTGAGCCCCCGTATTTGATCACTAAATTTGCCGCGTCGTAGATAAACGAGCGGAACTTTTTAATGCCAGCAGCGCTTTCCATATCGAAATCGATGCGCGTGTGGACACACCCTTGACCAAAGTGACCGTAAAAATCACCCTGATAATCGTATTGATCGTAAAGCTTGCGCAGATCCCGCAAATAGGCGCCCATCTTTTCAGGAGGTACGGCCGAATCTTCCCAACCTTCCCATTTGAGCTTCTCACCCGGGATAAAAGTGCTGGCCCCTAAGCCTGACTCACGCACTAACCAGATCATGCTTGCTTGCGCAAGATTGTCGAAGAGCTTCATGTTTGGCGCGTGGCCTTTTCTCTTCAGCTCTTCCACCAGTTGTTGTGCCTGTTCATTAGCTTCCTGGATGGTTTGAGCGCCAAACTCGACCAGCAGCCAGCCTCCTCCACCTGGCAGCAACTTGATATTTTCGGGATGGAGATGCTTCTTCTGCATACCCTTAATCATGTGGTCATCAAAGCCCTCTAATGCAATTGGTTTGTGAGCCAGGATTTCCATGATATGGTCGCAGCCAGTGTAAATGTCTGGATAGCCGAGCACGAGCAAAGAGCGTGCTTGGGGACTTTCGACCAGGCGCGCCGTTGCCTCGAGTACGGTAACACACGTACTTTCAGTTCCAACCAGTGCTCCAGCTACATTAAAGCCATTTTCTGGCAGCAGTTGATCCAGGTTGTAGCCCGAGACACGGCGGGGAATTTTTGGGAAACGCTCACGAATGAGGTTGCCGTACTTATCGCGCAGATCTTTGAGCCGGGCATAAATCTCGCCGCGTCGTCCCCCCTCTTTGATGATGCGCTCGAGTTCTTCGTCACTGGTCTTGCCCACTCGCAGGCGGAGACCATCGTATGTGAGAATGTCCAGCTCTTCGATGTTATCGACCGTCTTGCCGGCCATTACCGAATGGGTGCCGCACGAGTCGTTACCGATCATGCCGCCAAGAGTGCAGTACTTGTGTGTGGCCGGGTCTGGTCCAAAGGTGAGGTGGTAGCGCTCTGCTTCGTGGCGCAGGTCATCGAGAATAGTCCCCGGCTGCACGCGCGCCTGCCTTTTCTGGGGGTCGATCTCGAGAACTTTGTTCATATATTTGGACATGTCCATAACCACTGCGACGTTACAGGTTTGTCCTGCCAGGCTCGTGCCGCCGCCGCGTGAAAGGATAGGTGCGCCATAACGATGGCAGAGCGCTACGGTCTCGATAACATCATTGATGTCTTTGGGGATGACCACGCCTACCGGCACCTGCCGGTAATTTGAAGAATCCGTTGCATAGAGCGCCCGGCTTCCATCATCGAAGCGAACTTCCCCGCTGACCTGAGCGCGTAAATCTCGCTCTAGCTCACTAACATTGATCTCCGAGGTGCTCATCTCGCCGCCGCGCACATTGCTATTACTTACACGCGTATGCGCGTTTTCATTTCGAACCACCACGTGTTTCACCGGTTTTATCCCCTTTGCTTTCACCAGAAAGAAACTCTTCAGAACTGAAAATAGGGCTTACCTGAGATAACACTTATCAAGATAGATACGTGCTATACACCAGGAGTGAATACGAGCCACTCACTGCCAAAAATTCCCCGGACTACAAAGCGAGCCTGTCCACTTTTTTTCCATAGAGACGTGTATCCTATGAAGCCTCCTATAGGAGGCTACTCATTTCAGAAACAAAAGATGTTACACATTGATATAACCCATGAAGATATAAGGAGAAGTCTATGACGCAAAGTGAATCCCACCCCTCACAACAGTCACAATTTCAGCAACCAGTTACACGCGAGTCAGACATGCATTCGCAACCGGAGACACACGTGTCTAACTATCGAGCAAGTGGCAAGTTACAGGGCAGGGTGGCACTCATCACGGGTGGTGATAGTGGTATTGGTCATGCTGTCGCTGTGGCCTTTGCCAAAGAAGGGGCAGATGTTGCTATCGTCTACCATGATGCACATGAAGATGCCCAAAAGGTGAAGCAAGAGGTCGAACAGCAAGGGCGCAAGTGCCTGGCTATCGCGGGCGATGTTGGTGACGAGACTTTCTGTCAACAGGCTGTCAAGCAGGCAGTACAGGAACTTGGCAAGCTCAATATTCTGGTGAACAATGCAGCCGAACAGCACCCACGGCAGAGCATCGAAGAGATCAGTGCCGAGCAACTTGAGCGCACCTTCCGCACGAACATTTTCTCAATGTTCTTTATGACCAAAGCGGCCCTCAAGCATCTTTCCAGTGGAGACACGATCATCAATACTACTTCGGTTACAGCATACCAGGGGAATCCACAGTTGCTGGACTATTCATCAACCAAAGGGGCTATCGTGGCCTTCACACGCTCGTTATCACAGTCCCTTGTTCAAAAAGGCATTCGAGTTAACGCGGTAGCCCCTGGACCCATCTGGACGCCCTTGATTGTACAAACCATGCCCAAAGAGCAGGTTGAGCAGTTTGGCAAGCAAGTGCCTATGCAGCGGCCAGGTCAACCTGATGAGCTTGCGCCTGCCTATGTGTTCCTGGCCTCGAACGACTCTTCCTACATGTCTGGCCAGGTTCTTCACCTCAATGGAGGCGTAGTTGTAAACGGCTAATCTGTGGTATTTGCTACAGACAATGAGGGGCAGTGCTACTAACCCCTGCTTTTTGAGCCAGGTGAACAGGAAATGCCGCCATTTGTGAGGGGGCACGGACCGAGTAATCCCAGCCCCCTTCGCCATCGGCTATGTCTTTGAGGGCAAACCCCATGACTACCTGCCTGATGCAGTGGGAATGTTGACGAACGGCAGGCTGTTCATCGCAGACCCGGTTTCCCTTGACCATGGCACTGATCTGCTCGAACGCTTCATCGGCAATGGTGATCTCCGAACCATACTCAAGTTTAACTCGCTTCATGTGCTCCTCCCTTCTGTGAGTTTGAACAACTGCAACAAGTTCTCAAGGTGCTACAAAACAAGCTTTGCGATTAAAGCTTCCTGGTAGTTCACCAGTGGAGAAAGAGTAGCAGGCAAGCAGTAAAAAGTCAACCAATAAACTCAACTATTCCATCTGGCATCCAGGAAGCTGCGATGAGGCAATCGGGGGAAGCGGAAGAAATACGACATTGACCGTGTGGTACACTCGCAGAGCGAAACGAGCTGGTAGCTGGTTTCCATCAGTCTATCCCCTCAGCTCGTTTCGGCGCGAAGCGCTTTATCACGCGAAGTCAAGGTGGAGATTTCTGGAGAGAGAGGGGGAGGTTCAATCCGGCGTCAGCTGTGCCTTTTTCATGCCGGTAACCATCAATTGTACGAAACTTCTAAAAGAGGCAGAAGTAGCATAGCTGTCATGACCACACAGGAAGGTAGAAGAAGCCTCAGTGGTCTTGATAAATGAATTACCCCATATAAGGCAATATCCAGGATTTAGTAACACTGTCTCCCGTGTATGTAAGCTGAACTTTCCATTTTAGCATTGAAGCGGCTTTTATTTGGCTTGTATCATTTAAAGTCAATTCTACACCTGGATAGTCGGAAGATAACCCTACTGTGGGAGTGGGCTTACTCACTTCGTCGAAAAAGAAGAGAAAGGGCAAATGAGAGACACTCTCTGCTATAGTTATGATTTCAAGAGATGGCCTATCAAAATAGACAGAAGGTTTGAATTGGACAGGATATGTTTTATTGATAGCCTCAACTATAGCATTCGATAGAAAATGATCTACCATGTAAAGATGCACAAAATGATAACGGAGATCGCGGTGGAATGATATGGCTCTATCCCTACCATGTATCTTTATGTCAGGCCCGACTGTTCCATGCTTATCAACCCCTTCAACAAAGTAGCCAGCTATTCGTTGCTGAGGATTCTGCGGTTGGTCAAAATTTCGCATCAAGAGAGCTCGAAAGCGTCCATGCTCATGCTTCATCCGATTCACAATGGGAGCAAATGTATCCCTATATGGTTTGATGAGATGCTTAAAACGCGCAACTGTAGGATGCTTTGCTTGTTCCAGCCACTTGTCGGCGAAAGGTACGGGTTTTGTCTTTGTCATTCGGGATGCCGGATAGAGAGCTTTGAGTATTTGATATCCATCGTCAATATGTGCCATAAGTGCATCAAGTAGTTCTTGCTGTGCTTTGAGAAGTGGATCTGAATTGAAATCTATATTGTCATCTTCCTTAAGTGGAGCATGATAGACTTGATCATTTTCAGCGAGAACATCTTGGAATGCCTGTGTTACTCGATGCAATGATATAGAATAAATACCGAGAGGATGACGCAAACCATGATCTCCATGCTGAAGAGCTATATCAGGGAGAGAACGCAAACAATTGTATGCTTCAGGATAGAGATTACCGCGCTGAGCAACCGCGTATGAGAGGATCACTGCTGTATTTCCTTTTAACCAATGAGTGAAGACTTGAGAATAGCACCTCGTTTAAAATAATAAAATGAAAAAGCAGTTTTTACTATAACGATTAACTTTATTTTCGTCAATGGTGTCATCAACTGTCCCTATTTTTTCTTAGCCTTGGAAATTTCTTCGTTGCTACCGGAAGGTCTATGGGTCGGCTTTAAAACCTTGTACGACCAGATCCTCTCATTATAAACTTAACTTGGAGTTCTAATTACCTAAGTTTGGCCCAAATTAATAGTTCCCGCATCGCAAACCTATTTTGTGTACAGGTAAAAGAAGATTTCTATTGTGATACTACCAAAGTTAGCACTTCGATCAACATAGTGGTTGTAGATAGTATCTTTGAGATCAAACACATAATGTTGCTTTTTGCCCATATCTTGCAAGATCGCATTCACATTGTCTGCTTCGGCTGTATCTACCCTATCATCAGTACCACCACCGAATGTAGAAACAAAGGCGGCTTTTCCATTGACATGCTTGCTCAAGTAGTCTTTAAGTTGCTTTTGTACCTCTGATTTGACCTGAGTGATTACAGTAGGATCATTATTCAATAGGCCATTGGAATCGACGGCAAAACTTACTGTTATTGGCGTCTTATTCATGCCTATCAAGCGGGGGGTCGGAGTAATTGCTTTACCCTGAACTTTGGGGGTATATGTGCCTACCGCTGATGCAATGAGAAATATCATCGTCATGGCTAAAAACATGTCGGCAAATAACCAGCCAGCAAGAGAAAACATATTTCGCTGTGTTCTCTGTTTTGACCGCATTGATATCTCCTCTCGTCCTATAATCAGGGTCTACGGAAGAACCTACGCACATCCCTCAAGCAGCGAGTAAGGATGGATGTGACATTTTGCATTAGACCGACCATAGCCACCTGCTGGTTCAATGCATCCTGAACTTGTTTCTGCTGTTGCTGTATGTGCTGTAGTTGACTATACGTCTCTTTTGCTAAATGGGCGACACCTACAGTTGCGAATGGTTGCGTCAATTGAACAACGGCATCGGATGATGCGATAACTGCGGTTGCTATTTTGTCGAGAGAACGAACTGCCTCAGATTGACTGTCCGCCACCTTCTGGCAACTATCAGCGATAAGTGGTACAGTTGCATTCAGTTTTTCATAGGTTTTCCGGCCATCTTCATAGATACCATTCAGATTGTCAACGGCAGCAAGAGCTTTGCTTACCGTCTCTCGGTCGCCATCCAATACCTTACCAAAAGAGTCAACCAAGGCTGTTACGTCTCTCATAACCTCTTGTAGATTATCAATAGACTTATTCACATGTGCGGCCCATTCTGGTGTGTCACCTCCATAACCTGGACCTATTGATCGTGCGTATGAGTTTTCACTGAGAATTTCACACTCTTCCCGCAACCATACACCTAATTCTTCAGCATCTCTGGTCGCTTGCATCTCTATTCGATGTGCCCGTAGAGTAAGAAATAGCAATACGATAAACAGCATAAAATCGAGGATCGCTACATCGCCAAAGGTAAAATAGTGCCACTGCCCTAATACTGTAGGTATGTGAAAGCCCCAGGCATTGACCTCGTTCAGTGTCGTGAAACCCTCGGCCCATTGCAGTAACAGAGGTTTCGCGATCAGCTTAGGATCTATGTCAATACTCTGTGTGTAGGCAAAACCCGCGAGACCGAGCGAAATCCATGTTACCATGATTGGTACAAGAATAAGGCCGTTACGCCAACCCTCAGTTCTTTGCGCCCTCTGAGAAAATTTTGCCTCGGCAGCCTGTGATATCGCTACTGGATTAAGCAAAAGGTAAATTTCATTAGGTGATGTTATATCGCACTCCGCACGGAGTGTCTTGAGCGTATCAACAATTTTGCCACCATCGATCTCAGCTAACTTTTCCGGATACTTTTGTCGAATAGATCTTCTACGTCGTCGTGTCTGCTGGGGCTTTGCTGTATTGTTTTGTGATGCCTCTTTGGAAGGTGGTGTTTGCGGTGGAGGGGGCGTACTCCCTTGTAGTTTTCCAACAGGTGTTACAGGCATTCCTCCTGTTCTCCCATTTGAAGGAGTTCCAAGTGGGACAGTTTGCTGTGGATTCGTTCTCCTAGGTGGCACAGTTTGCTGTGGACCTCTTGCCCCATTTGGGGGTAATCCTGGTGGGATATTTGGCTGTGGGCCTTGCAAGGATGAATTATTTTGCATTTTGTATGTGCCTTTCTTCGCACACTAGAGAATATTTAGTTCCAGGTCAATTGGCTGACCGTCGCGAAGGACGCGAAGGACAAGTGGTACACCGAGTCGCATTGTATCTAATGCATTTATCAGTTGTTTAGCCGATTGCACTGGTTGGTCATCAACCTCAATTATGATATCGTTAGGCTCCATATAAGCTTGCTCCGCAATGCTGCCTGTATCATAACTCGATACCGTGAATGCTATTCGATTGTTCACTCCCCACCTCTGGCGCTGTTTATCAGATAGCAGCATATAGACAAGCCATGCTCCAATACGAGCATTATAAAAAGGCTGGGATGTAGTGTTTGATAATGGTGGCAAGATAATGTGGCTACCAGTTATTGTGTTCTCGTCTGATGGCGAGTTCGTAGGAGAATTATTAATGAGAGGTTGTTGCTTGCCAGCAGGCAATGTATCGTTCCCGATGGGAAAACCAAGCAGCGGAGCGAACTGAGGATAACGACGTATAAGAGTTTCAGGCGGGACACCATCTTCAAGATCATTTAACATATTCTGTTTTAGACGTTTAAAAACATCATCCGCTAATGCTTGCCGACGCTCATGTTCCTTTTTCAGTTCATCTTGTTCTTGTTGAAAAGCTGCGTCCTTTCCCTGCTCGCTACGCTCATTTACGCCTTTCAGCCCCTGAAGTTCGCCACTGCGTTGCTCTTGTGTATATGCATTATCGGAATCAGCATGTATCTTTACCTCATTAACCATACCTTGCTGTTTGATGGCGAGCATTTCTGCCTGCTTAGGGTCCAGATAAATGTTTGATACCAGAACTTCCACGACTTCAAGCCCATAATTTTTGTACGTTCCCTGTAAAAGTGACATACGTATTTCATAACGCAAAGTACTATCATTAATATTATCGTGGTCACAACGGCGTACATAGCGTTTCATAGCATCTTCGATAGCCAGCTTCGTCAGCATTACTGGATCAGTTTCTTGTAGATACTGTAACGCGAAAAGATAGGGGTTATTGACAACAATTTTTACTACGCCTTCAAAGGGACGTACCCAACCATCACGCATTGCTAGCTGACACTTTATATCAAGAGTCCGGTAGCCGAGGTTGACTCGTAATATGGTATCGTTGTTACGCAACTTAAAGCGTTGGAAACTGCCTTTAGTATTGCGTGTGATTTCGTTTGAATTAATCGCACCGAGGTACGTCCTACCACGAAAAAGTTCTAAACTGAAGCCATTTTCAGCTGTATAAATGCGGTTGAAGATACCCCAGAAACTCTGTACTGAAATAGTCTCTACTATTCTCTTCTCATCAGTTAATGGATTATTTGCCATAGTACTACCTCATGTTATTCTAATCACCTATGTTTCAGATAGACCAACCTACGAAAAATTTAGAAATTCAGGCGTCTGGATACATCTTTCGCAAATGCTCCTAGTGGTTGAGGTGGAACACCACTTTTCCTGATCTGCCACTTTTGTAACATTCTTTTGTAATTGAGAGCAAACAAATCAGGCACATAGTACTCGCCAACTCCTACAAGACGTTGACACCATTCATTTCCTCTTTCCTCAAGCTCTAACATAAAGGCTATAAAAGCTTCACGCAGTGGAAGTCTTTGCTCACCCAACTCTTTCAATACTATTTCTGCCCATATCTTCATCAGATAAAAGGCACTCTCCGCATTCTTTTCAAGGATGGCACCACATAAGATTGTTATGATATGGTGACGCCAATCTGCCTCTTCATGGGACAAAATACCCGTCAGGAGCATATCTTTGCCTTCTTTATCTGGCAAAATAGGATGCTGCTCCAGTTTCATCTCTTGCTTGTAATTTCCAGGCATATTGTCTTTTACGCCGTTGAGTGATACGGCTGCAATTATAAAGAATATATGAAATATAACTTCCAACATTAAGCTACATTCAGCGCGATATTCACGACGCTCTTTGCCTTGAGGGGATTGTCGTTGATAGCAATATTTCTCCACGAGAGAGGCTAAATGCTGTAGTACCTCTCGCACATAACCAAAACGTGCTAGTGTGATATAGCTCCATGTGCCAGCAACAAACACGAAAAGCGGTATCTCTATATCTCGGTCGTCTTTACGTCGTAAAGGATAGCGTAGTAGTTTCTCCAAGCCTTCCAATGCTGGACTAATAGAACGTTGCCCAATACGTCCATATGCCTGTGCTACAGTACTTCCAACATTTACTTGAAATGATGCATGTGCATGCTTTGTCCAGCGGGCAAGCAAAGAGAGAACGAAAGAATTGTTTCCTTGATTAATCTGCTCTCCATGCTCAGCATATTCAACTTCGTAAGCCCCATCAAGCAAAGTTGCAGCCCGTCTCCAATCATCTGGGTCATCACTGCCTGCCCATTCGTTGAGAATACGAAGAAGATAATCCCTATGCAATTTTAGCCACACACCACCTAATGCACGTGTTGCTCGCCACGCACACTCACCAGAGAGAGTAGTGGACCATTTCTCCAGTTGCTTCAGAAAATGCAGCCCTTGTTGACTCGTCACTGATAAATTTGATTGCCTGACAATTATTGGAAGGAGACGCACCGCAAAAGTCGATAATCCATTGGTATTAGCATCGCTCCAGAAGAGGCGCTCTGCATATTGTGTATATACTATCTTCATATATAATCGTGTATGAAGAGTTTTTTCCGATATCCTTTGTATTGGTTTAGGTACTATGGTGCCATCAGCATTTATAGGTAAAGGATGATAGAGCGTCTCAGCCGCATCACGTATTTGATCTACTGGCGCCCCATGTAACACGACAGCCGCCTGCACAAAACATGTTTCCCACTCATTAAGTTTCTCGCAATACCATTCTTTTATCTGTTCTGGCGTTTCGTATAGTTCTGTTTCTGCCTCATGTGTATCCCCATCTTTATCTAATACAATTGCATCGCCTTTGGTCATCTGAGAAACAAACTCATAAGCATCGCCAAACTGATTTAAGCCATTCCCAATTTTTTTGATAGTGTCTTCGAAAGAACCAAAACCCTCAGAAGAGTTATGCAATATATTGATATTAAAGGTATTGTTGCCTTGCTGAAGATTTAAAGTTTTTCCTCTTATATCTCTAACCGTTTGTGAAACACCATCAGGAGTATGCGTTTTAGGCGAAGGTTCTTTTGCTTCCGCTCCCCCTTTAGCTTGCTGCTCTCGTTGTGCTGCGCGTAATTCCTCTTCCTTAGTCTCTATTAGAACGTCCTCTGGAGACTTCGCACTCTCCGGTATTTCTGCGTTATCTCTTTTTTCTGCCATCTTAACCTTCTTCGCATCCTCTTTCTTAGAAGAAAGATAAAATATTCAATTGTCTACACACCCAGCGAATTTCAGCTATCTGCTCTGTGCTGATAGAAATACCTTGTTCATTAATGTAATACATCATTTTAATGAACGATTCGATATCCTTGACAAGCATCAATTTACCGCTATCCAATGTTTCTTTGATTGAATCGATTACTTTTTGGCTATACCCTACGTAACTATGACTATGCTCGCTATTGATAGAATAGCTGCTTTGAAAATAGTTGAATGTTTGATTGCCCTGATTGATGATGACATTTTTCCCTTTGATGTCTCGTATAGAGTAAGACGCTGACTCGTTGGGGTTAGCTGATCGATCTTGCGATCTCGCATGATCATAAGTAGGTGAGGTAAGAGTAGGAAGTGAATCAAACTTATTCAGCAGGTCCTTTAAGAGATTCACTGGATCGCCTCTTGTGAAGTCACAGAGTTTATGTCCACTCAAAAGTAAGGGAATAGCGCAAGTACTGATTGGAGCTAGTACAACTGTCATCAGCCTTTTTTCCTCTAGCATCAGTGCCGCATTTATTTCTAAGTTCACCCAGTAGGATTGTAAAGCGTGTTCTGACAGAAGCAACAAAAAAAGATTACTTGTCGCAAGAGCTTTCTCAATCACCGGTCTGAATTGATCTAGCCCTAAATCATATTCGTCATACCAAACTTCCCGACCATATATTTTTAGCGTTTCCGCAATTAATCTTGCAAAGTTATTGTCGTTACTGGAATGACTTATAAATATTTTCTTGCTATTTCTCACGACTTTTTCCAGACGATCTATGCTTCCTTTTCACAAGCATTATAGTTAATGGAAGAGCTTTTACGGTGCATCCAGTTTGTGTCAATACTCCTTGTATTGCTGATACTATCATAACGATGAGGCTTGTTAATTTTGCAGGTTGCTCTTAATGATTGTCTTCCTTAAGTCCAGTTCTCTCCAATTACATGATTAAAATATCTGAAGTATCGCTCATCCTAACTCTCCTAGTGCCGCTTTTCATGAGGGTCTTAAACTTTATATTCATATGAACGATTAATCGACAATTTTGTCAAATATGGTGTGACTTTTGGTATTAGATATAATACCACTATGGTGGTCCCATTTGTCAAGACACGCGGCGTTTTTTCTCCATAAACCTCTGGTAGATGATCTTGCGTCTTGCTCTGACTGCTTCTCACACTTTCCGGCGGTTCTCCCTGGCTTCTGCTTCACCAAGACGGGCATGGTGATATTCAAGGGTTTCCCCTAACTCGTCAAGCTCTGTCTCAATTTTTGCCAGTGCTGCATACGCCTCTTCAATGGTCTGCTCAAACGTTGTTTGCTGGCCTGGGTACAGCATGTCAGAGACCTTCATGTGACGCAGGGTCTCCAAACGAGCGTAGAGGGTTTGCAATGTCTGGATGGTTGCCTCTTGCTTACTCATAGTGGTCTTCCTTGTGATGTCAATTAATACACTTCTCCCTGAGGAAGAAAACGTTGTTAACCAGCCAAATTCCGTGAAATGCGGACGCATTTTCACCTCTTTTTCTGGTATACTGAGGACAGAAGAACGAATGTTTGAGATACGAAAAGGAGCTTGACTTATGAGCACGGATACAGCGCTGGTCGTCATCGATGCCCAGATTGGGGTCGTGGGAGAAGCCTATCACCACGACGAGGTGCTGGAGAACATCCAGTTGTTGCTGGGTCGTGCCCGCAGTAGCGGGACGCCAGTTCTTTATGTGCAGCACAATGAACGCAAAGGAGGCGAGCTGGAGCCAGGTACACCGAAGTGGCTTATTCACCCGGCAGTTACGCCGCGCGAGGGTGAGCCCGTCATCCAGAAAGAATCACCCGATTCGTTTCATGAGACGTGTTTGCAGGAAGAGTTGGAAGCGCGCGGTATCAAACGCCTGGTCATCACCGGGGGCCAGACGCAGATGTGTGTCGATACAACCGTACGCAGGGCAGTTTCTCAGGGCTACGACGTGCTGCTGGCCAGCGATGCTCATACCACCGAGGATAGCGAGACCTTGCCGGCGGAAAACATTATCGCGTTCTATAATGAGACGCTCAATGGCTTCTGGGCAGGTGACCGCAGAGTGCGGGTACAGCCAGCTAGCGAGATTCGTTTTGCTGTGCAGTAGAGCTTTCGCCGACAAAAGCTGACAAACACGTGAAAAATAGGATCAGCATTACACCAGGAACATGTTTCTTGGACAGAACGCCATTGATGGAGCCTCTGATTGGGTCAGCCGGGTGAAAGCCGATGAGGGCGGTGAGTAAGCGCTTTCAGAACTGCACCCGAATTGACCACTATTGATCTGGGTTCTTGGACACATTAAGTGTGCCTGCTCGCCACGTGAGACAACTGCCCCTCATCGGAGCGGCTGCGGGACGCTCGGCCTCCCTACCGTACGGGACCGCGGTTGTATACAGCTCGCGCCCAGAGGTACCCGACCAGGGTGAGGCCAGCGCACCAGGCAACGGCGAGGACCGCACTGTTGCCGATCGGGGTCCCCAGCAGCAGTCCCCGCAGTGTGTCGATGACGGGCGTGAAGGGCTGGTACTCGGCGAACCAGCGTACCCCGACCGGCATCGAGTCCGGGCGGACAAACGCACTGCTGGTGAGCGGTAGCAGCAGTTGAAAGATGAGGGAGAGGCTATTCGCTCCTGCGGGCGTTTTGCCCACCAGGCCGAACAACACCCCCATCCACGTGAGTGCGAGAGTGAACAGCGCGACGACGCCGAGCGCCGCGATCCAGGCGACGGGACCCGCAGAGGGCCGGAAGCCCATGAGCAGCGCGACCCCGATGACGAGGACGACGCTGATCATCGTCCGGATCAGGCTTCCGAGAACCTGTCCGGTCAGCACCGAGGCGCGGGAGATCGCCATGGTGCGGAAGCGGGTGATGATGCCCTCGCTCATATCCATACAGAGATTTATCGCAGTCGTCGCGCACCCGCTGCCTACGGTCATGAGGATAATCGCGGGCGCGACGTAGTTGATGTAGGCACCGCCGTGCGCCACGCCGCCAAGGCCAGCGCCCAACGTCCCGCCGAACACGTAGACGAATAGCACCAGCGTGACGATCGGCGTCAGCAGGCCACTTAGCGTCATCGAGAGGCGGCGCAGCGAGTGCCGGACATCGCGCCGCAGCATCGTCGCCGAATCGCGCAGGGCAAAGGAAAGATTACTCATCGCACAGTGCCTTTCTGGGTGTTGGAGTGGTCAGTGAGGGCGAAGAAGACATCATCGAGATCGGGGGTGTGAATCGACAAGTCATTGACCACGATTGATTCATCATCGAGCTGGTTGAGCAGGGCTTTGATTGATCGAACATTGCCATCGCTCGGGACCTGCAACGTGAGCGCATCGTCATCGCGCGACACCTCGCCCAGTGTCCGGGTGGCCGCTTCGAGTCCGTGCGTGTCGGCGAACTGGAGGCGGATGTGACCGCCGGGGATGCGGCGTTTGAGCTCGTCGGGAGTCCCCTGGGCAACCAGTTTCCCCCGATCGAGAACCGCGATCCGGTCGGCGAGGTGGTCCGCCTCTTCCAGGTACTGCGTGGTGAGCAAGATCGTGACGCCGCCGGCCGCGAGGTCGCGGATGATCTGCCACATGGTGTGGCGGCTGCGCGGGTCCAGGCCAGTGGTCGGCTCGTCGAGGAAGATGATGCGGGGGTCGCCAACCAGAGTCATCGCGAGGTCGAGCCGGCGCCGCATGCCGCCGGAGTAGGTGGCGGGCATATTCCTGGCCGCATCGACCAGATCGAAGCGGTCGAGCAGTGCAGCCGCGCGTCGCCGGCCTTCAGATCGGCCCAGGTGGTGCAGGTCTGCCATCAAAAGCAGGTTCTCCTCGCCGCTGAGCAGGTTGTCCAATGCCGAGAACTGGCCGGTGACGCCGATCGCGGCGCGGACCGCATCAGGCTCCCGGGCCAGATCGTGGCCGGCAACCCATGCCTCGCCACTATCGGCGCCGATGAGCGTGGACAGGATCTGAACCATCGTAGTCTTGCCAGCGCCATTGGGGCCGAGCAGCGCGAATATCGTCCCCGAAGCCACGTCCAGGTCGATGCCGTCGAGCACCACGTGGTGGCCGAACGATTTGCACAATCCCCGTGTTTCAATCATCATCATGACACATGCCGCCTTTCTATGCTATAATAGAATTCACTGAGCTGTTAAGTAAAACATCAAAAATTTATCTTAGTTACTAAGTTAAATTTAATATACACGGAGGGACAGAAATTGTCAAGTGGTTCTCAGGAAAAACGCGCGGAGGGCCTCGGAGAGCTTGCGCGGGAGCTCCGGCAGTTCACAGGACTCGGCGCCTCCTTCTTCCGGGCGGCGGCGGCTCGCATCGGGATGACCGTCACGGATATGCAGGTCATTGATATCCTGGATATCACCGGTCCAACGACTGCAGGTCAGCTCGCCGATCTCACTGGGCTCACGACCGGGGCGATCACCGGGATGCTCAACCGGTTGGAGGAGGCCGGGATAGTGCGCCGGGAGCGCGACCCCAACGACGGCCGCAAGGTCATTGTCCGGCTCGAAAGAGGCAAGGACGAAATGCACGAGATCGGCCCCATTTTCGCTTCCCTTGGGAAGGCGTGGGATGAAATAGCGTCGCACTACGACGATGAGCAGATTGCCTTCCTCCTGGAGTTTCTCAAACGCAGCAACGCGCTCTCCAGGAGAGAAATTGTCCGGTTGCGAGAGGCGCCATCGGGCGAGGAGGGGATCTTCTCCGCTCCACTGGGAGATCTGGAGAGCGGTCGACTCGTCGTCTCCTCCGGGATCTCCCGACTGACTTTACGCACGGACGACAGAATGGCTAAGCTCTACCAGGCCCGCTTCGAGGGACCTATGCCGGATGTGAAGGCCAAAGATGGGATGGTTACCATCCGCTATCCACGACGCCTGTGGGTTCTGGGCGGGGAGCAGCGCGTGGCGGAGGTTACGCTCAGTGTTGCCATCCCCTGGCGAATCGTGATACAGGGTGGAGCATCGGAGATCACCGCCGAACTGGGCAGTCTCGATCTCGCCGCCCTCGAGGTCAAGGGGGGACTCAGCATGATCCGCCTGCAGCTCCCCGTGCCCTCCAGCGTGGTTCCCATACGGATCAGCGGGGGAGCATCAATGGTCATCGTTCGACGCCCGGCAGGCGTCGCCGCCCGAGTCCACCTCAAAGGCTGGGCCTCCCAATTTGTCTTCGACAGTCAAACCTTCAGCGATGTGGGCAACGACGTGCGGCTGCAAAGTCCTGGCTACGAAGCGCCTGCCCCATGCTACGACATCGAAGTCTCCAGCAGCGCCAGCATGGTCACCATCACCTCTGGTTGACTCAGAAGACGAGCGCGAGTTCGCCTGCGACCGCCCGGTTAAGGGTCATGGAAGCCGTTCATTGTCAAATCACAATGGGACGTGTTATGCTACTGCCAGAATGAACCGAGTGCGCCAGCTGCGCGGTGGTACCTACGAAAGGACCAATTGAGGTATATGCACACAGACAATGAGGATCTGAAGATCCCCGAGGAGATTCGTCGTCTCGTCAGCGGCGCGAAGGGGCATCACTCGATGAGAACGCCCAAAGTTCGGTGGGGCTGTAGCCGTATGGCCCCTACGATGCAACCATGACTACGGGTGAGGCAGACCAACCGCCGAAGGATTCGCCTCCCGACCTGAGCACTTCGGTGAGCAAACCGGTGACTCGCTGGCTACTAGGACTCGGTGCAACCTCTTTCGTTGCTCACATGCTCGTCGCCGGGAACTACGGCTACTTTCGTGACGAGTTGTACTACATCGCCGACGGGCATCATCTCCAAGCTGGCTACGTCGACCAGCCGCTTCTCATGGGCTGGCTTGCCGCGCTCGTGCGCGTAACGATCGGCGACAGCCTGGTGGCCATCCACGTTATCCCGGCACTCGCGTGCGCCTTGATCATCGTCGTCACCGGCCTCATCGCACGCGAGCTGGGTGGTGGCCGGATGGCCCAGATTCTGGCGGGCGTTGCAGCCATGTTCTGCCTCGACTTCATGGCAACCGGGTCCATCTTCTCCATGGATGTGCTCGATCAACTCTGGTGGGCCCTTGCCAGTCTCATCGTGGCGAGGCTGCTGCGCCGCGACGCGCCCCGCCTGTGGCTGCTGGTCGGTCTGGTCGCCGCGATCGCTTTCCTGACCAAGCTGACAGTGCTCTTCTTCGGTCTCGCGCTGTTCCTGGCGCTGCTCGTCACGCCCGAGCGGCGCTACCTGCGTACACGGTGGCCATGGTTGGCGGGCGGCGTCGCGTTTTTGGGCCTGCTGCCGTATCTCATTTGGAACGCGCTCAATGGCTGGCCCACATTTGAGTTCTGGCACCACTACGGCGGCATCAGAACCAGTCCCCTCGACTTCTTTGGATCGGAGCTCACCCTGATGAATCCGATCGCCGTCCCTCTGGCCGTTGCCGGCCTGGTTTTCTACTTTCGCAAGTCGGGCGCTCGCTTTCGTCTTCTGGGCTGGACATTCGTCTTCGTCTATCTGGTGCTCACGCTCCTGGGCACGAAGCCCTACTTTCTGACTCCGGCCTTGCCCATCCTGTTTGCGGCCGGAGCGGTGATGTTCGAGAGATGGATACCGCGCCCGCGGCTCGCCTGGGTCCGGCCCACGTATGTCGCTTTTCTCGCTCTCGTCGGAGTATTTCTGGCGCCGGATGTCATGCCCATCCTTCCGCCCGCCACGGCCGTGCACATCTACAAGACCATCCCGCAAGCACTCGAAGATCGACTTGGCTGGGATAGCCTCACCAACACCGTTGAGCGGGTCTATGCCGGTCTGCCGCCGAAGCAGCGCGCACAGGCGTGTGTGGCGACCAGCAACTACGGTGAAGCGGGCGCGCTCAGCCAGCTGGCCTCTCCCAGTAGCCTTCCGCCCGTCATCAGCGGACATAACAACTACTTCTTGTGGGGGCCAGGTACATGTACCGGCCAGGTATTCATTACCGTCGGATTTTCGCCTTCTGACTTTCAGCACTCGTATGCCCACATCACGCTTGCCGCCGTCCAGAGGTGCGCGTACTGCGTGGACTTTGAGAAAGACGTGCCCATCGTCGTCTTGTCCGACCCGAGGGTGTCGAACATCATCAAACAGTGGCCTTCGGTCAAGCACTACGACTGAGCGCATAGCGCCGTACCACCAGCATGACCCTCCGCGGCGAGAGGGGGATAAGTTTAATTTTGGGATTTACACCCTGTTTGAGATCACGTACAATTGTTATTATTGCCATCCGGCAAAATTTTTTGGGAGGGTAACTATGCCAACTCGTTCAGAGATCCTGGACACTCTTGCTGCCTCGCAAGAGAAAGTCACTGCTTATTTTCAGGGGCTGAACCCGGAAGAACTTGAGCGTCCATGCACGGCGAGCGGAGTTCCTGGTGAAGCACCCTGGCGAGCTAAAGATCACTTTGCCCATCTGGCAGAAAATGAGCGTAATATCCAGATATTGCTGCGCCTCACGCTCAATGGCGAGACGAGTCTGCCCGGCAACCTGGGCGCGATGAGCAGAGAGGAAAGGCTGGCGTTTTCAAACCAGCGTAATCAAAGCTACGTAAATGCTCACCACGACGACAGTATGGAGACGCTTATAGCGGATTTGGCTGCAGCGCGCCAGGAAACGCTGAATCTCCTTGAGCAGTTCACAGATGAACAATTGGCCGCGCATGCCTCTATATCCCTTGCAGCTGACAGAACTGCCGGTGATCTGTTCGCCGCGAACGCTCAGCACGCGGCAGTGCATATTACGTGGAGTCAGTTACCCCATGTCGAATGACAAGGGGCTTGTGTCTATGCTCCACCGCAATTCGGCATATCTTTGCAGACGTGCAGCTTTGGCTTCATCACACGACACATCGGGGCAGACTGACAAGATACCCGTCCTACTCCAATCTTGTCGGAGAAGGAGCGTTCGCATCGTGATATTTCTTGCAGCGATCAAATCGGCATGGAGAGTATAGTGACAATGCTGACAGACAAAGAGCAGTCCCTTCTTCGGACGATTCTCCTCACCGGTATGCCCACACATTGGACACGCTTGACTGCTATAGTGGGCATCGACTTTGACGGCCATACTGGTGTGCCGAGTGGCTTTGTAAGCAATCATGCTATGTAGCTCGGCAAAGCTCCACTTGGAGTGGACCGCGTTCGCTTTCCGTTGCTTCCTGCTTGCCTTTTTGCCCTTCCGGCTCTTTGTCCGTTCACGAATATGGGTCAAGTCTTCCAAGCCGATTAGACTCTGGGGATGCTCTTCAACGATGCGTTTGGAGACCACATGAGTAGCGTCTTGCTTCAACCGTCTCTCCCGTCCACTGATAGCTACCAGTCTCCTGGTAGCAGAACGGGTGCCTTTTTTCTGAAGACGCTTTCTCAGTCTCGCATAGTGATTGGCCTGGTGAACAATGGCCTTGCCGCAATAAAAGGTACAGTCTCCTTGCGTGGTGGAACTCACCGCCAGATAGCGCATCCCTACATCTATCCCGACCACATGCTGATGGGTTTCAGGGGTTGGATCTGCCACCTCAAGTTCCAGGGATACCAGCAAGTAGAACTGCTTCTTGGGTTTGTCATACCACAACTTAGCAGCACCGATGTGCGCACCGTGTTGGAGAAGAGCAACGTGTTTATTGTACCCCTCATAGGAGAGGATGAGGCGACCCTGCAAGGTGAGGACACTGACGTGCTGGTGCGTCTTGAAGCTGTAGTCGCGCTGGTAGTTGTAGGTGAGCGTGGGCGAAACGTACTTGGGTGGGTTGTCCAGTCCCTTGTAGCGTTTCTTGGTTTGACCAGTCTGACGCAAGGCTGCATTCTGCTTCACTTTTGTCCACAGCGCTTTGTAGGTAGCTCCCACCTGCCTGGGGATATTACAGGCCATTTGGGCTGGCAAGTGGTACGTGAGGCGGATATCGTCATAGGTAGCCCGTTGCAAGGCTTGCTGATGGCTCATCTTGCCATGCTCGTAAGCATAGCGGGAGACAGCATTGAGGGCATCACGATAGGCCAGTTGGGTCTGTCGCAATGCAGCAAACTGTTCAGGAGTAGTATGCAGTTTGAGCTTAGCGGTGAGCATGTGTTTCATAGAACAAGTATGCTCTAATTCACAGAATTTGTCAATCATGAGTGCGTGTGAACATGTACGCCGCATTCCTCACCATGCATGAATGCAGGGAACTCCTGCGGCGCCCTGGTTGAGGAAGGATTCCGCCAGGGTCTGTAGAGAAATACTTGCTTCCCCAGGGTGTAATAGAGTAAGTCAATAGCATGGTACAATGTCGAAGACAGGCCAATAGGCCAAACCTGTGAAGAGAGCTGTGAAGCAAGGCCAATCTGTCTACAAAAGAGATCGAGCTTACAGCCAGTACAGAAGTTTTCTGCTCTTCTCTCATGCTCAGAGGGTGCTAACAGCAAGGCACTCGTCGAAGTGCGCCCAGGCACAGAAAGGGATACACCCCATATGGATGATCAAGAATTAGCCAGGCATATCACCTCGTTACAAGCCAGGATGAACCGGATGGAAACACTCATGCAGCAGTTGCTCACTACCCTGACAACTTCTCGCGCAGATGGAGAGCGAACCATGCTAATGCAAACCATGTTGCAGGAGTTGCGCCTCAGCCCGGGCATCCACACGGCAGGCAGCAACCCGGCAGTGGCCACGCCGCAGGAGCGGCCAGAGATCGGAGCCATCCGCCAGGCGTTGCTCTCGGGCGACAAATTCAAAGCCATCAAACTCTACCGCAGTGTCTATGGCGTTGGTCTGAGAGAGGCCCAGGAAGCACTCGACGCCATGTAGGGAAATCAACGCGGATAAAAAGGGCCAATGGGTGGACATCCTCGACCCAGAGGCTCTTTTCTTTAACCCTGGTTCGCTTTGATTATCCATAGTTTGCCTCCGAAAGAGGCAAGTTATGTCTGGATGTTAGAATAGGACTATTGACTAGTATCAACGGTAGAAATTATAATTAAGTTAACCTTTAACGGTTATTTGCTTACTTTTTCAGTTTCCGGTGTATTTCAAAGTTAGACGCAATTCGTGCTAGTGCCAGGTGAAATTAATCATTGAACAAATTCTCTTCAGATCCGCCACTTGAGTCTTCGACCCTGCTTGAACTCCTTCGCCGGAGAGCGCTTCACCACCCTGAACGACGGGCTTTTACCTTTCTCATCGATGGAGAACTGGAGGGCGACCGTCTGACATATCGAGACCTGGATCGCCGGGCTCGGGCGATTGGCGCTTTACTTCAACAGTATGCAGCGCCCGGGGAGCGCGCTCTACTGGTCTATCCTCCGGGCATAGAGTTCATAACGGCCTTTTTCGGATGCCTGTATAGTGGGGTTATTGCAGTCCCTACTTATCCTCCCCAGACTCGTACAAAGCGCAGCCTGACAAAGCTACGAGCCATTGTTAACGATGTTCAACCTACAGTAGCGCTCATCACCTCATCCGTCTCAAGTATGGTTGAGAGTTTGTTTGCGCAGGCTCCCGAGTTACAGGCCACTCGCCTGGTCGCTACAGATCACATCGACGATAACCTGGCAGATCTATGGCAGGATCCAGGAGTTAACGGCGATACATTGGCATTTTTCCAGTACACCTCGGGATCTACAGGTATGCCGAAAGGGGTAATGCTGACTCACGGCAACCTGATGCATAATCTGGCTTTGATCTATCAAACTTTTGAGCTCTCCTCCGACTCCCATGGTATGATCTGGTTGCCACTCTACCATGATATGGGGCTCATCGGAGGGATACTAGGCGCTTGTTACTGCGGGGGGCAATCCACAGTCATGTCACCGGTTGCCTTCCTGCAGCGCCCCATCCGCTGGTTACAGGCTATCTCTAACAGCAGGGCTACCAACAGTGGTGGGCCGGACTTCGCCTATGATCTCTGCGTTCGTAAGATTACTCCTGAGCAAAAAGCAGGACTCGATCTGAGTAGTTGGGAAATCGCCTTTAACGGAGCCGAGCCAATTCGCAAAGAAACACTGGAGCGCTTTGCAGAAGCCTTTGCACCCTACGGTTTCAGGCGAGAGGCCTTTTTCCCGTGTTATGGACTGGCCGAGGGAACTCTCATTGTTTCCGGTGGGCAAAAAGTAACCATACCGGTCGTTCGCCAATTTCAAGTGGCGCCACTCGAGCAGAATCAGGTCGTCATGGCTGACGACAGCATTGAGAATGGAAGCGCGCGGGCGCTTGTGGGCTGCGGTCGGCCGGTGCCAGATCAGAAGGTCGTCATTGTTAATCCAGAGCCCCTGACTCCATGCCTGCCCGATCAAATAGGAGAGGTCTGGGTATCGGGCCCTTGCGTCGCCCAGGGATACTGGCAGAAACCGGAGGAGACCGAGCGCACTTTTCGAGGCTATCTAGCGGATACTGGAGAGGGTCCATTTTTGCGCACGGGAGACCTGGGATTTTTGCAGGACGGAGAGCTGTTCGTTACTGGTCGTCTCAAAGACCTGATTATCATTCGCGGTCGCAACCACTATCCCCACGACATCGAACTGACGGTGGAACAGAGTCACCCGGCACTGCGGTCGGGCTGCGGTGTAGCCTTTTCGGTGGACTTGCTTAATGAAGAGCGGCTGGTGATTGTTCAGGAGGTAGAGCGGCAATACCGGGACTTGAACGTGGATGAGGTAGTTGAGACCATCCGTCATGCAGTGGCAGAAGAGCACGAGCTGCAGGTTTATGCCGTGGTACTTATCAGGACAGGCAGCATTCCGAAGACTTCCAGCGGCAAGCGCCAGCGCAGAGCCTGCCGGGAAGGGTTTCTGGCTCGGAAACTGGACGTGGTGGCAGAGTGG